>Ga0073907_1001848_pt1 | contig 24619 bp, 18 predicted proteins | sample GluameincwithD2O_FD_65483 | JGI IMG/M metagenome (GOLD analysis project Ga0073907, IMG submission 65483) | Mouse cecum microbial communities from Vienna, Austria - Glucosamine amended microcosms incubated with D2O | ecosystem: Host-associated > Mammals > Digestive system > Large intestine >... | reverse complement strand
TGTCCGCACTTCGAGCAATTCGTCGCTCATTCCAGACAAGCTCATTTGTTTATCCATATTTATATTATATCACATTTTTGCGGATTTCGCATTATGCGGTATTGCCCTAAAAGAACTCTTTCAGAACTGGATTCAAAATGTCCGGCCAAGGCATAAAGATGCCAGTTCAAAGGGAAGTATTTCAGTCATAAATCGATGCTTTAAGGATTATGGAATACCTTATCATATCCAAAGTAAAAAGAAAATGATTGCAAAAAGGCAGCGGAATTGGTGGGTAATTGAGAGATTATAACCCAAAGTTGCTATTAGTTGGCCTTTCAATCACATATTATCATAAGAGAAGCCCAGGGATGCCATTTGGCACGCCTGGGCTTTTTGCTGTCTGTTTGTAAAAAACGAATAGACATGGAACAGCTCAATAGAGCGAAAAGAAGCTTCAATCACGTTAGAAAGGATGATTTGACCTTGAAAAAGCAAATACCACAAATCGAAGTTGGACCATTCAAAGACTGCCCTGACATTCTATCCGTCAAGGACCTTTGCCGATTGCTCCATATCGGCAGAGTGGGAGCATATAAGCTCCTGGGAGCCGGAACAATCCATAGCTTCAAAATCGGGAACATTTACAAAATTCCGAAGGATTCCCTAATCGCCTACATGAACAAAGCATGTAACACGGAGCAGAAAGGAGACACGTACAAATGACTGGCAGCTTACAAGTAAAAAAAGATGCCTATTACGCCGTTTTGAATTTCCGCGACCAGACTGGCAAACGGGTCCAGAAGTGGATCAATCTCAACATGCCTGTCAAGGGCAACAAGCGTCGAGCGGAAATAGCCTTGAATGAACTGCTGGTAGAGTACCAAGGCTACGAGGCCATCGAACCAATGAATCTGTTATTGTCCCAACACGTCGCCCAATGGCTGGAAGCCAATCGGCCCAACATCGCTGTTACGACCTATGACCAATATTTCAATATTTTAACCAATCATATCCGGCCCTATTTTGACAGCAAAAAAATCACCGTTAGCAAGCTGACGGCGGGAGACTTAGAAGATTACTATTCCTACAAAGTTAAAAAGGGCCTCAGCCCTAATTCCGTTATCAAGCATCACGCCATGATTCGGACTGCTCTGCAATGGGCTGTGAAGCATCGTTATATCCGTGAGAACGTGGCTGACTTCGCCGAGAAGCCCAGTCACGTTCGTTATCGTGGAGCAGAGCCTTATACGGTTCAGGAGATTGCGAACCTGCTGCAACTGACAGCCAGCGAGCCGATTGCCGTACCGATTTTCCTGGCGAGCTTCTACGGCCTCCGTCGTTCTGAACTGCTGGGCTTACGCTGGTCGGCAATCGACTTCCAGCAAGGCACCATCACCATTTCCACTACCGTCGTCAAAGAAAAGCACAATGGGGAAATTAAGGCCATAGTCCGGGAAAATACGACCAAGAGCGATACCAGTATGCGGACACTGCCCCTTTGCCAGTATACCTATCAGTATTTCATGAACCTGCAACAGCATCAGGCATACCAGAGGGACCTGTGCGGGGCTTGTTACGACCAGCGCTTTTTGGATTTCGTCTGTGTAGACCAGATGGGTACGCTGATCCAGCCGGACTATGTTTCTCAGAAGTTTCAGCAGATTTTGAGCAAGTACGGCCTCCGCCGGATTCGCTTTCATGATTTAAGGCATAGCTGTGCCACGATCATGCTGTATCTGAACTACTCCCTGAAAGATATTCAAACCTGGCTGGGGCATAGCAACTACAACTTCACAGCAGATACTTACATTCATTCCGGGGCTGGAGTGCATGAGCAAATGGCCCAAAGCCTATCCGAAAAGCTGGGTGATATCATGCCGCAAAATCTGCTTTCCAGCCCCAATTTTTCGTAAGTGTTAGAAATGTGTTAGAAAACGCCAATTTCCAGCGAAAAACGAAAAATAAGAATCCCTAGAACCGTTGCGGCTCTAGGGATTCGTGGTTGCGGAGACAGGACTTGAACCTGCGACCTCCGGGTTATGAGCCCGACGAGCTACCAACTGCTCTACTCCGCGATATCTAATTTTGTGGTGCCGGTGACCGGACTCGAACCGGTACAGTATTGCTACCGGGAGATTTTAAGTCTCCTGTGTCTACCAATTCCACCACACCGGCAGCTTGTCGGCAATGGTTAGGATACCACAGGCATACCACATTTGTCAAGCACAATCTCAAAAAAAGCAAAAATTTTTTTCGACAGGCTGTGACGCAATCCGCCGGGAGCGCAGACGGCCGGAAAAGAACACGGCAATCTCCGAGATTTTTCCGGCCCCGCCGCCCCATACAGGACCTGCTTGCGGGAGATACTAAGAACGTCTTCAACCGGCGAACCGCCGCCAAGAGCGGTACACACTGCCGCATAACGGCATGTTCGCCGCTTGAACACACTCTCCAGTCTTTAAAAAAAGGAGGCGGCGGCTATGAAGCAGCGGCAGGAAGAAAGACCCATGAAAAAGGCCAGGGAGCTCTCCCAGTTTACAGCGGCAAAAACCGATCCTATGGGAAGCTGGACCGGCCAGCCCCTGGATCCCCAGGAGATTCCGGTGCAGGACGCGGATGATTTATGAATTTAGTGTATGCAGCAAAAGCGACGCAGCGGCAGGTAAGCCAGGAAATCGGCGATATATACAAAATTTTTATTTTATAGTTGTGCAATCCTAATAAAATCAGCGTTGACATTTTCCGCTTCCACTGCTAGAATGTGGCTGATTCCTGAGCGGGAATCCCTATCGATTGTCCAATATCAAACGGACGGCAAGGAGGAATATGCCATGACAAGAGAAATTGATATAAAGAGTGAAGAACAGGTCACCCGCATCAACCGTCTGGCCTGCGAAGCCCCCTACGAGGTCTGGCTGAGCACGGATACGGTGATGCTGGACGCCCGGTCCCTGCTGGGCCTCTATGGTCTGGTGGGTCAGAGAGCCAAAGTCGTGACCGAGGATGATCTGGACCCCAAGGCCGTGAACCGCCTGGTGGCAAAAATGGCCTAAATCACCCCATTTCGCATTTTTTGAGAACCGCTCCGCCGTTCCGCCGTGAATGGCGGGGCGGCTTTTTGCGCTTCGCCGGCGGAGCGCGCACCTGAGTTTTTTCATAAAACTTCCAAGAATTTTCTATCGTTTTTTTATAGGGTCCCGTCTAAAATGGGAGACGTGGTTTGGGGCGCGTCCCCAAAGCGCAAAAAATGATTGGAGGAATTATGATGAAAAAGACGTTTGCCTTGCTTCTTGCCGCAGTCATGATGCTGGCCCTGCTGACCGCCTGCGGCGGCGGCGACAAGCCCGCCGACAATGCCGGCGACTCTCAGCCCAGCCAGAGCGACACGACCACCCCTCCCGCGGACGCGGGCACCCCGGAAGAGCCGGCCGCCGGCGGCACCGTCGGCGTTTGCATCTACAAATTTGACGACGCCTTCATGACCACCTACCGCAACGCCCTGGAGGAAATCCTCAAGGGAAAGGGCTATGAGCCTATCGTGGTGGACGGAAACAACGACCAGGCCAAGCAGAACGAGCAGATCAACACCTTCATCACCCAGGGTGTGGACGCGCTGATCATCAACCCCGTCATGACCTCCGCCGCCGACACCATCATTGCCACCGTGAAGGCCGCGGGCATCCCCACCGTTCTCATCAACCGGGAGCCCACCCCCGAGCAGATGGCCGCCTATGACCGTCTGGTCTACGTTGGCTGCGACGCCCGCCAGTCCGGCACCATGCAGGGCGAGCTGATCCTCGACACCCCCAACAAGGGCGACATCAACGGCGACGGCAAGGTCTCCTACATCATGATCCAGGGCGACCCCGAGAACGTGGACGCCCAGTACCGCACGGAGTTCTCCGTCAAGGCTCTGGAGGACGCCGGCATGGAAGTCGAGCAGCTGAACCTGACCCGCGGCGACTGGGACCGTGAAAAGGGACAGACCATCTGCGCCAACGACCTGGCCCAGTTTGGCGACAAAATCGAAGTGGTCTTCTGCAATAACGACGATATGGCCATTGGCGCCCTCCAGGCCATCCAGTCCGCCGGCCGCAAGGTCAACGAGGACATCTACCTCGTGGGCGTGGACGCCCTGGACGCTGCCCTCAACGAGGTCAGCAACGGCAACATGACCGGCACCGTGCTCAACGACGCCAACGGCCAGGCCGAGGGCGCTGTGGCCGAGATGGAGAAGCTGCTGGGCGGCGCCACCTACTCCTCCGGCAACCAGAGCGTGTATGTGGACTACGTGAAGGTCACTCCCGACAACGTGAAGGACTTCATGAAGTAATCCAAGTTCATCAAACAACGCGAAAACTTCTGACAGGGGCGCGTGCCGAGGCGCACGCGCCCCTCTTTTCCATAGCCGGCGACGTCCGGACTCCACCGCGCTTTGCCGGTTATGGAAAAGCCAACACGAACAAGGGGGGACAGTAAATTGTCAGAATATCGTTTGGAAATGCGTGATGTGGTTAAGGCCTTCCCCGGCGTCAAGGCCCTGGATCACGCCCAACTCAAGCTCCGCCCCGGCACTGTCCACGCGCTGATGGGAGAAAACGGCGCGGGCAAGTCCACGCTGATGAAGTGCATGTTTGGCATCTACCACATGGACGAGGGCGAAGTCATCTACGAGGGCCAGAAGGTTCAAATCAAGGGCCCTCTGGACGCGCTGAACCGGGGCATCGCCATGGTGCACCAGGAGCTTCAGCCCATCCCGGAACGGAGCATCGGCGAAAACATCTACGTGGGCCGCTACCCCACCAAGCGCATGGGGCCCATCGTCACCGTAGACCATGAGAAAATGTACCAGGACGCGGCGGCGGTTTTGAAGGAAGTTCACCTGAACTACGATCCCAAGGCCAAACTGGGCACCCTCAGCGTCTCCCAGATGCAGCTGGTGGAAATCGCCAAGGCCGTGTCCGCCGACTGCAAGGTGCTGATTCTGGACGAGCCCACGTCCTCCCTGACGGCGGCGGAGGTGGAGGCTCTTTTTACCATCATCAACGAGCTGAGGCAGAAGGGCGTCTCCATTGTATACATCTCCCATAAGATGGACGAGATTCTCCGCATCAGCGACGAGGTCACCATCATGCGGGACGGCCAGTACATCGGCACCTGGGACGCCAAGGGTCTCACCACGGATTTCATCATCACCAAGATGGTGGGCCGGGAGCTGAGCAACCTCTACCCGCCCCGGAGCAACGTCCCCGGCGAGGTGGTCTTCGAGGTGGAGGATTTCACCTCCATCAACCCCAAGAGCTTCCGTCACGCCTCCTTCCAGGTGCGCAGGGGCGAGATTCTGGGCGTCGCGGGCCTGGTGGGCGCCCAGCGCACGGAGCTGATGGAGGGCCTGTTCGGCCTCCGCTGCCACAGTACGGGCAAAATCACCTACAAGGGCAAGGAACTGAAAATCAACCAGCCCAAGCAGGCCATTGACAGCGGCATCGCCATGCTGACGGAGGACCGCCGGGCCACGGGCATCCTGGGCGTTCTCTCCATCGCGGACAACGTGTCCATCGCCTCTTTGAATCAATATCTGATTGGCGGCTTTATGCTCGATGACAGGAAAATCGAGCAGCTGGTCCAAGAAAACGTGGCCAAGCTCTCCATCAAGACCCCCTCGTCCAAGACGTTGATTCAGTCCCTCTCCGGCGGCAACCAGCAAAAGGTGCTCATCAGCCGCTGGCTGGCCAACGACCCGGACGTGTTCATCCTGGACGAGCCCACCCGGGGCATCGACGTGGGCGCGAAATATGAAATCTACTGCATCATTGCAGAACTTGCGAAACAGGGCAAAAGCGTCATCATGATCTCCTCCGAGATGAGTGAGCTGATCGGCATGTCCGACCGCATTATGGTCATGTGCGACGGCCGGGTCACCGGCTTCATCGACGGACAAGAAGCCAATCAGGAGAACATCATGGCCCTGGCCACCCAGTTTGAATAAGGAGGAGAGAAACTATGGAGAACAAAAAACTCAACGGAAAAGCCGTCAAGAATTTTCTGTCCAACAACGCCATCATCATTCTGATTTTCCTTCTGGCCCTGTTCGTGGGCGTTGTGACGGACAACTTCTGGAAGCCCGCCAACTTCAAAAACCTCATCGTCAACATGTCTCCCCGGTTCATCATCGCCTGCGGCGTCTCCGGGTGCCTCATCACCAAGGGTACGGACCTGTCGGCGGGCCGTCAGGTGGGCCTCTCCGCCTGTCTTGCCGCCATGATGCTCCAGAGCGTGGATTACGCCGCCCGGGCCCTGCCCTGGATGCCGGACATCCCCTGGTTTTTGGCGCTGGTGCTGGTGGTGGTCATCATGTGCATCTTCGGGGCCATCAACGGCTGTGTCATCGCCTTTTTGAAGGTCCCTCCCTTCATCGCCACCCTGGGCATGCAGACCATTGTCTACGGACTCTGCTCCGTCATCACCGGAAACGACCCCCTGGGCGGCTTCAAAAGCTCCTACTCTCAGGTGGCGCTTGGCTCTGTGGGCCCCATTCCCTATCTGGCGATTTTCGCCGTGCTGGTGGGCGTGTACATCTGGTTCCTCTATAACAAGACCCGCCACGGAAAATACATGTACGCCATCGGCGGCAACGAAAGCGCGGCCCAGGTGGCCGGCGTCAACGTCCCGGCCACCATCATCCGGATTTATGTCCTGGCCTCCGTGCTCTATGCCATTGCCGGGTTCCTGGTGGGCGCCAAGGCCGGCGGAGCCTCCACTGCCACGGGACTGAGCTATGAGCTGGAAGCCATCGCGGCCTGCACCATCGGCGGCGTGTCCACCAACGGCGGCGTGGGCAAGGTGGGGGGCATCCTCATCGGCGTGCTGGTGTTCGAGGTTTTGAAAATCTGCCTCCAGTTCCTCCGTGTGGACCCGGCTTACACCTTCATTGCCCAGGGCTTGGTCATCATCGTGGCCGTCGCTTTGGACCTGCGGAAGTATCTTGGAAAGAAGTAACCATACGCCCCTTTTGGAAAAGCTCCGGCGCGAAACGCGCCGGAGCTTCTTTTCAAACGGGCATTTTTGTTGTATAATGAAAAGCACAAAAAAAGGAGGGGACTTCCATGGAGGAATACCGGGTTCTGCTGGCCGACGACGAGGAGGAAATCCGCACCGGCATCAGCCGGAAAATCGACTGGGCCTCCCTGGGCTTTTCCCTGGCGGGGGAGGCGGGCAACGGCGAGGAGGCTCTGGAGCTTGCGGAGCAGCTCCGGCCTGACGTGGTGCTCACCGACATCAAGATGCCCTTCCTGGACGGGCTGGAGCTGTGCCGGAGGCTGCGGGTCTCCCTGCCCGGGGCGCGGCTGGTGGTTTTCTCCGGCTTTGACGACTTCGAGTACGCCCGCCAGGCCATGAGCCTGGGGGTGTCCGAGTATATTTTAAAGCCCATCAACGCCCCGGAGCTGGTGCAGGTGCTGGAAAAACTCCGGGAGCAGCTGGACCGGCAGCGGCTGGAGCGCCGGGATATGGAGACCCTGCGCCGGAGGTATGAGGAGAGCCTGCCGGTGCTGCGGGAGCTGTTCTACACCCGGCTTTTGAGCGGCCAGCTCCGCCCCGATCAGGTCCAGGACCGGGCGGCCCGGTATGAAATCGACCTGCCGGAGGGCCTGTGGACCGCCGCCCTGGTCCATGTGAACGGCCCCGGGGACGAGGAAGCCCGGGACGAGCTGCTGCTGCTGTCCGTCCAGTCCTTCCTGGAAAAGCATTTTGCCCTGGAGGGCTGCTCCGCCCGGGTGGTACTGTACGGGGACATGGCGGCGCTTCTGGTCCGCCTTGCCGGCGGGGACCGGCTCTACCCCCTGCTGGAGGAGCTGGAGCGGCTCTCCCGCCTCTCCCAGAGCTATCTGGGCCTGCGGCTGACCACCGGCGTGGGCCTGCCCTGCCGGGGAGCTGAGGAGCTGAACCGCAGCGCCGCAGGCGCCCGGTCCGCCCTGGATTACCGGGTCCTGGCAGGCGGGGGACGGGTCATCTACATCGGCGACCTGGAGCCCCAGTCCGCCGCCGCCCCCTCCTTTGAGGAGGAGGACCAGCGGGCCCTGTCCGCCGCCGTGAAGCTGGGCACGCTGGAACAGGTGGAGGAGCTGGTCCGGGAGCTGATGGAGCGGCTGCGCCACGCGGGGCTCTCCCTCTCCAAGTGCGACCTGTTTTTGCTGGAGGTGGTGACCTGCCTGGTGCGGCTGACCCGAGCCGGCGGCCTGGCGGTGGAGGAGGTCTTCGGGGAGCGGTTCACCGGGGCCGTGTCCGTGGCGGACTTCTCCAGCTTGGAGGAGCTGGGCCGCTGGCTGGGGGAGCGCTGCGGCCGGCTCCACGACCTGCTGGGCCGGCGGCGGAGCGACTCCGCCTGGCAGATGGTGGAGCGGGCCAAGGACTACATCGCCGGGCACTACACCGACGAACAGCTCAGCGTGGAGTCCCTGTGCGCCTATATCCATCTATCCCCTACGTATTTTTCCACCCTTTTTAAACGGGAAGTAGGGATGCCCTTCACCGCTTATGTCACAAAAGTACGAATGGAGGAGGCGGCACGGCTCCTCCGGGAGACGGACGAGAAGACCTACCGCATCGCCGAGGCCACGGGGTTCAGCGACCCCAACTATTTCAGTTATGTCTTCAAGCGGCATTACGGCGTCTCGCCCTCGAAATTCCGGGCGGGACAGAAAGGGGGAGAACGGCGATGACGCGGAAACAATGTGCGGCCCTGCTCTTGAGTCTGTGCCTGGCCCTGGGGCTGACCGCCTGCCGGAATGAGGAGAAGTGGGTGGAGGGTCTGGTGGTAGAAGTCCAGAGGGACGAGGCTGGTGATCCGACCGCCTTCGTTGTGGAGGACAGCCAGGGGAAACGGACCGGTGTGCGGCTGGTGGAGGAGACCCGCGTCTGGCCCAGAGGCAGCGGCAGTTGGACTGAGGATGAGCTTCGGGCGGCGGTCCAGGCGGACCTGCGGGTGGACGCCTGGGTCTATGCCGGCTGCCACCCCTGGCAGGAGAAACTGGAGACGGCGGACGGGACCGTGAAAGCTTACCAGGCCGCCAGCGCTGTCGTCAGCGGCGAGCTGAAGCGGGAGGCGGCGACCCTCCGGGACGGAACGGCGGTGGATGTGCTGGAGTGGGACAGTTGGAGCAACTATTCCTACCGCTTGGCGGACGGCACGGAGCTGTTGGAGGTGGACGAGCCCCGGGGGCCGGCGGACTACTATGCCGGGGCCCCGGAGAGCTTCGCCGATCTCAGCGAGACGGCCCAGAGACAGGTCCGGCAGTACTACGAGGACCGGGGCCTGCTCTACGACGAGATGGCCGCGCTGGAGCAATGCTATGCCGCCTGGAAGGAGCTGGGGGAGGCGTACCGGAGCGGCCACATCCAGCAGACCGTGGCGCCCAGCGCCTCCAGTGAGCGGGTGATGTACTTCACCACGGAACTGACGCTGCCCCAGGAGTACGGAACTCCGCTGTGCACCAGCACCAGCTTTCAGGACGCCTTCGACCGCCGGACCGGGGAACGGCTGGAGGTCTGGGACCTCTTCACCGTGCCGGAAGCGGAGGTCCGCAAGCGCCTGCCGGAGCTGGTGGATTGGGAGCTCAACCCCATCATCTGCGCGGAGATGTCCCAGGCCCTGGAGCCGGAGTGGATTCGGTTCGGCCAGGGCGGTCTGACGGTGTTCTTCCCCGCGGGGAGCCTGCCCAGCGAAGAGCTGGGCTATCACGTCAGCGTGGATTGCGAGAACATTCCGGAGGGCTTCGTTCAGCCCTGGGCGGTTCCCGGCACCTGGGAAGCGGGAACCTAAAAGAGTCAGCGCCCAGGCATTCTCAATGCCGGGCCATGGCCCGGCATTGCTTTTCCGCGGAAAAGCAGGCCGCCTTGCGAGAAGGGAGGGAACCCTATGAACGTATTCCGCCGCCTCGCCGCCCAGTGGGGGGAGCGCTACCGCAAAATGAGCATCCAGATGGTCCTCTCCCTGTCCTTCACCGCCGTGGCGGCGGCGGGGATGCTGCTGATGAGCGTCAGCCTCATCTGGCGCTTTTCCTCCGCCAGCGAGCAGCTGGTGGCGGAGAACAGTCAGCGGGTGCTGGCCCAGGCGAACCTGAATCTGGACAGCTACCTCCGGCGGATGATGCGCATCTCCGACACGGTGTACTACCGGAGCATTAAGAATATGGACCTGGCGGAGGACGACCTCACCGGGGACCTGAGCCTCCTCTATGAGGAGAACCGGGACGACCTGGTCTCCCTGGCGGTTTTCGACGGGCAGGGGGGACTGGTATCCGCCGTGCCGCTGACCGCCCTGAAGCAGGACGCCCGGACGGCGGACAGCGACTGGTTCCAGGCGGCGGTCCGGAGCATGGAAAATCTCCACTTCTCCACCCCCCACGTCCAAAACATCTTCGACGATCCCGACTATCCCTACCGCTGGGTGGTGTCCCTGAGCCGCCACGTGCAGCTGACCCGGGATGGCGTCACCGAGGGGGGCGTGCTGCTGGTGGACATGAGCTTCAGCGGCATCGAACAGGTCTGCCGGGACGTGAGCCTGGGCAGCGGGGGCTATCTCTATCTGATCGACGGGGATGGGGAGCTGATCTACCATCCCCGTCAGCAGCTGATTTACGCGGGTTTGCTGGAGGAGAACAACCTGGCGGCCGCCTCCTACCGGGACGGCAGCCGCCTGGAGCGGTTCCAGGGGCGGTCCCGGCAGGTCACGGTGAAAACCGTGGGCTATACCGGGTGGAAGCTGGTGGGCGTGGCCCCGGCGGTGAGCTGGATGGCCTCCTCCCCCCAGCTGCCCCTCTTCGGTTTGACGCTGCTGCTGTTTTCCATCTTCCTGATGGCCTTTTTGAACTTCCTGATCTCCGCCCGCATCTCCGACCCCATCCGCCGCCTGGAGCGGTCCATCCGCAGGCTGGACAACGGGCTGGAGGGCGTGGAAATTGAAGAGGGCGGCTGCTATGAGGTGCAGCGGCTGAGCCACGCGGTAGGGTCCATGGTGTCCACCATGCGGCATTTGATGGACGACATCATCCGCCAGGAGGAGCAGAAGCGCCGCAGCGAGCTGGAGGTGCTCCAGTCCCAGATCAATCCCCACTTTCTCTACAACACCCTGGACTCCGTTATCTGGATGACAGAGTCCGGCCAGCAGAAGGAGGCCATCCAGATGGTCACCTCCCTGGCGCGGCTGTTCCGCATCTCCCTGAGCAAGGGGAAAAGCATCATCCCCCTCCGGGACGAGCTGGAGCACGCCCGGCACTATATGAACATTCAGCAGATTCGCTTCAAGAACAAATTCACCACGGTCATTGAGGCCCGGCCCGGCGCGGAGGAGCTGTATACCCTGAAGCTCATCATACAGCCCATCCTGGAAAACGCCATTTACCACGGCTGCGCCAGCGCCGAAGACGACGGCGTCATCCGGGTCACCGCCCGCCGGGAGGGGGAGGACCTTTTGATCGACGTGGAGGACAACGGCCTGGGCATGCGGCCGGAGGTGGCGGAGTCCCTGCTGGACGAGGACCGTCCGGAGGTTCGGACCAGCGGCTCCGGCATCGGGGTGCGCAACGTCCACCAGCGGATCGCCCTCACCTTCGGCATGGGCTATGGACTGACCATTTTCAGCGAACCGGACGAGGGGACGCTGGTCCGCCTCCGGCTCCCCGCCCTGAGCCGGGAGGAGGCCGGCCGCTGCCAGCAGGGAGAAGTGCTATGAAAGTGCGAGACAGCCGTTTGATTCAAATACTCATCCTGGCGGCCCTGGGGCTGGCGGTGATTCTCTCCGTGGTGGTTCCCCAGCTGTTCCGGGGCCGGAGGGACCCCCAGCTGCTGGCCCTGTCCGTGGTCCTGCGGGACACCGACAGCTGGACCGCCGCCCGGCAGGGGATGGAACAGGCGGCGGACGAACTGGGGGCGGAGCTCCGCTTTCTCACCCCCGCCGCCGTCAACGACGGCGAGGAGCAAAAGGCGCTGCTCCTCCGGGAAATCGAGGGCGGCGCGGCGGCGCTGGTGGTGGTCCCGGCGGCCCCGGCGGCGCTGTCCGCCGCCCTGGAGCCCTGGCGGGTGGTCTGCCCGGTGGTGACGCTGGAGTCCCCCATGGAGGGGGCCGCGGGAACGGTGGCTCCGGACAACGCCCTTTTGGGCCGGCAGCTGGCCCAGACCCTGCTGGAGGATTGGGACGGCGGAACCGTACTGCTTCTGGACGCCGCTGCGGACTGCACCGGCGTGACGGCGCGCCTGACGGCGGCGGAGGAGGAATTGAGGGCGGCGGGAGTCCCCCTCCTCCGGGGAGAGGAAGCGGAGGAGGAAGCATGCCGGTGGGTCATGGCCTTTGAGCCCGCCGTCACCCAACGGGCCGCGGAAAAAAAGGAGGCAGAGGGGCTGGACTTCTCCCTCTACGGCGTGGGGGCCTCCACCGCCGTCACCGCCCAGCTGGAGCGGGGGGCCGTTACCGCCATGGCCGCCTGGAGCGACTACGCCGCCGGGTATCTGGCGGTACGCCGGGCGGTGTACGCCGCCCGAGGAGAGGAGGGGGCGCTGTCCCCCCTGCCCTTCTCCATTTTGCGAGGGGAGGATATCTATGCGCCTGAGAACCAAAAACTTCTCTTTCCGGTCATGTCGTCCTCCAGCCGGTAAGCGGCGGAGACGGCCGGGCACGGCGGCGTCCCTGTTTCTGGCGCTGGCGCTTCTCACCGGCTGCGGCGGAGGGAAGGACGGCGGCCTGCGCATCGGCGTGGCCCTCTATACCCAGGACGACACGTTCATCTCCACGGTGGCCCAGAACCTGGAGCGGCTGGTCCGGGACGCGGAGAGCGAGACGGGACAGAAAATCACGCTCTTCATCGCCGACGGCCGCAGCAGCCAGACCACCCAGATGGACCAGGTGGACCGCTTTTTGACCCGGGGGTGCGACGTGCTGTGCGTCAATCTGGTAGACCGGACGGCGGCGGCGGTGGTGGCTGACAAGGCGGAGGCCGAGGGCGTGCCCCTGATCTTCTTCAACCGCCAGCCTGTGGCGGAGGACATCCAGCGCTGGGACCGGATTTACTACGTGGGAGCCAGCGCCCAGGAGAGCGGCGAGCTCCAGGGCCGGCTGGTGCTGGACGCGTGGCGCGGGGACCGGGAGCGCCTGGACCGCAGCTGCGACGGCGTGCTGCAATACGTCATGCTGGAGGGAGAGCCGGGACACCAGGACTCGCTCCTTCGGACGGAGTATTCCATCAAGGCCGTCACCGACGGCGGCGTGGAGGTGGAAAAGCTGGCCAACGAGACCGCCAATTGGAACCGGGCCCAGGCCGCCGCCCGCACCACCCAATGGATGGAGGAGTTCGGAGACCGGGTGGAGGTCATCTTTGCCAACAACGACGACATGGCCCTGGGGGCCATTGACGCCCTGGGGGAGACGCCCCGGGACTGCTGGCCCCTCATTGTGGGGGTGGACGCCACCGCTCCCGCCCTGGAGGCGGTGGCCGCCGGACAGATGTACGGCACCGTTCACAACGACAGTCTGGGCCAGGCGCAGGCCATGTTCCAGCTGGCGCTGGCCCTTTGGAACGGGGAGGACCCGGCACAGGCGGCGGCGCTGGAGGAGGGGCACTATGTCTGGCTGCCCTACCGGCAGGTGACGCAGGAGAATCTGGCGGAGTTCCAGAGGGAGTGAGCGCGGTCTCCGTCTGGAATCTGTTACAGAATAGGACTTGTTTTTTCCACAGGAGCGTGGTAGACTAGGCGGTTAGTAGGAGTGTACTCCACCGCTCCGGCGGAGCGGAACATGCCGGGACGTTCAAACGGCGGACAGCCCCGGAAACCATGAGGAAAGGACGCTGGATACATCATGAAACGAAAGAGTCAATTGCTGGCCCTGCTGATGGCGCTGTGCCTTCTGGCAAGCCTCTGCACCCTGCCCGCGGCGGCGGAGGGCGAGGAAAACGACGGAAACAAAACGGAAGTACCTACGGACCCGGACCCTAAGCCGGACCCCACCCCGGAACCGGAGCCGGAACCCACTCCGGACCCTAAGCCGGACCCCACCCCGAACCCTGACCCGGACCCTGACCCGGACCCGGACCCGGAACCTGACCCGGAACCTACTCCGGACCCTGACCCGAACCCCACTCCGAACCCTGACCCGAACCCCACTCCGAACCCTGACCCGAACCCCACTCCGAACCCTGACCCGGACCCTAAGCCGACCCCGGACCCGACTCCGGAGCAGCCTCCTGTGACACCGGAAAAGCCTCCCGTTGTAACACCCACCGCCCCTGACCGTCCCGGCGCCAGCGACCTCACCTTCTCCGTGTCCAGCTTGGACTTCGGCACGCTGGAGAAAGGGACGAACAGCGGTCTGACCAAAACCTTCCAGATTACCAACAGGAACAGCAAGTACACGATGTACCTGAGCTTCACCAGCATCTCCGGCTTTACCGTAAGCGGTGTGCCCAATTCCCTGGCCCCCGGCGCCAGCGCCACCGTGACCGTCTCCATCAACAGCACCAAAACCACCGGGGACTTCAGCCGAACCCTTCAGATCACCGGGTACTATGAGGAGAACGGTCTGAAGAGCACCTCCCGGAGCTTCTCCCTCTCCATCTACGCCAAGGTGGCGGAATGGGGCTACTCCATCTCCGTCAGCCCCACCTCCAAGGACTTCGGCAAGCTGAAGGAAGGCTATACCGAGAAGGACGCCAAGGAGAAAGAAATCACCGTCACCATCAAAAACACCGGCAGCGACTACGTGCGGATGGACGGCGTGAAGGGCAATGACCACTTCACCGTCACCGCCGTCAAGAGCGAGTCCGAGCGGGTGGAATCCGGCAAAGAGGTGGACTATAAGATCGTTCCCAAGCAGGGCGTGAAGGCGGGAACCTACACCGACAAAATCGTGTTCCAGACCCGGGAGGGCGCCACCGCCGAGTTCAAGGCCACCCTCGTTGTGGAAAAATCCGTCGCCCCGCTGACGGTCAGCCCCTCCACCCTGGAGTTCGGCTTCGCGGAGGAGGGTTATACCCAGCCCAATCACCAGACCGTCACAGTGAAGAACAACAGCGATAAGACCGTAACCCTGGAGCAGCCCGTCTCCCCCTTCTACGAGTTCAGTCTGGTGACCAGCACCTCCCTCTCCGCCGGGGGAAGCACTACCTTCACCGTCCGCCCCAAGGCGGGACTGCCGGCCAACAGCTATACCGGCATCTTCACCCTTCGGGCCGGCGGCAACTCGGCGAGCCTGGACGTGCGCTTTGTGGTCACACAGAAAGTCGGCCCCACCTCCTTCAGCGACGTGGCCGCGAACAGCACCTTCGCCGCGGACATCGCCTACGTCAGCCAGCAGGGCCTGATGAGCGGTGTGGGCGGCGGACAGTTCAAGCCCCAGAGCCCCGTGACCCGGGGCCAGATTGTGACGATTCTCTACCGTCTGGCCGGGCAGCCCGCCGTCAGCGGCGCGGGCTTTAGCGACGTGGCCGCCGGGTCCTACTGTGAGAAGGCGGTGAAATGGGCCGCGGCCACCGGCATCACCAACGGCAACAAGGACGGCACCTTCTCTCCCAATAACCCCATCACCCGGGAGCAGCTGGCGGCCTTCCTGTACCGCTACGCCAACCACAAGGGCCTCAGCACCGCCGCCCGGGCGGAGCTGAGCCGCTTCCCCGACGCCGCCTCCGTCAGCTCCTATGCCACGGAGGCCCTGGCCTGGGCCAACGGCGCGAGTCTGGTGAACGGCACCGGCGAGGGCCGTCTGAATCCCTCCGGCGGGGCCACTCGCGGCCAGGCGGCGGCGATTCTCCACCGCTTCTGCACCAGCATCGGAAGATAACGCCGGGTAGCCGCAGGGCTCCTGAGACCAGATGGTCTCAGGAGCCCTGTTGGTTTTTGGAAAGGGGTCATTCCGAGGCGTAGCCGTCCTGGTCCACGGTGTAGCGCTTCCCGTCCACGGTGATGGTGATGTTCCGGAAGAAACTTCCGTCCTCGTCCCGATAGCGCCAGCCCTGGTCATCCCGGGTCCAGCCGCCCATGTTCACGCCCTTATAGAGATAGCTGGTCAAGCCGATGGCCTCCCGGGTCTCGTCGTCCTGGAAGTGCCACCACTCGGAGCTCAGGCCCCGCATGCCCGTGGCGGTCATATAGCGTTCCAGGAGCTTGGCGTTGTCGTTGTTCAGGTAGACTGCGGAGTACCAGCTGAGGTCGTGGATGGCGCTTTGCATCTCCAGCTCCTCCCCGCTGCTGATTTTCTCCAGCGTCAGATCCAGAGCGATGCCCCGGTTGTGGGCGGAGGCCACTTTGGCCAGAAAACTGCCTAGTCCGAAGCGGCCGTTATTGGTCATGATCTTAAAGTAAGTATCGTACGCAGGTTCCTCTTCGTCCTCCGGCTCATCCGGGACCTCCGCCGGAGCTTCCGTCTGGTCCGGGGCCTGGGGGGCCTCCGCTTCCAGGCTGCCGCCCTCGCCCTCCTCCGGCAGGGTGAAAAAGGGCTGGGAGAGGTCGGGAGATTCCGCAGGCGCCGCCGGCTGTCCCTCCGGGCCCGGCCCGTCCTCCGGAGGCAGGGCCTCTTGGGCCTCTGCGGCTTCCTCCTCCGCCTGCCGCTGGGCCAGCTCCTCCCGGCTGATTTTTCCTCCGGTCTCCGGGTCGATCAAGAACCCGTCGAAGAGGTCCACCTCCCAGCCGGTGACGGGGTCCAGAGCCTTCTCCCCCTCCTCGCTGTACACCAGGGCGGCCCAATCCAGCTGCGCGGCGGTGGTGTCGTAGAGGAAGCGGGTGGCCTCGTTGGGGCGGAAGGCCTCATAGATCTTCAGTCGGTAGCCGTCGGCCTCCGCCGCCTGGGCGGCGGAGAGGAGCTTCTTGGCGCAGGGATAGAGATAGGGCACCAGGAAGTGTTTGTCCGGGGTCTGGATGTACTCAAATCCAGAGACCACCTGGTCCGTAATCAGGGCGATGGGACTTTCGTGGACCTTGAAAACGGACCGATAGCTGTTGGTAATGTCATAGGAGCAGTGATCCCCCACGTATTCCGGCAGGTTAATCATGCAAAACCGGCTGTCCACATAGCCGTACTGGTCCTTATAGCGAACCTGGAACCAATCCCCTTTCTCCTCCAGGACGCAGAGGGCGGTTCCGCCGGGGATTTTCCCCAGGGCGGCGGACGCCTTGTCCGCGCCCTCGTAATAGGGCTGGTCGATGATGGGCCACACGGTGGCGTACAGCGGCGAGATGGAGGCCCAGAGCTCCACCTTCTCCGACGAGCGGACGCTGCCGTCCCGGTCCTTGGCTGCCACCTGATAGCGGTGCTGGGACCCGGAGATCAGACGGCCCACGCTGTGGCTGAAGCTCTCCGCGGGCTGGAAGGTTTCCAGGGTGCTCCAGCCATCCTCGCTCCACTCCTGGAGCTCATAGTACTCCCCTCGGGTTTCGTCCCACTCCAGGGTGTACATCCGGGGCTCCGTCTCCCGGAACACAAGGTTCAGATCGTCCCCCAGCAGGTCCTGCCGCTCCACGCTGATCAGATTCGAGGCGGGACCGCAGAGTATATACCCCTCTCCCTGGATTCCGGGCCGGACGCTGATGCGCAGAGGCTGTCCATAGCCGGGAAGGAGGAGGTCGCCCTCCCGGCGGCCCACCTCCAGCTCCAGCTCCTTGCCGCTGGTGGAGGCCGCGCGGACCGCTCCGCCGTCCTCCATGGAAAAGACCTCATAGAAATCCGGGGCCGCGCCCGCCGTTTTCCAGCGCAGAGTCAGCGTCCCCGGCCCCGGGGACCCCACCGCCTCCGGGGCGCTCAGCGCCGCAGGCTGGACCGACGCGCTCAAACTGGCGCCGGAGACCTGCCGGGTGAGCCCCAGGAGGTTCTTTCCCTCCGCCAGAATCCGAATCCGGACCTCCATGGGCAGGGCGAACTTCTCCAGCAGCACACCGGGAGAATCATAGTCCCTCTGAAGGCGGCTCTCGCCGCTCTGAACATCCAGGTGGTAGGAGACGGAGGAAAAGACCGCCGGGTCCGCCGGCTGCGCCTCGGGCCAGGTCAGCTCCATGCTGCCGTTCTCATTGAGGAGAACGCGGAGGTCCCCCTCCTCAAACGCAGGACGGCCGCCGCCGGGAATATAGAAATAGGCCGCCGCCAAGGCCAAAGCCGCCAGCACAACGGCGGCGGCTCCGGCAAGTAAAATTTTCCGGCTCATACAGTTACGCTCCTCCCAGGGTCAGAACACGGCGTAGACGGTCTCATAATCCGGCCCCTTCTCGGTATAGACCGTGAAGCCGTCGTAAAGCAGCTCGCCATCCTCTCCGTCGATGACCAGACAACTGGGGGCATAATCGGAGGAAATGGGACGGCCAATGGCGGCGTACAGCTCGCTGACCGGGCGGCCCACCAGCCCCTCGGCCACAGCCTTGCGGTCCACTTCCGGCTTAGGTTCCGGCTTGGGTTCCGGTTCGGATACCGGCTCCGGTTCCGGCTTGGGTTCCGGCTTGGGTTCCGGCTTGGGTTCCGGTTCGGATACCGGCTCAGACTGAGGAGCGGACTCCGGCTTGGGGGCGGGGAGGTCCTTCGGCTTCTCTGTCTGGGCAGCCGCCGGCTTCTCCGTCTGGGCGGGCTCCGCCGGTTTCTCCTCCGGCTTCGGGGCGGGGGCAGAGGTTTCCGCCTGGGCGGACGCTGCCGTCTCCTCCTGGGCCGGGGCCCCGGCTTCGCCGCCGCCGGGAGTCTCCGGAACGGCGGGGGCGGTTTCCTGAGGCTCCGCCTCCTCCGGGGGAGCTGCTTCCTCCGGGGGAACGGTTTCCTCCGGGGACTCCTCCCCGGCGGGCGCGGAGACGTCCTGCGGGTCCCCGGTGGCCTGGACGGGGGGAGCATCCTCCCGCTCCGCCGGCTGGCCGCCGCAGGCGCACAGGGCGCAGGCCAGCACGGCGCAGAGTACCATACACAGTAACTTTTTCATGGCGTTCGTCTTCTTCCTTTCCAGCCTCAGCTCTTGGGGCGCACATAGTTCCAGCTGTTCTTGGCGTCGTAGAATTTATAGAGGTCGATGTCAAAGCGCTTCTTCCGGCGGTAGGCCATTTCCAGCTCCGTGTCGAAGATGTAGTCCCTGCCGTCCATATTGATCTCCACCCAGCTGTGGGGAGCCCGGTTCTGGCCCACCGTGCCGCTGTAGATGACGGAGTCATAGCCAATCCAGCGGGAGAGATACCAGAAGAGGGAGGCGTAGCAATAGCAGTTGCCGTAGCCGCTGTTCAAAATCCGCAGGGCGTCCCGCTCCATGAAGTCGTGGGCGCCGAAGGCGTAAGGCGGGCGGCGCAGGTACTTGAAGGAATCCCGGGTGTAGAGGAAGAGGGAGCGGAGCATCTCCTCCTGGGTCTGGGAGGGCTCGGTGTGGGCCATGACGATCTTATGCAGCCAGGCGTCCAGCTCATTGTTTCCGGTGGTGAAGTGTCCGGCGCTGTTGAAGGTAAAGCTGCCCACGCTGCCGTCCCGGACCACGTCTCCCCTGGCGCTGTCATAGCAGTACAGCCAGCCGTCCACCAGCTGAAGGCCGTCCTGGGGGACCTCGACCCTGGCGGTGTGAGAGGTCCAGAGCTCCGTTTCGCCGGAGGAACTGTGCTCATGGCCGACGGTGGCCTCGCAGACGTCGTAATAGTACCAGCTGGAGGGAGCCACATCCACGTAAAAGACGGGATGATAAAGGTCGATGTAGGCCCTGTCCGCCGTCCGGCCCAGCGCCCGGTTCAGCAGCACCGTAGCCGCCGCGCGGTTGATGGTCTCGTCCGGATGGAAGAGGCCGCCGTCCCCGCCCTGCGCCCAGCCATAGGCCCTGGCGGAGCGGATAAAGGGGGCGTTGGGGTCGTCCTCCGCCACGTCGGAGAAGAGCTCCGCATCGGTCCGGAGGGGGAAGAAGGAGGCGACATAGCGGGTAAACTCACCCCGGCTGACCTCCCGTCCCGGGTCCAGCCTGCCCTCGTCGGCCTCCATGACGCCTAGGTCCGCCATGGCCCGAATCGCCTCGGCGTACCACGCGCCGCCGGGCACGTCGGCATAGACCGCCGTGGAGAGGACCGGCTCCGGCAGCAGCCGGTAGAGCATCTGAGCCGCCTCGGCCCGGGTGACCTGCCGGGTGGGGTGGAAGGCGGCAAAAGCGCCGCCGCTGCCGTAAAGATAGGCCGTATGCCGGTCCACGGAAAGCGAGACGCCCGCCAGAACCGTGTCCGGCCGATCATCCCGCTTCTTCCGGTCCGCCGGGGCCTGCGGTTCCTCTTTCGTGGAAGCGCTGCCCGCTCCGGAGGGAGGCGCAAGGCCGCCGTAGGGGTCGCCGGCGGAGGACTGATTGGGGGGAACGGGGGTATCGTCCCGGGGCGGGGGCGCGAGACCGCCGTACGCATCCTCCTGCGTTTGGCTGTAGAGCTGGGACCCTTCGGTCCCGGAGGCGCAGGCAGGCACAGTGGTCACCAGCACCACCAGAGCCAGCAAAAGCGCAGTCCAACTGTTTTTTCCCATACTTGTTCTCTCCTTCACTCTCGATTTGACCATCGAAATCCGCCGCACGCAAACGCGTACCCTTTACCGGAGGTTCTAAGAGGTCCCCTCCGGGCAAAACGCCAGCCCCAGGGGCCGGACGTCCTTTGGCAGATACAAACCGGCGGCGTCCCCCTCCAGGAGAAAGGCCTCATAATACTGCTGGTCTGAGGCCAGGACCAGCACGGGGGAATCCCGCCTTGCCGCCGGGAGCTCCCGGTTCAAGCGGTTGAGACAGACGGTAACCAGCGCGCAGCCCGGCAGGTCCTCCGACGGCTCCGCCGTGAAGTCCGCGCTGTCTTCGCAGACAATACATCCCTCCGGCGGTTCCCCGCCCCGGACGGGCGCGGGCATCAGGGGGACGTTTTGTATGAGATAGCGGATGTTCCGCTCCACCAATTCCGCTGCCACGAAGTCCGCCTCCCGCTGGGCCGTGAGGTCCAGCCGGTAGGGCATGGAGCGGGAGAACAGGGCGGCGTCAAAGCTGTCCGCCAGATAGGGATAGAGGTTGTTTCCAAAGGAGTCCCGGAACATCAGCAAAGAGCCCTCCCCGCCTCCGCGGGTCATGATGGTGAGGCTTTCCGCCGAGCGGATGGGCGCGTCGTACTCCACCGTCAGCGGCCCGCCGTAGAGCAGGTCCGTCTCCAGCCCGTCTCCGGCGGGATAGAGCATCTCGTAGAGATCGCCCTTGTGGGACTTCTCCGGGATAAAGGGGCCCGCGCAGTAGGAGGAAGAACGGCCCAGAGCGCCGTTCACCGCGTCGGCGGCCAGCGCCGCGCCCTTGCCATTCCAGTGGGAATCCGTCTGGAAGTACAGGTCCTCCTCCTGACCCTCGAAGACGGCGAACAGGTCCAGGTAGTTCACCCGTCCCTCCGCGGCCAGCTCCCCGGCCAGCCGCTCCGCGTTGCTGGGGGCGGAGGAGGCGGTGAAGCCGGACATGTGCTCCGGATAGAGGGAGTTCTTGTTGGGCGCGATAGTGAAGAGGAACGCCGCCCCCTGGCTCTCGCAGTACTCCGCCATCAGGGCGAGGTTCCGGGCGGCGGAGAAAATCTCCCGTTCGGTCATGGGCTCCGTGCCGGCGTAGTCCGGCAGGGTATCCCCGAAGTACAGCCAGCCGTCCCGGCCCAGTACCACATCCTGGGTGATGGAGCTGTGAAGCCCCCGGGCATTCAGGGCGGACCAGGCGGTGATCATCTCCTGCCGGAGGAAGAAGTGGTCCCCCAGGTAGTCCTGCATCTGGGAGAGGTACGCGGCGTTCCAGGCGCCGTCGGCCTTTCGCAGAGCGGGAGCTCTGGAGAGGGCCTGATTTCCGCCCGCCTCGTTTTCCCCAAGGCCCGCCAGCATCCCCAGGGAAGGCGTCAGGCACAGCAGGAGAATGAGCGCCGTGAAGAGGGCATAGGCAAACTTCTTTTTCATGTCGGCACCTCCCAAAACGGAATAGTCTGGTGCGCGCGGCGCCGGAGCGGCGGCCCGGCGGCCCTTCTAAAGAACCGCTAGAACTGTGCGTAGATAAAGGGCTGGAAGCTACTGCCCGCCGCGGCCAGAAGACAGAGGGCAAAAAGCGCCGCCGCCCCCGCGAAGGAGAGGACGGTCCACACGCCGCCGGAGAGCCGCTTTTTCAGCCAGGGGCCCACCGGCAGGCTGCCCGCCGCACCGGCGGCCAGCGCGCACCACACCGCAGGGCTGATCCGCTCCAGCGCCAGCGTGGAGGCGGGAGAGAGGGCGAAGCCGGTGAACATGGCCCGGAGCACCACGGCCGCCTCGCTGACGGAGGCCGCCCGGAAAACCACAAAGCCAACGCACACGGCCAGCAGTGTGTAAACATGGCCGAGGAACCGGGCCAGGGGATTCTCCTGGAGCCTTTTCAGGGGCAGGGCGCTCTCCACCGCGGAGAGGAGGCCGTGCCACGCGCCCCAGAGCACGAAGGTCCAGCTGGCCCCGTGCCACAGTCCGCAGAGCAGGAAAACGACGGCCTTATTGAGGCACTTTCGGGGGGTCCCCCGCCGTCCGCCGCCCAGGGGGATGTACAAATAGTCCCGGAACCAGAAGGACAGGGACAGGTGCCACCGCCGCCAGAACTCGGTAATGGAAGAGGAGGTATACGGGTAATTGAAATTCTCCGGCGTCTCGAAGCCGAAGAGCGTTCCCAGGCCAATGGCCATGTCGCTGTACCCGGAGAAGTCGAAGTAGATTTGAAGGGTATAGGCGGCGGCTCCCAGCCAGGCCATCCGCCAGTCCAGCCCGGTTCCCAGGGCAAAGGCGCTGTTGACCACCGTGGCGGCCATCTCCGAGATGATGGCCTTTTTGGCGAAGCCCACGGTGAAACGCCGCAGGGCCCGGGCCGTCCGCGGGGCGTCGGGCCGGGGGCTCTCCAGCCCTTCGGAGAACTGCCCGAACCGGGCGATGGGGCCCGAGACCACCTGAGGAAAGAAAGCGACGTAGAGCAGCAGGTCGGAAAAGCGCCGGGCGGCGGCCCGTTCATCCCGGAAAACATCGATGACGTAGGACATGGACTTAAACGTGAAGAAGGAGATGCCCAGGGGCAGCAGCAGTCCCGCCGCCGGAAGCTCCAGCCCCCAGAGCCGGTTCAGGGTGCCGGTAAAAAAATCCAGGTATTTGAAGGCTCCCAGCAGCAGCAGGTGGAAGGCCAGCGTCAGAGTCAAAAGAGCCTTCCGGGCCCGAACCCGTCCCATGAAAAAACCGGCAGCATAGCTCACCAAAGCGGACAAGAGCAGGCAGAAAATCCCCTGCCACTGTCCGCAGGCGTAAAAGGCCAGACTGACGGCAATCAAAACGTATTTTTTCCGCCTCCCCCTGGAAAAAACCCGGCAGAGAAGCCACGCCGAGGGGAAAAAGAAGAACAGAAACGGTGCGGAATGAAAAGCCATACAAACACCAACTCCATGGTAAACTTCCTGAAACCGGGCGCTCTAGGTTGATTCCGCACTCCTGCGGAATCAGAAAAAATGTCGAATTTGTGAACATTATACACCCTCATGAAAAAAAGTCAAGGCGTTGCGCCGGCAACAGACTACTTTGGGTCATTTTTTGCCGCGCAGAGGCAGGGCAGACAGCCGGACGCGCCTGTTCCCCGCCCTCTCCGGGGAGGCCGGAAATGCCGGGCAAAAACTTCCTGCCGGAGGGGTGTTTCGCTCGTTGTCCGTATTATGCAGGCCGGTGGTTTTCTATGCTTGAAGACGTGCAGAAAGCAGCCGCATGACACAAAAGCGTCATGCGGCCGGGTCTTGAAAACTGTTTGTTGAATCCTTCCAATGGACTGCTTTGATCTTGGGGGGGCCTGCGCAATCAGAAGCACTTGCGATAGATGGCTTCCTCGCTCTCCAGGTCGAAGGGATAGTAGGCGTTGGTCATCAGCCGCTGCTGGTTGGCCTCGACGGACTGCGGGAACTTCTTGAAGTCCTCCTCGGTGAAGCCGCAGTCCCGCAGGGGACGCAGGGGCAGGATGCGCTGGAGCAGGGCGTTCATCTCGGGGATGGCGTTCCTGGCATCGCAGCCGAGAATCCGGGCCACCAGCTCCTTGAAGCGCATGATCTCGCCGTCGGGGTTCTTCTCGTCATAGTAGTCCATGATGGCGCCGAAGAGCATGTAGTTGCTCTCGCCGTGGGCCACGTGATAGGTGCCGCCCAGGGGGAAGCTCATGCCGTGGACAGGGCCGCAGCCCGCCTTCAAGAAGGCGATGCCCGCGTAGAAGCTGGCGGTGACGAACTCGTCCAGATACTCGAACCGGGCGTCCTGGCCCTTCTCGTCGATGAGCTTGAAGCCCTTGAGAATCATGTCCATTGCCTTCTCGGAGAACAGCTCGCTGGTCATGGTCTTCCGGTGGGGGCTGAGGAAGGACTCGGTGGCGTGGACCAGGGCGTCAATGGCGGAGCAGGCGAAGGGCTTGTAAGGAAGGGTCTTGATGAGGTCGGGAATCAGGCAGACCTTGTTGGGGATGATGTCGTCGGACACCAGGCCCAGCTTCGTCTCGCCGCCGGTGAGCACGCCGTCTTTTTCGTCCTTCACAATCGCCACGGAGATGTTGGTGCACTCGGAGCCCGTTCCGCAGGTGGTGGGGATAGCGATAACGTCCTTTTCGTGCTGGACGGGGAAGCGCTTGAAATACAGGTTGTGCAC
>Ga0073907_1001844_pt1 | contig 24651 bp, 15 predicted proteins | sample GluameincwithD2O_FD_65483 | JGI IMG/M metagenome (GOLD analysis project Ga0073907, IMG submission 65483) | Mouse cecum microbial communities from Vienna, Austria - Glucosamine amended microcosms incubated with D2O | ecosystem: Host-associated > Mammals > Digestive system > Large intestine >... | reverse complement strand
AGTTTTGCCAATCTTTATGCTATATATGTTATAATTGAAGATTATATAGCACATGATTTCGATACAAATTCCATGTATAGAAATTATGAAGGAGCGCAATTTTCTCGTTTATTTCAGAGGCAACGAGAACTTCCTTTTGGAAGTAAATTGCAAAATCACGCATTGAATAATCGAATGAATGCAGAATTCCAAAAGTTCTTTCCCACATCAGACATAACTCCTATTTTGCGAAACTTGGAAACTAACCGTTATTGGATAAATGAAAATTTATTAATAGTTGATGTCAATGGGAACCAATATAATATTGCTAAAGCTATTATCGCAATCATAGATGAATATGTGAAAGTTAAGCAAGACTCGTTTCAACGTTTCATCACACAATGCGAAGAATTACAGGCTATCGAAGATAGCAATAGTGTAAATGCTCATGAGTTTATAATAGGATTACTTGCTCCAAATGTTGACGCAAGATTATTTGAGATAGTTAGTTATGCTATTCTCAAATACTACTATAAAGAGCAGACTATTATATGGGGGTATTCTTGGGAAAATTTGAATGAAGAAGCTTTAAAACTTTACAAGACAGGAAGAACAAATGCCAATGATGGAGGTATTGATTTTGTAATGAAACCTTTAGGGAGATTTTTCCAAGTCACTGAAACATTAGATTTTAAAAAGTATTTTCTTGATATTGAGAAGATAGAAAAATATCCAATAACATTCGTGGTTAAATCGCTTGATAATGTGGATGTTTTGAAAGATAAATTGTATAAAGACGCTTTCAAAACTTATGTTGTAGAAGATATTGTTTGTAAGTATATGGAATGCATAGAGGAAATTATAAATATCCCAACACTGCTACACCATTTTCAAAGAATAGAAGATGCAGGGCTGATTTCGAATGTACTCAAAGAGATAATACTTCAAAGTAGAGTTGAGTTTAACTATGAGGATGAATTATAAAAAATAATATATGGAAGTTAATATCAAACAAGCATTGAAGATGTTTTTCTCTAAATCGTCATTTGAGATGATTTATTTTGAAGCGTTTGCAAATGCTTTAGATGCGGATGCTACCGAATTCAATATAAATATATCATTGAGTAATTATAGAGAGTTGCATAATTTAGTAGTTACACTTTCAGATAATGGTGTTGGATTCAATGATGTAAGATTTGGAAAATTTTCAAAATTGTTTGATGTTGAAGAACAAAGCCACAAAGGTTTAGGGCGCTTGGTCTATTTATGCTATTTTGATAAAGTTGAAGTTAAAAGCGTTTTTGATAATTCAAAACAACGAGTTTTTGAATTTAATGAAGCATTTGATAAAGATTGTACTATAACTGAAATCGAGCCAACACTCAATGGCTCAATTTTTAGAATGAGTGGTTTCACAGGAGAAAGACTTGGTAAAAATGATTATATAAATCCACATTATATAAAGAAAACTTTATTGGAAAACTTTTATATGAAGTTCTATAAAGCTAAACTTGCTGGCAAACAAATAAGTGTTTATATCAAAACCACCATTGGAGGCTCTTTTTTTGAAGATACAATCAATACAGATGAATTACCGAATTTTCAAATAAAGCCATTAGGTACTCAAACAGACCTTTTTAACAAAATTGAATTATATTATAATGTTAGAGAAGTTGCTCCCAAAGATAGTAATGTCATTACTGCATTAGCAATAGACGAACGTAGCCATAAGATAGATATTATTGCAGGAGAAAATTTACCATCAGGTTATGAAATGATATTTTTGCTTATGTCTGAATCTTTTCAAGGGAGTGTAGATGGGGCTCGCATAAACTTATCTATACCTAATTCAGACTTAAGTACTATTAAATTCATCTTTCGTAATGCTATTGCAGAGGTTGTAAAAGAACAATTTCCTCAGATTGAAAGAAATAATAAAAGCAAGGAGAAATACCTAAATGATACATATCCTCATTTAAGTGGATATTTTGAAAATAATGATATTGGATACTCTTCGCTGTCAGATGTATTAAAGAAAGCGCAAGATAATTTTTTTAGAGACCAAAAAGAAATCTTAGGTGCAAAAGAGTTAAATGACGATCAGTTTGAGAAATCACTCGATTTATCTGCACGAGCTTTAGCGGAATATATTCTGTTTAGACAAAATGTCATAAAAAGAATGCGAGCATTAAATGCCAAAAATAAAGAAGCGGATATTCATAACCTTATTGTACCAAAATCTTCCGAGTTCAAGGATGAAAATATCATCACTGATTTGTATAACAATAATGTATGGATTTTTGATGATAAGTTTATGAGCTATTATATGGTATTGAGTGAGGCTGAAATGTCCAAAGTAATTAATGTAATTACGCAAGGTGAGGTTAAAGATAACGATGATGACAGACCTGATATAACATTATTTTTCTCGGAAAATCCGCAAATAGAAAATGCCAAAGTTGATGTTGTTGTAGTTGAGCTTAAACGATTGGGTATTAGTGCAGAACAAAATTCGATAGTAGAATTTCAGTTAGATACAAGAACTCAACGTTTAGCCGAATATTATGGTAATCGAGTTCAAAGAATGTGGTTCTATGGGATTGTTGATTTTGACGATAGGTATAGGAAACATCTGATAAATAATGGGTTTAAACCACTATTCTCTAATGGTGAGATGTATTTCCGTTCGAAATCTGTATATTTAGATTTGGATATGAAGCAAAGTGTTATACAAAATGCGTATATTCTTGATTATAAAGCAATGGTAGAAGATGCAGATTCAAGAAATTCCACGTTCTTAAAAATCTTACGGGAACGATTTAAAACAAATCATACAAAATAGACTTGAATTCAAGTCTATTTTGTATCTTTACATTTAGAAAGTTATTTGACAGCATAGCACCGCAAATCGCTGAAATTTGCACGGTTGCAAACTCGTTACCACTACTTCTCAAATAATTCGCTAAAAGTTTATTCTTCAATTGGTTAAGTCAAATCGATGAAAATCTAAAATAAAAAGGACCTGAAAAAACGCTTCCGGAGGATGATCCGGAAGCGTTTTTTCAGGTCCTTGCGCAAGGGTGTCGGAGCCTCAGTTCGCAGAACAGGCCAGGGCATACAGACGCATCTGTTTCACCATGGCCAGCAGGCCGTTGCTGCGCGTGGGAGTGAGGTGATCGGTCAGCCCTATCTCGCGGATAAAATAAAGGTCGGCATCGAGGATTTCCTGCGGCGTATGCCCGCTCAGCACCCGGACGAGCAAGGCCACGATGCCTTTCACGATGAGCGCGTCGCTCTCGGCCCGGAAAACAAGACGGCCGTCCCGCTCCTCACACACCAGCCATACGCGGCTCTGGCAACCGTCTATCAGGTTCTGCTCTGTCTTTTCCTCTTCGGGCAGAGGCTCCTGCTCTTCTCCCAGATCTATCAGCATCTGGTAACGGTCCATCCAGTCGTCTATCTCCAAGAACTCCTCTATCACTTCCTTCTGCAATTCGTCAATGGTCATATCTTATATTCGGTCTATTCTGTTGTAGGTTTGCAATGGTATATACGTTTCTATCTTCTCATTTCTCCTCGGAGAGCACCTGAAGCACCGTCTGCCCCACGGCTTCGAGCGTGGCGGTGGAAATGTTCTCGGGCGTGTCGCTGACAGTGTGCCACGTAGGTCCGAACGAACGCTCGCCGTAGCCGTGGAACGGGATGATGTCTACGGTGGGGATTCCGGCCACCTCGTTCATCGGCTTGTGGTCATCCTGCGCGTATGTTCCGTCTTCGGACGGGAAAAACTCCGACTTGCCCGCCGTAGCGGCGGCGGCCCATATCTTGCCCACCACGTCGCGGGCATACTGGAGCGAGAAGCCCTCGTAGCAGAAACGTGCGCCGGCTCCGCCCACCATGTCGAGCAGGATGCCGAAACGGGCCTTGTAGCCCTCCTTGTGGGGATGGGCCGACCAGTATTGCGAGCCGAGACACCAGTCGTTGCCTTCGTCCGTCTGCTCTGCCCAGTAGGGGGCGCCGTAGTCCTCCATATCGAAACAGATGAAGTCAACGCCCACGGCCGGTTTCAACTCCCGCATCAGGCGGGCCAACTCCAGCATCACGGCCACTCCGCTGGCTCCGTCGTTGGCAGCCATGACGGGGGTGCGGTGGTTGGCGGAATCGGGATCGGCATCGGCCCAGGGACGGCTGTCCCAATGGGCGCATACAATGACACGGTCGGCCAGCTCGGGACGATAGGCGGCGATGATGTTGCGGCAGCCCAGACGTTTTCCGTCCCATCCCGTGACCGTGGTATTCTGCTCGGTCACCACAAGACCATAGCTCCGGAACTTCGCGGCAATGTAATCACCGCAAAGACGATGGGCCTCGGAATCGGGCACACGGGGACCGAAGTCGCACTGCCGTTTCACGAAGGCCAGTGCCGAATCGGCATCAAAGCGCACCGCCGTGGCGGAAAGGGTATCGGCATCGACCGCGCCGGCACCGCCGGCTGCCGGTTTGTTGCCGCAGCCCGCCAGCAACGCACCCGCCGCCAGCAACAGGGCGGGCAGGACGGAAAGTTTGTTTTTTCTCATCGTAATAAAAGATTATGGATAAGACGCTCAGAAATTATTCATCGTGTTGTTCTTGACCGAACCGGCAAACTGCACCTGACTCATCACACGGATAAAGTTGCCGCCCCAAAGCTTGCGCAGATGCTTCACGGCAAGGCCTTCGGCCATGAGCATGCGCGTGAGACGGGTCATCTCGGCCGCCGAGGAGAGACCGAGCACACCGCCGTCTCCGTCAAAATCGGAGCCGATGCCTACATGGTCTATACCGGCCACCTCGACCATGTGCATGATGTGGCGCACAACATCGCAGACGGTGGCCTCGCCCTCCTCGCGCAGGAAACCGTGGTAGAAGGTGGCCTGCGCCACGCCGCCGCGGGCGGCAAGACTGCGGAGCTGGTCGTCGGAGAGGTTGCGCGGATGGTTGCACAGGGCACGCGACGACGAATGGGAGCAGATGACGGGCTGGCAGCTAAGAGAGAGAACGTCGTAGAAAGTCTCTTCGGAAGCATGGGAGAGGTCCACCATCATGCCCGTGCGGTTCATCTCGGCCACCACGGAACGTCCGAAGTCGCTCAGACCGCCGTGCTCGCGCTGCGAGCGCACCGCCGAGTCGCAAATGTCGTTGTCTCCGTTGTGACAGAGCGTCATGTAGACGACCCCCTCGTAACGGTAGCGCTCGATGTTGCTCAGGTCGCGCCCGATGGCATAGCCGTTCTCTATACCCAAAAGAACGGATTTCTTCCCGATGGTCTTGGCCTGGAAAAGCGCTTTGGGGGTGAGGGCCAGCGAAAGACCGTGACATTGCCGCACCGCCTGCCGCACGGAAGCCAGAATGCGGTCCGTGCGCTCCGTAGCCGCAGCCAGTTCCAGGCCGGAGCGGCCGCCCTGCGGCAGATAGGCCGCCATGACAACGGCATCGAGCCGTCCTTCGGTCATCTTGTGCAAATCGACCAGTGCCCGAGGGTCGCGCCGGTCGGGCGAATATCCGCGATCGAAAAGCATCGGGGTGTCGCAATGCGAGTCGAGCGTGAGGACCTGACGGTGCACTTCGCACACCTGACGGTATTTTTCGGCCTCTTCCACGAAATAGCGGAACAGGGGCATCATGGTCTTGTCGTTTTCAAGCAGGAAGCACTCGGGGTGCCACTGCACTCCCACAACGCTCTTCATCTCGTTGCTTTCCACGGCCTCGGCCACACCGTCGGCAGCACGGGCCGTGACACGCAGGAGCGGCCCAGCATCGGCCACTCCCTGATGGTGGAAGGAATTGACACAGAACTCCGTCCCGAGCAGCTGCGCCACTATGGAATCTGCCTCGGCCGTGACCCGGTGGGAAGCCGCTCCGCGTGCCATCTGCTGGCTGTGCTTGAGAAGCGGTGCGCCGGGCATGGCCGTTGCCAGATCCTGATGGATGCGGCCACCCAGTGCGGCCGTCAGGACCTGCATGCCCCGACAGATACCGAGGATGGGTATCTGGCGGTCGAAGGCCAGACGCGCCAGCAACAGTTCCATGCGGTCGCGCTCCGGCGTGACGCTGCCCAGCGCGGGACAGGGGTCTTCGCCCAACAGCAGCGGATTGATGTCGCCGCCACCCGACAGCAGGAGGCCGTCGATGCGGTCGAGCAGGGAAAGCAGCAACGGGCGGTTGTCCGTGACGGGAATCACAACGGGTATGCCTCCGGCCACCTCGACACTGCGATAGTATCCTTCGGCCAGTTCACAGCCCCGGTCGCCCAGATTGCCGCTGATGCCTATCACGGGCCGGGCCGTATGGTTGGGAAAATGGCCGGTGGTCTCGGAATAGGCGATATTGAAATCCAAATTTTCGATTGTCATCTGCATATACAGTTATATCCATATACAGGCCATGCGGAAACTGCCGCAAAGGCCGGAAGACGCTACTTTTTCCACTTCGGATTGCGCGGAAACCAGCCTTTCTCCACTCTCTGTTCCTGCTCGAAAAGCTCCTTGATGGTCCAGAGAGAGGAAAAGCCTACGATACCCGCCAAGGCGCTCCAGAACACATCGGCAATGAAAAGCGCGCCGACGGCACCGCCTATCCCTACCAGCAGAAAGACCCACCAGGGACGTGTGCCGAAATAGTACTCCGTCTTGATCACGATGGGATGGAAAATCCCGATGACAAGGAATGTGGCCAGCCCCAGCAGGAGCCCCTGAAAATGCAATCCGTCCATGGTGCTCAGCGTTTGACGGTTTTCCGGCGGCCCGGCCGGAAAGCGGTGCAGGAACCGTCCGCATCCTCTCCGGTACCCTCGCCGTCACAGAGTTCGCCATCGGCACAGAGGGCGGAGGCACACTCCTCCCTGCTGCCGTCGGGCAGAATGATGGGCACCTCGCGGTTGATGCTCTGTTCGAGAGAAATGAGCGTCTCGGTGGAGATGACTCCGGGAATACCCTGAATCCTGTTGTTAAGCAAGTCCATGAGATGTTCGTTGTCGCGCGAATAGAGTTTCACGAGCATGGTGTAGGGACCGGTCGTGAAATGGCATTCGATGATCTCGGGAATCTTTTCCAGCTCGGCCGACACGTTCTTGTACATCGACCCTCTTTCCAGTTTGATACCGACGTAGGTGCAGGTGCTGTAACCGATGTGCTTGGGATAAACATGATAGCCCGAGCCGGTAATGACTCCCGATTCAATGAGCCGCTGTACCCGCTGATGGATGGCTGCCCGCGAGACACCGCACACCTGTGCCACGTCTTTGAAAGGAATCCGGGCATTGACCGAAATGATCTGCAATATTTTCAGATCCAGAATGTCAACTTTTTCCATTTTGTTTTTCTTTTTTTACTTGGCCGCAAAGTTACAATAATCTTCGGGCAAAAAGACAACAAACACCTGCAAAAAACTATAATTGTATAGTCCCTCCGGCCGGAAAACAGTGAAAAATCACACATACAGGTTTCTTTTCCGGACAAAATGAAAACGGGTCCGAAGGCCGGCCGGCCCTGAGACTCCGGCCCATCCCGAAAAAATGCGTATCTTTGCCACACAAAAAAGACTAAGAAGATGGCAAAGGAAAAGGACGAACTGACCCCGATGATGAGGCAGTTTCACGACTTGAAGAAACAGCATCCCGACGCGATTCTGCTCTTCCGCTGCGGCGACTTTTACGAGACCTACTGTGACGATGCCGTGACGGCATCGCAGGTGCTGGGCATCACCCTGACCCGCCGCAGCAGCAAGGGAGCGCAGACAGCGGCAACAGAGATGGCAGGTTTCCCGCACCATGCCCTCGACACCTATCTGCCACGCTTCATCCGCGCCGGCTACCGCGTGGCCATCTGCGACCAGCTGGAAGATCCCAAACTGACGAAAAAACTGGTGCGGCGCGGCATTACCGAACTGGTCACCCCGGGAGTGGCGATGGGCGACAACGTGCTCAACAGCCGGGAAAACAACTTTCTGGCCTCTCTCCACTTCGGACGCGGAGCCGTAGGCCTGGCACTGCTCGACATCTCGACAGGCGAATTCCTCGTGGCCGAAGGCACGGCGGAGTACACCGACAAATTGCTTTCGGGCTTCAGCCCGAAGGAAATTCTGGTGGAAAGGGGGCTGAAAGGACGGCTGGAGAGCCTTTTCGGCAACAAGTACTTTGTCTACGAAATGGAGGACTGGGCCTTCGGCGAAACCGCCGCACGAGACAAGCTGCTGCGCCATTTCGAGGTGAAGAACCTGAAAGGCTTCGGCGTGGACCATCTGGAAACGGCGGTCACGGCGGCGGGAGCCATCCTTGCCTATCTGGAACTGACGCAGCACACGCACATCGGACACATCACGACACTGCGGCGCATCGAAGAGGACCACTTCGTGCGCCTGGACAAATTCACCACACGCAACCTGGAACTGGTAAGCGCCATGAACGAGGGAGGCAGATCCTTGCTCTCCGTCATGGACCGTACCCTCACCCCGATGGGCGCACGCCAGCTCTACCGCTGGCTGATGTTCCCCCTGCGCAGCCTGAAAGAGATACGGCGGCGGCAGGATGGCGTGGAATACTTTTTCCGGGAACCGGAATTCCGGGAACTGTGCCGGCTCGAACTGGAAAAGGCGGGCGATGTGGAACGCATCGTCTCGAAAGTGGCCGTGGGCCGCGCCAATCCGCGGGAAATGCAACAGCTGCGCGTGGCGCTCGAAAGCGTGTCCGCCATCCGGAAAGCCTGCGAACATTCCCACGACCGGAACATCAGGGCACTGACCGACAGGCTGGACAACTGCGAGGAGCTACACGGCCTCCTGCTGCACACCCTGCGCTCCGAACCGCCCGTGCTCGTGGCCAAAGGCGGCGTAATAGCCGCAGGAGTGAACGCCGAACTGGACGAGATGAGGGCCATCTCCACTTCCGGAAAGGACTATCTCCTGAAAATCCAGCAACGCGAAAGCGAGGCCACAGGCATTCCCAGCCTGAAGATAGGATTCAACAATATCTTCGGCTACTACATCGAAGTGAGAAACACCTACAAGGACAAGGTGCCGCAGGAGTGGATACGCAAGCAGACACTGGCGCAGGCGGAACGCTACATCACACAGGAACTGAAGGAATACGAGGAAAAGATCCTGGGCGCCGAAGACAAGATCCTGACACTGGAAATACGCCTCTTCAACGAACTGCTGCAAAAGGCGGCCACCTTCATCGAACCGCTGCAACAGAACGCCGCCACACTCTCCGCACTGGACTGCCTGCACTCGCTGGCCACCGTGGCCGAAGAGCACCGCTACGTGCGCCCCGTCGTAGACGAGAGCCTGACACTCGACATCCGCGGCGGCCGCCATCCGGTCATCGAGACCCTGATGCCGCCGGGCGAGGAATACGTGGCCAACGACGTGACACTGGACACGGAGAAGCAGCAGATCATCATCATCACCGGTCCCAACATGGCGGGAAAGAGCGCCCTGCTTCGACAGACGGCCCTCATTACCCTGCTGGCACAGACCGGCTCGTTCGTGCCGGCCGACAGCGCCCGCATCGGGCTGGTGGACAAGATCTTCACCCGCGTCGGCGCCAGCGATAACATCTCCGTGGGCGAAAGTACTTTCATGGTGGAGATGAGCGAGGCGGCCAACATCATGAACAACCTGACCCCGCGCAGCCTGGTCCTCTTCGACGAACTGGGACGCGGCACCTCTACCTACGACGGTATCTCCATCGCCTGGTCCATCGTGGAACACATCCACGAAAACCGCAAGGCTCCCGCCCGCACCCTCTTCGCCACCCACTATCACGAACTGAACGAGATGGAGAAACTCTTTCCGCGCGTGAAGAACTGGAACGTCTCGGTGCGCGAACACAGTGGCCGCATCGTCTTCCTGCGCAAACTGGCCCGCGGAGGGTCGGAACACTCCTTCGGCATCCACGTGGCGCGGCTGGCCGGTATGCCGCAAGGCATCGTGCACCGTGCCGAGGACGTTCTGCACCAGCTCGAATCGGCCGGCGGACACGGCAACATCCAGCTTCCTTCCTCAGCCGCAACGACGGACAAGGCGGGAATGCAACTCAGCATGTTCCAGTTGGACGACCCTGTCCTGAAACAGATCCGCGATGAGATCCTGCATCTCGACATCAACACCCTCACCCCCGTAGACGCCCTGAACAAACTGAACGACATCAAACGCATCCTGCTGGGCAAATAGCCGCGGACACGCAACACCACCATAGCGTCCGACATCACGACAGGCACAGGCTGTATGGTTGAAACAAGCACAGGAAATAAAACAAAAACAATAAGTAAAACCAGGAGACAATAGTGAACATGAGTGCGTTTCAGCCCGACATACAAGAAAATGACATTTTCAAGCAGTCGCCCGAACTGCTCTCTACATTGCTCAAGGACCAGACGTTAAGCACTGAGGACAATCAAGTCAACATCTTCTGGGCCACAAACAACTATACCGATCTGGGGACAGGCTATCAGTATGCCGACCCGATCACGATAGAGTCGATAACAGGAATAAACGGAAATGTCATCAAACCCCGCGCAATCAAAAGCCGCGAAATGCAACAGCAACGCAGCCGTGAGATGGCGGAGGTCTTCACACCGTCGTGGATATGCAACAAGCAAAACAATCTGATAGACAATGCATGGTTCGGCAGGAAAAATGTGTTCAACACGGAGGTGGATCCTCCCAACGGTCCGCATTCGTGGATTCCGGCAAAAGGAACAATCACATTCCCGGAAAACAAGACATGGCACGACTATATCCACGAAAATCGCCTGGAAATAACCTGCGGCGAAGCTCCGTTTCTGGTAAGCAGATACGACACAGTGACCGGAGAACCCATCCCTACGGGGCTCCGAATCGGTCTGCTCGACAGGAAACTCCGCATCGTCGGAGAAAATACGCAGACATCTGACGAATGGCTCAAAGCCGCCCGAGCCGCCTATACGAGCACCTATGGCTATGAGTGGCAGGGCGACAACCTTTTCCTTGCCCGCGAGGCATTGCTCTACACTTTCATTGACTACTACAAAGCTAAGTTCAACCAGGAACCACCACTCGGACCACTGCGACACATCGCCTGTATCATCTCGTGGAACATCTGGCAGATGGACGGAATGAAAGGAGTGATTCCGGACAGTTGCCGGAACATCAGAAAAACAGTACGAGGCCTGTTCGACACAAGCGAGACGGTCCTGGAATGTGAAGGTTGCAGGAAAAACAATATACACAAGCATAATGGCATTTACTGCAAAATCAAAGACTGGAGCAATGACGAGGTTGTGACTTTTATCTCATTGCTCGAAAAAAAGTGACCACAATGGAAAGTGCAGCCGCAAAAAAAGACACGACACTTCTCGACAATATAATCATCGGGCGGGTTGATCCACATATCTATGCGTTTTCAACGGGAACTGTCCCGAACTATTTGAAAGTCGGGGACACTTCGCGCGGTGTGCGTGTGCGGCTGGAAGAATGGAAAAAGATATTCCCCAATCTGATCCGACAATACGAACATACGGCCCTGATTGACGAAAACACCGTTTTCCGAGATTTTTCCGTCCACTCTTTCCTGATACACGAGAAAGGACGGACCCGCCTGCAACCTGACACCTTCCATAATCTTCCCTACTATTCCAACGAATTCTTCGAAGGAGCGACGACAGCTGACCTGAAAGAGGCAATGACAGACATTTTTCAGAGCGCTCACGAAAAAAACGGGAAATACCAATTCTATACTCCCGACCGCCTGCCACAGACATTTACCTACAAGCGGACGGAAAACTATCCTCCACGCACCAACCAACAGCAGGTCATCAATAATTTCAAAACGGCAGTTGCCGCCGGACACACAAAACTGTTGATGTATGCTGTCATGCGATTCGGAAAATCGTTTACGGCAATGTGCTGCGCCAAAGAGATGAACGCAAAAACAGTTGTTGTCGTTTCGGCAAAAGCCGATGTTAGAAAGGAATGGAAAAAGACCGTCGAGAGCCACATCTATTTTTCCGGCTACAAATACATAGACAACGAATCGTTGCAACAAGACGAAACGGTCATTGCCAAGACACTGGCAGCAGGAAAAAAAGTAGCATTGTTCCTGACTTTACAGGACTTGCAAGGTGATGACATCAAGGCCCGGCACAAAGAGATCTTCCAACGGAAGATCGACCTGCTGATTGTTGACGAGACGCATTTCGGCGCTCGCGGAGCCTCCTACGGAAAGGTTTTGCAGGAGCAACGCCTCAGCAAATCGGAGATAGCAAAAGAACTAAAATACATTGACGGATTCGATACCCTCGACAAGGCCGAGGAGGCCGTCAAAGTATTAAAGTCAGGAATCCGGCTGCACTTGTCCGGAACTCCCTATCGCATACTGATGGGCGATGAATTCCGGAAAGAAGACATCATAGCCTCTGTTTCATTTACGGACATTACCGATGCCCAGCGGCAATGGGATAACGAGCATCTGAAAGAGGACAGCTGTGACGAATGGGAAAATCCTTACTACGGATTCCCACAAATGATTCGTTTTGCCTTCAATCCCAACTCCTCCTCAAGGAGAAAGATGGAAGAACTGCGCAAGATCGGTATAACATTCGCTTTCTCCGAGTTATTCCGGCCGCTGTCAATGTCTCCTCAGGCAAACGGCAGCCACCGGCAACTCACGTACAGAAACGAGATTCTGGACTTACTGGAAACAATTGACGGGACGAAAGAGGACGAGAACCTGCTCGGTTTTCTCGACTATGCCAGAATCAAGGAAGGAAAGATGTGCCGGCACATCGTCTGCGTGCTGCCGTTCCGCGCCTCGTGCGATGCAGTCTCGGCACTAATACAAGAAAACAAAGACAGATTCAAGAATCTCGGCGAATACGAAATCCTAAATATCGCAGGGTTTGACGAGGTGACCAGATACCAAAGCACAGACGACATCAAGCGCACAATCAAAGAGTGTGAGGCCCTTAACAAAAAGACTCTGACATTGACCGTCAACCGAATGCTCACAGGCACAACCGTACCGCAATGGGACACCATGCTTTATCTCAAAGGAACAGCCTCGCCGCAGGAATATGATCAGGCAATATTCCGGTTGCAAAACCAATATATCAAAACTTTCAAGGACGAGAGCGGAAAAATCATCAAATACAACATGAAGCCCCAGACCTTGCTGGTGGATTTCGACCCGAACCGCATGTTCCTCTTACAGGAACTGAGGTCCCAGTTCTATAATGTCAACACGGAGACACAAGGCAATGCCCGGTTGAAAGAACGTATCGCAAAGGAATTGTCGGTTTCGCCCATCATCGTTCTGAACAAAAACAGATTGCAGAAGGCTACACCCGCAAATATTACCGATGCCGTCCGAAAATATTCACGCCATCGCAGTATTCTGGAAGATGCGGCGGAAATTCCGGCAGACGGCACACTGCTGGAGGACGCCGACATTCTCAAAGTAATCCGGAACATAGCTCCGATCGGTTCAAAAAACGGCTTACAAATAAAACCGTCAGAGGGAAAGGGTGACGACATGGAAATCCCCGACATAACTGATGATCCGGACACACAACCTGACCCTTCCCGACAACCGGCCGGCAACATAGAAATAGAAAATGAAAAACTCGAAAAACGACTGACGGCCTATTATGCACGGATTCTCTTCTTTGCATTCCTGACCGAATCGACTGTCAAATCATTGGAAGACGTGATTGTACAGATTCCTGCAACACAGGATAACCGGCGTATTGCCAGACACCTCGGTCTGGACATCAATATCCTGAATCTGGTCCAGCACAAGAGCAACCCGTTCGTATTACAGAAATTAGACTACAAAATCGAAAACACCAATGACCTGATTTCCGACACCGCTCTTCATCCCATAGAACGAGCTGGAATAGCCATGCACAAGTTCAAACGTTTGTCGGATTCGGAAATCGTCACACCAGCAAAAATTGCCGATGAAATGGTGTCCGCCCTGCCGCCAGATATGCCGGAAGGGATGGAAAATGCAAAATTTCTCGATATTGCATCCAAGCAGGGAGAGTTTTCCATCGCTTTGTACAAAAGGTTCGGAGAAAAAATCAAAACAAGAATATACTCCGTCCCCACCTCGGAATTGGCCTATGAGTTCACACGCAAAATCTACTCCCTGCTCGAAATGCCTGTTGAAAACATTTTTACCGGTTTTACGTCGTATGACCTTATCGGCAAAGACAACGGAAAGATAATAAAGAAACTGACAGATATGAAATTCGATGTGATTATCGGCAATCCGCCGTATCAGGAAGATGACGGAGGCGCAGGAGCCAGCGCAAGACCAATCTACAACCATTTTGTCAACGTATCCAAGGAGATAAGCCCTACTTACTTATGCGTTATCATACCATCCCGCTGGATGTCCGGCGGAAAAGGATTGGACGAGTTCAGATCTGCCATGCTGAGCGACAGGCATATTTCCGATCTGCACGATTTCATGCACCCCGAAGACATTTTTCCGGATACAAATAACCGCGGAGGGGTCTGCTATTTCATGCGAAACACCGAATATGACAATACGGAACAAAAAGTAAGGGTGGTCACACACTATGAGAAAGGCTCATACACCGCATTGCGGTCACTACAGACAAATGACTGGGACATTTTCATACGAGACAGCCAAGCTCTCGGAATCTTGGACAAGATTGTGCACAAGGAAGACTTCCTACCAATCAATACGGTGATATCGGCCCGGAAACCTTTCGGATTTGAAAGCCAGATCATCAGGACCTCTGTTTTCCACGCTACCGACAAAGACATGAAAGAGCCTGTCCTGTGTTATGGAAAAGCCGCCCGGACGGGATATGTCGAATTGTCCGAGATACAATCGCACAGGGAATGGATTGACAAATGGAAAGTATATGTGCCCGAATCCAACAATATCGGGACGGAACTGAACGACGACAACCTGAATTCGTTCGTGGGAGAACCCGGTACGATATGTACGGAAACCTATCTCGCCGTCGGGGCCGAACTGGATCTCACCCAAAGAAAGGCGACTCATCTTTCCAATTACTTGAAGACAAAATTCGCACGGTTCTTATTGAGTCTGGCAAAAATAAGTCAGCACGGCACCGGCAAGACCTACCGCTTTGTCCCGCTTCAGGATTTTTCCAGACACTGGACAGATGCGGAACTATATGCGAAATATGGTCTGACAGACAACGAGATCGCTTTCATCGAATCCAAAATCAAACCCATGGAGTGAAACCACGCGCAGCATGCCTTTTGCAACGGCCGGCTTCACCCGCCGGCCACCTTTCCGGGACGGAAAAGGTTTTGCAGACTACATTCAGGGATTTTTTCATGCCTTGTCCTGGTATTTTTTTCATCGGGTGAAAAAAATACCAGGACAAAAATACTTCCGCCCGAAAGGCTCCGGCCGGACGATACACAGGGCTTACTCTTCCCCGCGGTCCAGCGTGCGCCACGTCAGACCCGGCTGACGGTTACGGTCGGGCAGGACAAGGGAAACCAGCAACGCCGCCGTCACGGAAACGGCCATTCCGATGAACCCGTAAAGCAGGAAACTCACATCGGTGAAACTCTTAACGAGGAACACCGCCACCACGCCACATACAAAACCGGTAAGGGCAGCTTTGCCGCCAATGCGCGGGAAGAAAATGCCCATCAGGAACAATCCGCCCAGTCCGCTGGAAAGAAGTCCGAGTATCTCCTGGAAGAAATCCAGCAGGGAAAGAATCTGCCAAGTGGCCATGAATAAGGCGATGACCATGCCCAGCAGACCGGACACGATGCTGGCGCCACGTGCCACGGACACCATGCCCGCATCCGTCACGGAGGGCCGGAAACGCCGGTAGAAGTCAACACTGAAAGCCGTGGCCACAGAATTGATGTTGGAGGAGATGGTGCTCATCGTAGCGGCAAAGATGGCGGCTATGAGCAAACCGGCAATACCGGCCGGCAGCTGGCTCATCATGAAAAGAGGGAAGATGACGTCGGTCTTGGCCATCGTATAATCCAGTTCGGCAGGATGGGTCTTGAAGAAAGTGTAGAGACCGGCGCCGATGGCAAAGAACGCCACGGAAACGAAAACACTCATCACGCCATTGAACAGGATGCTGCGGCGCGCGCTGCCTTCATCCTTCGTGGTGAGGTAGCGCTGGATGACGGTCTGGTCGGAAGTGTAGGAAATCAGGTTGTTGGCCATTCCGCCGATGATGACAACCCAGAAGGTGGCGGAACGATAGTCCAGACTCCAGTCGAACAGGCGGAACTTACCGTCGGTCGAGGCGATATCGATGAATCCGTTCACTCCACCTTCGGTGCCCAGCACCAGATAGGCCACGGAGAAGATGGCACCGCCCACCAAGATGAACCCCTGCACCACATCTCCCCAGACTACGGCTTCGACTCCGCCCATCGTGCAATAGACGATGGTGATGATGCCCATGAGGAGAATGCAGAGATAGATGTCGATGCCCGTGACGGCCGTGAGGGCGAGCGACGGCAGGTAAAGGACAAGGGCCATACGGGCCACCATGAAGACGATGAACAGGGCACTGGCCATGAGACGCGTGGCGGCATTGAAACGGCGCTCAAGATATTCGTAGGCACTCGTCACGTTGAGCCGCCGGAAAAACGGCAGATAGTAGCGGACTACGGGAAAGGACACCAGAAGAATCGTCACGAGCATGGGATAGTAAGTCCAGTCCGTGGCATAGGCTTTGGCAGGATAGGCCATATACGTGATGGCACTGAGCATAGTGGCATAGATGCTGATGCCTGCGGCCCACCAGGGAATGCGGCCGCCACCCTTGAAGAAATCTTCCGAACTGTTCTCGCGACGCATGAAATAATAGCCCAGCGCCAGCATGCCCAGCAAATAGGCAACCAGAACAGTCCAGTTGAGCCAGCCGAACTGGGGCCGCACACTCATACGGACGGCCGTGACATCGGTGGCCCGCACTCCGGGCTTGCTCTCTCCGTCCACGACAATCCACTCTCCGTCGAAAGGAACCACTCCGGCACCCGCGCGGGCCAGCAGGGGAGAACGCGACTCCACCACCCACGTATCGGTAACGGTATGGTAAATGAGCAGTTCGTCATTGAAACGGTACCAGGATACGGGATGGTGCATGTAAGCGGCCGAATCCTGCCGCAGCACCGCCAGTTTTTTGTTGTCTCTGTCTTCCTGTGCCTGAAGCATGAAAGCAGAACGGTTGACAGCCTGTCTGAAGATTTCATCATTCACACCGCCGAGAAAGACGATATGGGCACAGCCGCTCGTTACGGCGGAAGCTCCTACCAGCGCCACACGGCGGCCGGCAGGCATGATGGGCGCGGTATGTCTCCACTTCCGCAGATCGGGATCATAGACGAGTCCGTCAAAATGGACCGTACCCTCCGTGCTTCCCAAAGGCACGGAATAGCCGCCCATGAGATAGAAGCACATCTTGGTAGTTCCGCTCTGCACGGCGGCGGCCGGTTGCAGACGGGCCGAACCGGAAAAATCGGGCAGGCGCTCCCATCTGTTGCCGCCGGGATATTTCATCCGGTATGCGGCATAGGAAGGCACTCCATCGGTCTGTCCGCCTGCCACGTATATATAGCCGTTGCCGTATGCCCCGCCCATGTTGTCCAGTCCTACGGGAAGGGAAGGCAGAGACTTATAGGTTACCAGACCGTCCTGCATCGTAAGCAGGAACACGTCTTTCGAACTGTGCACACCATCGGTTCCGCCTACGCAGACCACTCCATCCCTGACGCTCACACCCACGCCGTAGGCCACAGGACGGGGCAACTTGCCGGACCGCCGCCAGCTATCGTGTCCGGAAGTAGGGTTCTTCAGCACGAAGATGTCATCGTAGAAGATTTTCGCACCGCCCTCGGCCGCCGGCTTACCGGGAAAATTGCAACCGCCGGCAATAATGAGATTGTCGCCGGCTCTTCCCGAAAATGAGGCAGCAAGTCCCTGTCCGCCACTCACATCGAGCGGGGCCAACGAACGGTATGTGACCAAGTTATACTTGTTGTCCTGCACGGCAGGCTTGTTCCCTGTCCTTCCGGCAACCGGAAGAAAAAGCAAAAGCAAAACGGATAGAATACGAGAAATCATAGTTATAGATATTTGCGCGTAAAGTTAACTCTTTTTTGTTAAATTAGACTTTATTTGTATTCCTTTTTTGCAGGTCTACGGCTCCGGTCCATCCGGAAAAGCAAGAATATTACTGTCTGCCAAACCATAAAGATCTGACTCCAGCCTTATGAAAGTCAGAAGTGGAACTTTTCCTGATTCAGATTTTTCCGGCTGATTTCAACCATATTTTCGCAGTCCGGCGAATCTATCAGCTGACCATAAGAAAGAAATAAATAAGAATATGAAATTTTACAAGGGGTGTAAAAGTTTTTACATGCCTTGTAAAACTTTTTACACCCCTTGTAAAAAAACGGCGGAATATTTCTATTTACCGGTCCCCCCATAAACGTATTTCACAAAAAAAAGTTCAGCGGAGGACAGTAATAGAAAAACGATCCGACTACTGAAAAACAGCAGCCGAATCGTCGATATTGCTTGTTGCCCGGAATTGTAACCGGCACAACAAAGGGAATGTCATTTCACGAAAATCTTCTTTCCGCCCGAGATATAGATGCCGCGGGAAGCGCTTTCTACACGGCGTCCGCCAAGATCATAAAGAACGGCATCGGCATCGGCTTTTTCACGGATCTGACCGATTCCGGTGACACGTCCCAGACGCACACGCAAGGCATCTGCAGCATCGGCAACCGTGAGCCAGGCGCTGTTGGGAGCAACGGTACGGCTGTCGGCAAGAAGGGTGAAGCAGGCGATACCGTCTTTCTCCGTAAGGATATATGCGGGAACTCCGGCTTCGAGCGTAACACCTTCCGCTCCCGATGCAGTGAGCAGGTTCTCGGCCGGAACTTCTGCACTGCCGGCAGCAGGCACCATAACATAGCTTTCGGCCGGACCCACAACGGCCACACCGGTGGCGGCGGGAATCACATTGCCTCCGATCTCAAGAAGTCCGACTTCCTTCCCATCGGTCATGGCACTGTAAGCCTTGGCACCTTCGGGCAGAAGTGTGGGGAAAGGGGCGCTGAATACCCCGACACGGCTTTCGCCCTCCAACGCGACCGTGCCGACGGTGTTGGGGTAGTCCGCCTCTTCCAGACGGAACAGGTTGGAATATGCGTCGGTCCAGGCCACACCGGAAGTCCAAGCGTTGAACTCTCCGCCAGAGGTCACGATAAATATTCCCTGCTTGGTGACATCCTCACGGGGGGCCTGCATCCAGAACGTGCCAAAGGAGTAGGCGTTGCCCGTACCGAGGGTGAAGAGACAGTGGCCGGCATCATACTCTCCGACATATCCGCTATTGTTGTTGGCACCTTCGCGATGGCCCTTCCATACCAGATAGTTGCCCGTGCCGTAAACAAAATAATAACGTCCGTCCTTCTCACCACACACGAAAACGGCCCTGTTGCCCAACGAGGAGGCGGGAACACCGGCACCGGCAATGGAAAGGCTTCCGTCTTCGGCGGCACAGAAGGCATAGGTCGTTCCGGACTTCTGCACACAGGTCAGGGTGTAGGCCTTGCCGGCCTGCGGCATTTCAAGATCGGTATCGGCAAGAAAGCTGGCGATGGCCGTACGCAAAGGTGCGGCAGTCTCCTCGTTGTCGGGACCAACGGAGGCGGTGGCCACCGCCTCCGTCAGAGCGGCACGGGCCTGGCTTTCCGTACGCGGATAGCCGGGGCCGGCAAGAGAGAGCAGTGTTTCAGCCTCTTCCAACAGTGCGGCCACAGGATGAGTAACTGAATAGGTCACATAGATCGTGTCCTTGACAATGCTGACGGAGGAAGGCAGATTCTCGACAACAGTGGCCGTGAAATCGGCGGCGGTCACGGCCGTGCCTTTCGGAAAGAAGAAATGGCCGTGGTCATAAACGGCGGCAATACCCTTACAGTCGGAGCGGGTGCAGGTGAGTTTCACGTCGCGACCGATCTCCGAGGCCAAGGGCGCACCCGTAACGGACACGACGTAATGGTCGTATGCGGCCAGTTCCTGATCCTTGATACGGATATAGCCGAATGTGTTGCCCGAATCGCTGGACTTGCCCACGTATGGCTTTTCGGCCCCGTCGGCAGGATTATAGTAGTGCCACTTGTCAATGGAGACGGTCCCGACTCCACTGATAGTAGTGGGGGCCTGCTGCTGGTCGCGGCTGGCAGTGCAGTTCTCGTTGACGGTATGGCCGTTCAGGGTCTGGATGCGATACATGTTGTTCACTCTCGTCACATACAGCCAGGCAAGAGGAGCCTTGTCCGCCTGACAGACCCCTATCCTGAGAGGGTAAAAATTCGTAGCGGTCTGCCTATATTCAGTCTCGGCATTCAGGATGGTATTGGTTCCGTTTTCCACATAACCCTGCATCGTGGCGTCCGATCCTGTAGCAACGCTGAAAGAGTACCATCCTTCGTCCAGCGGATCGGGTTCGGTGACAGGCTCAAAGTCCACCTCCTCCACACAAAACTGACAACCCATATCATCGCGGTCCGTACCGGTTTCGCCAGCGCTCCAGTTGTAGACTTTATAGCCCAGTCCGGCTTGTGTCTGGTTGAGTTCCACTTTTCCGCTGTGAATGATGTACAACCCTGAGGTGGCGGCATATTCCAGCTGCCATCCTTTAGCAGGTTCGGAAGCCGAAGTGGCTATCTGCGTATTATAGCTGGCCGAAGGATTGAGATATGAGCCGTCGTTGCGGTTGATGATGTTCACCGTTCCATCCTGGCGGACCGTGAATTTCCACATACTCTTGGCAAACAGGTTCTTCTCCTCACCCGTCACGCCGGCACCCTCGCCGTTCGATGTAAGATAACGATTGCCGCGCAGGGGAGTAAAAATGCGGTGCCAGATCTCGGTACTGCCGTCGCTCAGGGCGGGCTGGTTGATGGAGGAAAGAAGGCTTCGGATGACGGAATTGAACCGGGACGCGGCAGCCGTTATATCGGCAACGGCGGGATTCTCCTGTTTCAGGAGATCCTCGGCAGCCGCAACAGCAACTTCCACTTCAGCCTTCTTGTCGGAAGGGTATGTTCCCGCTCCCTCGCCGAAACGGAGGTCGGCGGCCGAAACGAGGTTCTGCATCAACGTAGTGCGCGCTGCATAGGTATCGTAAATCGCAGCGGCTTCCTCGTCCGTAGTGGCAACGGCTCCCTCCTCCTGCAAATAGGGGGCCAGAAGCTGGGACAGTCTGGCATAGCCCTTGCCCCATACATAGTTTCCGTTGAAATAGGCCGTATTGGCCACTCCGTTGGCAACCATGGAAGTATAGACATCAATGTATTCCACATTCTCGCGGGCCGCGGCGATCTCCTTCAGCTTTTCGTTGAAAGGCACCACCCGGTTGCTGTTGGTAGAAGCGTTGTTTACGGGTAGCAGGGACATGATATAGACCTTCGTGGCCGGAGCGTACTTACGGATTTCGGTGATGATGCCGGCGTAGCTGGTTTTCAGGACATTCAGGTCCGTGCTTCCGTTGGCATCCTGAGCACCGACATACAGGAAAATCTTGGCAGGAGCCTCCTTGTTGCCGTTGCCCGTGAGAATCACGGGGATCTCCTTCTGTATCGTTGCCATGTCGGCACCGGGATAGCCCCAGCCGGTACCGCGGTTTTTCACCTTGTCACAGTGCAGCAGTTCACGCCACTCGCCGCCGTGAACCGTTCCGTCACCAATCATCAGCACGTCCGTAGCCTTCACCGGCAACATGCCGAAATAGCTGGCCCGCATGCCGTAGCTTCCGCCAAGACCGGCGGTCAGATTCTCGTAGCTGTCCTGATAGACGCAGTCCGAACCCACGTATGGCGCGATCTTCTTGCACCAGATGCGATAGCCCGAAGCCAGCAGATGCAGGCGGTCCAACGAGTTCTGACCGTTGCGCACACCGATCAGGTCGTCCCAGAGATTGATGAACGTGACTCCCTCGTGCCGACCGCAGGTTTCCTCGATGGCCGCGTTTGTCCGGGTCAGCAGATTCAGGTCCTTGTTACACGGCAGGATGCTCTGCACATAAATCTCCGTGGCGGGAGATTCGTGACGGATGCGGTCCAGGATCTTTTCCAGATTTCCCACCACGTGCTCCGTATTGTTGATGCCCGCTGTTCCCAGATCGTTCGTGCCGATCATGAGGAAAATCTTTTTGGGCTTTCCGGCGATCACCGATTCCAGATTGGCCAGCAGTTCGTCCGAAACGGCTCCCGAAGTTCCGCGGTTGATGATGGCGGGATTGTCGAAAGCCTCCCACCACTCGTGCATGTTGGTGATACTATTGCCCACAAACACAATGTTGTCCGGCGTCACCTTCAACACCCTGAAACCGTCATAACGGTGATTCCTGAACGGCAGGTCGGCAAAAACTGCCGTAACCATCAGAAAACACAGCAAAAGAGTACTCAGTCTGTTTTTCATACGCTTGAGATTTATTGATTAGAAATTAGAGTAAATGCAATCAAAATATTTACGCGACACGTGCGGATCTATCCGAAAAAAACGCCTCTCCGTTCGTCCCGCAAATATACATATTACATCTGAGACATAAATCCGGAAATCTTTTTTTTCGATATTCGCATTTTTCCTGCCTTCGCAAGGAAAATATCACCCATATTTATTTCGCAAAAAAACTTGTCCGTTCCTGTGTTTCTTTCTATTTTTGTCAAAACAAGAAATTTCTTTTAAACAGCTATGATGGATTTCGAAAAACTGGCCGCCCAGTACAAGGCGGAATTGCTGGACAAAGTAGTGCCCTTCTGGCTCACGAAATCTCAGGACACGGAGTTCGGCGGATATTTCACCTGTCTGGAACGCGACGGGAAAGTGTTCGACACGGACAAGTTCGTATGGTTACAGGGACGCGAAGTGTGGATGTTCGCCACCCTCTATAACAAGGTGGAACACCGGCAGGAATGGCTCGACGCCGCTATCCAGGGCGCGGAATTCCTGAAACGGCACGGACACGACGGCAACCTGAACTGGTACTTCGCCCTCGACCGCGAAGGCCATCCTTTGGTGGAACCGTACAACATCTTCTCGTACACGTTCGCCGTCATCGCTTTCGGGCAACTGGGCATCGCCACCGGAAACGCCGAATATACCAACATCGCCAAACGCACCTTCGACATCGTACTCTCCAAGACAGACAACCCGAAGGGACGCTGGAACAAGGCTGCGGCAGGTGCCCGCTCGCTCAAAAGTTTCGCCCTGCCCATGATCCTCTGCAACGTGGCGCTCGAAATAGAACCACTCCTCGAACCGGACTTCCTGCAACGCACCATCGACACCTGCGTACACGAAGTGATGGACGTGTTCTACCGTCCCGAACTGGGACTTATCGTGGAACACCTAGGCACGGACAACCAGATGGTGAACTGCTTTGACGGACGTCTGCTTAACCCCGGCCACGCCATTGAAGCCATGTGGTTCATCATGGATCTGGGCAAGCGCATGGGCCGGCAGGACCTTATCGAAAAAGCTGTCCGGATAGCCCTCAACGAAGCGGAATACGGATGGGACAAGACATACGGCGGCATCTACTACTTCATGGACCGGTTAGGACGGCCCGTACAACAGTTGGAATGGGACCAGAAACTCTGGTGGGTACACATCGAGACGCTCATCACGATGCTGAAAGGTTACAGCCTCACAGGCGACAAACGCTGTCTGGAATGGTTCGAGCGCGTACACGATTACGTATGGAGCCATTTCGCCGACCCCGAATATCCCGAATGGTTCGGCTACCTCAACCGCCAAGGCGAGGTGTTGCTGCCCCTGAAAGGCGGAAAGTGGAAAGGATGCTTCCACGTGCCGCGCGGCCTGTTCCAGTGCTGGCAGATCCTTGAAGAACTCAGCAAGAAGAACCCGAAATAAAAATCAGGCACCCACATGATACTCTGTAACCTGCGCGACTGCGGTCGCATCGAAACGCTCCACCCGCTCCTGAAGGAACTCTTCGACTACGTAAAGACGAACGATCTCGGCACCGTTCCCGCGGGACGCATCGAACTGAAAGGAGAAAAGCTCTTCATCAACGTGAGCGACGCACGCCTTCTTACGTGCGAAGAGCAGAAACTCGAAATACACCGCCGCTACATTGACGTACACATCCCCCTCAGTGGAACCGAAATCATCGGCTGGAAAGCATTGGGCAGCCTGACTTCGCCCTCGCTGGCCCCCTTCAACGAAAAGGAGGATTTCGCACTCTACGCCGAACCGGCCGATTCCTACGTGGAGGTACGCCCCGGAGAATGCCTCATTGCCTTCCCTGAGGACGCTCACGCTCCCGTCATCGGAAACGGCACCCTGCGCAAACTCATTGCAAAAGTCCGCATCGGCTGAGACGACATACCACGTACAGTCAGGCAATTAATTTTTCTCCCCCTTCCTTGCTCTTGCAAAGAAGGGGGAGAATTTCATATCATGAATTCAATAAACCGGAGGGAGTCAGTATTGATAAGAAAACTCCCCCGTCCTCCGGGATTGTTTCCGTTGCGTTAGATTGGAAACGATTTCGGGGTCCGTCTCTCCCCTGAGGAAGTGACGGACCCCGAAGGTCTCAGAAAACGGCGGCGACCTACTCTCCC
>Ga0073907_1001813_pt1 | contig 25018 bp, 21 predicted proteins | sample GluameincwithD2O_FD_65483 | JGI IMG/M metagenome (GOLD analysis project Ga0073907, IMG submission 65483) | Mouse cecum microbial communities from Vienna, Austria - Glucosamine amended microcosms incubated with D2O | ecosystem: Host-associated > Mammals > Digestive system > Large intestine >... | reverse complement strand
TAAAAGTCATTAACCCTTTTATCCAAAATGAGATTAATACAGCCATTGCGTAACTGCTACATATAACTACTTGATTAACAGTGGCGCATTGTAGCATCAAAGTTAAATGAAAGAGCCGTGTTTTAAGCGGTCGTGAGGCAACCATAGGCGGTGGAGGGTGGTTTTATAGATGAACGTGAATTCAACATCACGCTTCATCAAGGTAGCCTCCCGCCACAGGCATCAGGCTATAAGCGAAGAGCAGAGCTCGAACCTCAATTCGGCTCTCTCTGCCCCGATTGAAGGTTTCTAAACCGTAGAAACCTTAGAGAGGCGGCACCAAAAGCCCGCCTCCCGACTTTTTATTACCCAGCCCGGCAGTGGAACCAGCGTCCCGCCGGGCTTTTTCGTGCGCCCGCCGGCGGGCCGTCAGGAATCCGTCATGGCGGACACCCGCCGATCGCGGGGCCATCCGGGGCGGTAAATCGGTGTCCTCGACCGGACACCACATTGGCATGAATGTCTTTTTCCCCCCGACACCTACGCGCTTTGCGCTGCGGTGTCGGGGGCTACGTGTAAACCGGTGTCCTGGCGGACACCCGCTGTCCGCGGTCCGTCCGAAATCCGTCATGTGGACATCCGCCACCCGTGGCCCGTCCGAAATCCGTCATGCGGACATCCGCCACCCGTGGCCCGTCCGGAAGGCGTCATGGCTGACACCCGCTGTCCGGCCGGCCTGGCGTCCGGAGGACGCAGATTTACTCGTAGCCCGTGACACCGCAGCGCAAGGCGCGCAGGTGTCACGGGTTAGCTATTACCCCGGTAAAGGGGTCCGGTCGAGGACACCGATTTACGGCTCCGGACGGCCTGTCTCCGCATTATCGCACTCTTTCGGGGGCCGGGTGTTGTATCTTTGCAGAAGTTCTTTCCGATATGGATTTCAATAACCTTTTAACCTTTCAACCATGTTTTGAAGCTATGAAAACCACTGTTTCCGGCAATAATACCAAGGTAAAAAGACAGAAGCGTCAGGCCGAGCCCAAACGCCCTGTGTCACAGAAGTTTTATGACGACATCAGCAATCGCGTCGGCATAGCCACGTCATATCTCTGTGACCACAGAACCCAATATCTTATGATCATGCACATTATCGACGGCTATATGGCCGGCGGCCCGGCTCCTGTCAGGTCAGACGGCATTGACGCGCTGATGACTTTTGCTCTTTTGCGGCCTGAGATTGACAAGGCTATGGCGCGCTCACGCCGTGCGCGCGAGGCTGCTGCGCGCCGGCGTGAAGCAAAAGCGGCCGCCCGGACGAGGCAGCCGCTTGATGGTGATGATGTGTCTCAGCAGGCAGAGGTGCCCGTGACAGACGGTGACAGATCAGTAGCCGGTGGCCTTCATGGTGAGACCGGTGGTTTCCTGGAGTCCGAAGAGCAGGTTCATGGTGTGGACCGCGTTGCCGGCGCCTCCCTTGAGGAGGTTGTCGATCACGGCTGTGATGAGCAGCTTGCCTCCGATCTTGTCGAGGTGGATGATGCACTTGTTGGTGTTGACCACGTCTTTCAGGTCAGGAATCTTGGAGGTGATGAACGTGAAGTTGTGGTCGGCGAAGTATTCGCTGTAGATCCTGATGATCTCGGTGAGCTCCAGCGGGCAGTCGAGATAGCTGACTGCCATTATGCCGCGCGAGAATGAACCGCGCATCGGCAGCATGTGGATCTGTGAGTCGAAGCTCTGCTGCATGGCTCTGAGCACCTGAAGTATCTCAGGCATCTGCGGATGGGCAAAGGGGCGGTAGACCACCATGTTGTCGTTGCGCCAGGCATAGTGGGTTGTGGGCCGGCGTTCGGCTCCTTCGCTTGTGGCTCCGGTGACGATGGTGGTGTGGATGTCGGAGTTGAGCAGCAGGTTTTTGGCCAGGGGTATCAGCGAGAGTTCCACGGCCATTGCGAGGCAGCCGGGATTGGCCACATGCTTGGCTCCGCGCACCATCGGCTTGCGGTTCAGTTCTGAAAGACCGTAGACAAAGTCATGCGAGCCGTCCTCGATGCGGTGGTCGCGGGCGAGGTCTATGATCTTGAGGTCTTCCGGTATGGTGTGGGTTTCGATGAACTCACGGGTTTTGCCTGCGGGGCGGCAGCAGAAGAGGACGTCGATGTTTTTCAGGTCGATCGTGTTTGAGAAGCTCATGTCGATCTCGCCGTGAAGTCCCTGGTGGACGTCGACAATGCGCTGTCCGGCCACGGTGCGGGAGTGGACCCACTTCAGTTCGACGTCGGGGTGGTTGAGGAGAATTCTGACCAACTCTCCGGCGGCATAACCGGAACCGCCGATGATTCCTACGCGTATCATGGTTCTGTTTCGATAGATTCTGTGTGAGAGATACTGTGTGTGTGAGGATTGATGTCCGGTTGACTATGCTTCGGGGAGGCTGATGGTCTCGATGCCGCGGGTGATGCGTCTGACGGTCTCTTCGAGGCCCAGCAGTTCGGTGATGTCGAAGATGTGGGGCCCCTTGCATTCGCCCACCAGGGTCAGGCGGAAGGCGTTCATGACGTTGCCGAGATGATAGCCCTTGGCTGCCACCCATTCGAGCACCGGGGGCTCGGCTGCGGCAGAGCTGAAGTCGGGGAGGGCGCGGAGCTGTTCGATGAGTTCGGCGAGCAGCTGCGGTGTTTCAGGCTTCCAGCGCTTCTTGATGTCTTTTTCCGCATAGGTCTCAGGGGCCTTGAAGAAGAATTTCGACTGGTCCCAGAGCTCGGCCACGAAGTTGACACGGCCCTTGACGAGGCTGATGACGCGGGTTATGTAGTCGTCGCCGAAATCGTCGGGGTTCACGCCGTTGGCTTCCAGCACAGGGCGGAAGAGGCGGGTCAGTTCGGCATCGGGAGTGGCCTGGATGTATTCGTGGTTGAACCAGCGGCCCTTGTCGAAGGCAAACTTGGCGCCTGAGCGGGAGCAGTGGTCGAAAGAGAATTTGCTGATAAGTTCGTCCATCGACATGATCTCGGTGTCATCGCCGGGGTTCCAGCCGAGCAGGGCGAGGAAGTTGATTACAGCCTCAGGCAGATAGCCCGACTCGCGGTAGCCCGACGAGATAGCTCCGGTCTTTGGATCGTGCCATTCGAGGGGGAAGACAGGGAAGCCGAGGCGGTCGCCGTCGCGCTTCGAGAGTTTGCCTTTGCCGTCGGGCTTGAGCAGCAGGGGCAGGTGCACGAAGTCGGGGCGCGTGTCGGCCCAGCCGAATGCCTCGTAGAGAAGCACGTGGAGGGGTGCCGAGGGGAGCCATTCCTCACCGCGGATCACGTGGGAGACTTCCATCAGGTGGTCGTCGACAATGTTGGCCAGGTGATAGGTGGGCAGATCGTCGGCGCTCTTGTAGAGCACTTTGTCATCGAGGATCGAAGAATTGATGGTCACCTTTCCGCGGAGCAGGTCGTTGACCTCCACGTCGCGGCCCGGCTCGATTAGGAAGCGGACCACGTAGGGAGTGCCGCCGTCGATCAGGCTTTTCACCTCCTCGGCGGGAAGAGAGAGTGAGTTGCGCATTCCCAGACGGGTCGAGGCGTCATACTGGAAATTGGGGGTTGCGGCACGGGCTGCTTCGAGTTCCTCAGGGGTGTCGAAGGCAATGTAGGCCTTGCCGTTGTCGAGGAGCTGCTTCACATACTTGCGGTAGATGTCGCGGCGCTCGCTCTGCTTGTAGGGCCCGAAGTTGCCGCCTTCGCGCACACCTTCGTCGATCTTGATGCCGAGCCATGCAAGCGATTCATTGATATAGTCCTCGGCACCGGGCACAAAACGGTTCGAATCAGTGTCCTCGATGCGGAGAATCATGTCGCCGCCGTGACGGCGTGCAAAAAGATAATTGTAAAGGGCGGTGCGGACGCCGCCGATATGAAGAGGCCCTGTGGGGGAGGGGGCGAATCTCACTCTAACTTTGCGGTCCATATTTGACTGTGGTTTATTTGAGTGGCAAATTTAGTAAAAAACTATGTAAAAAGCGAATTAAAAATGTCAACGAAAGGACTTATAACTACAAGGCTTTTTACGATTTCAATAATTCGGAATTGTAAAGACGAAATAATTTATCTAATTTTGTGAACTATAAGTATTGAATCATCCAATGAGAAAAAATATAGAAAATCTGTTTAAATTTAAATTCCCGGACTTTCCATGCAATAATGAAAAGCTGTCTTGTAACTACTCTAATGAGGACAAGTTAGCAATAATAAGTCATTATGTTCATAGGTTGGATGATACTGTAGATATGGATATTGCGGCTTATTCTGAAAGATGTCTTGATTTATATTACAGACATGCAGATTCAGAACAGAAAGAGGCTGACAATTGTGTGGCTGAACCACAATTGTCTTATGGTCTTTTTAAAGAGTTCTTAGATATACCGTTCCCGGCGCCACGAAATACAGAGTTTACATTTATAGACTTGTTTGCCGGTATGGGAGGTTTCAGATTGGCTATGCAGGCGCACGGAGGGAAATGTGTCTTTTCTTCCGAATGGAATAAATTTGCTCAAAGAACATATTTTGCGAATTTTGGTGAAGTTCCTTTTGGTGATATAACAAAGGAATATGTCAAGGGTTATATTCCTGAAAAATTCGATGTCCTGTGTGCTGGATTTCCATGTCAGCCTTTTTCAATAGCCGGAGTTTCTAAAAAGAATAGTCTTGGACGTGAGACAGGATTCAAGGATAAGGCCCAAGGTACGTTGTTTTTTGATGTGGCTGAAATTATATCACGTCATAGACCAAAGGCTTTTTTTCTTGAAAATGTGAAGAATCTGGTGTCGCATGACAAGGGTAATACCTTTGCGGTTATCAAAGGTACTCTTGAAGAACTGAATTATACTCTCCATTATCTTGTAATGGATGGGCAGGATTATGTTCCGCAACACAGAGAGCGAATAATTATGGTAGGTTTTGATAAATCCGTTTTTCATGGGCAGGAAGACTTTCAATTCCCCCCTGTGGGTAGAGGAGATCACTCTATGACGGAAATATTGGAATCGGCAGTGGATGATAAGTATGTTCTGAGCGATAAGCTTTGGTCATATTTGAAAAATTATGCAGACAAGCATAAAGCAAAGGGCAATGGATTTGGTTTCGGCCTGGTTGATATCAAAGGTATTTCCAGAACTTTGAGTGCCCGTTACTATAAAGACGGCTCGGAAATACTGATTCCTCGTGGAGAGGGGATGAATCCTCGGAGGCTTACTCCTCGTGAATGTGCCAGACTGATGGGTTATCCGGATGAGTATAGACTTGATCAGGTTTCTGATGTCCAAGCGTATAGGCAATGCGGTAATTCGGTCGTTGTTCCGTTGATAACCGCAGTCGCTGAACAAATAATTAAAGTATTGAAGAAAAATGAACAATCTGCTTGAGTCTGCTATAAATGCAATACAGCGTTCGGAGAAGGCATGGTGCCGTTATATAACAGCGAATGATACAGGTCAGACCGGTGGACATCAATCGGGTTTCTATGTGCCGAAATGTGCTGCTCCGTTATTGTTCGATGAATTAGGACGTAAAGGCGAGAACAAAGAAAAGACTGTCAGCATCCTGTGGCAAGATGATTTTTATACTACAAGCCGTATGAAATATTACGGTCAGAGGACAAGAAATGAATACCGTATCACCCGATTCGGGCGCGATTTTCCGTTCCTGAATGACGAATATATAGGGTCATTGCTTATTTTGAGCAAAATGACAGATTCTGATTATGTAGCTTATGTGTTATCCTCAGATGATGATATAGATGGGTTCTATGCTTACTTTAATCTTAGCCCGAATGAAACTAATCAGCTGATAACCGCTGGAGGCACTGATCCGGATAAGAAATTGGAGATGTTTTTTCAGGAACATGTGCGTGAATTGGATGATTTTCCGACAACCTTACAGATGTCTTCGCTGGCTCAATTGAACTTTAATAAGGCTCATTCGATCAGTAAATCCGATTTTATAAAGTCGCCTGATTCATTGCTCCTTTCTTGGCTCGATGCAGAATATAGACTTTTTAGACTTATAGAAGAAAAAATATATTCCGGCAAACTCAAAAACGCATTTGAATCTGTCGATGAATTTGTCAGGATCGCCAATGAAGTATTGAACCGGAGGAAATCCAGAGCGGGAAAATCTCTTGAACATCATTTGTCAGAGTTATTCTCAAAGAACGATCTTGTATTTGAAGAACAGGCTCTGACAGAAGGTAAGAAACGTCCGGATTTTTTATTTCCAAACAGTTCCTGTTATCATAATTTTGAATTTCCTGCCAAAGATCTTGTTGTTCTGGGGGCAAAAACGACATGCAAAGATCGGTGGCGACAGGTTCTCTCGGAAGCGGATAGGGTTGAGGAAAAATATTTGTTTACCTTGCAGCAGGGAATATCCCTTTCGCAGTTGAAAGAAATGTCTGATGCGAAATTGACACTGATTGTGCCTAAGCCGTATATACAAAGCTTCCCAAAAGCATATCAGAACCAATTGAAGGATCTTTCGGAATTTATAGGCATAGTGAAAAGAAGGCAGGATAATATACCGAAACATTATCTGATATAATGTATAGCTGATAAGTAACTCTGAAAAATTAATTTATACTATATGCGGGATTTATTCAGAGACGGAATTGAGGACTGAAGAGGGAGTTTATAGACATAAACGACCGATGAAGAACTTGATTCTGACCGGAATAAATCTGCAGAGAGTATAAAAGATCATACATGGGAAATACTAATGTACATTATATCGTTTAATTTTGAAGAGTTACTTATAAAATGCCGTTTGTCAAGTCGAAAGTATTATTTTGATAATAGGTGGAAATGTTGTACTTTTGCGACTGATGGGTCTCCCAAGTGTCAATCTTCATACTAACAACCACGCTAAAACACCCCTCTTAAAGTCATGGAAAACAACGAACCATATGTTCCGGAACCGGCCATCTCGCGCCTGCCCTGGTATCTGGCCTGCGTGTCGCGCCTGAGGGCCCAGGGGGTGGAGTATGTCTCGACCACTGCTATCTCGCAGGAACTCAACGTGGAGTCGTCGCAGATTGCCAAAGACCTTTCATATCTCAGCATCAAGGGCAAGACCCGCATCGGCTATGAGGTCAAGGAGCTGGAGAGGGGGCTCTATGACTTCCTCGGTTTCAGACGCGAGCACAAGGCGGTGATGATGGGAGTGGGCAGTCTCGGCTCGGCTCTGATAGCCGACTCCGGTCTGTCGCGCTACGGTCTTGATATTGTGGCGGGTTTCGATGTGAACCCCGACGTTGTCGGGCGGTCGCTCAACGGCAAGCCTATCTATCCGCTGTCGGAACTGAGCCGACGTGTGGGCGAGTTGGGCGCTGAGATCGCCGTGATCGCCGTGCCGGTGGAGAGCTGTGCGGAGGTGGCCGAGCTGTGTGTGGCCGCCGGCATAAAGGCTCTCTGGAATTTCACCCCGTTCCGCATACGCACGGCGCCTGACGTGGTGGTGCAGAACACTTCGATCTATGCGCATCTGGCCGTGATGTACAACCGTATGCCCCGGCACAAAGACTGATAAATTCTCCCAAAAGCTTACTTCGACTACAGAACATGAAGATAATCCGTGTCATAGCTCTCGATCCGGTGCTCCGGCTTGAATTCCACCCAGACTCCGCGCTGGTGCTCCAGGGGCGTCCGCTGTTCATGCCTGAGGAGGGCGAGGGATGGCAGGCGCAGATCTGCCTGGCGGTCAAGATAAGCCGTCTCGGCAAGAATATTTCAGAAAAGTTCGCTCCGCGCTATTATGACGGCATCAGTTTCGCGATGCGCCTGACGCTGCCGTCGGCTCCTGAACTGGCCTCGGTCATAGCCGGAATGGACTCCGGAATTGTCCACGGACAGTGGATCGCCGCCGCCAAGGTTTCGGCTCCGATGGCTGTCACTGCCGGAGGTGTCGAGATCAGACTCGCCCCGCAGGCTGCGGCTATAGACAGAGCCATCAGCATGATAAGCCGTTACACGACTCTAAAGATCGGCGATCTGATTCTGCTCCCTGCGGCTGACACGATGGTGCCGCTGGAAGCGCCGGGCAGGTTCGGCTTCACGGTTGACGGTGTTGAGATTCTCAGCCAGAAGCTTGTCTGAATTCAACCTCTTAGCCTCTTTTCATTAGCTTTTTCTCCTTCCCCCCCACACACAAAACCTGATACTCTCATGAAAGCATTTTTCCTGAAAACAGCAGTGGTATTGTTAGCCGGCGCGGCCGTGGCCTCGTGTGACGGCGACCGAGAGGCCCCGGTGGCCGTGTTCAGCGATTTTTCATACAGTGTGACTCTGCCCGACGGCGATGAGGTGGCCTCTCCCGACTGGGCGCCGCTGCTGCCGGGATGCTATCCTGATCCGTCGGTGGTCAGGGTTGGCGATGACTATTATATGGTCAACTCGTCGTTCGCGTTCTATCCCGGAGTGCCTCTGTGGCACAGCACCGATCTGCGCAACTGGGAGCGTCTGGGCTATGTGCTCAATCGCCGCGAGCAGCTCGATCTGCCTGACAGCCTGAGGATTTCGGGCGGAATCTACGCGCCTGACATTTCATATAATCCCCACAACGGAACTTTCTATATGATCACCACCCTTGTGGACAACGGGGGCAATTTCTATGTCACCACCACAGATCCGAAAAAAGGCGAGTGGAGCGATCCGGTGTGGCTTCCGGAGGTGGGAGGCATAGATCCGAGCTTCCTGTTTGACCGTGACGGCAAGGCCTATATAGTCAACAATGACGCACCCGAAGGCGAGGCGCTCTATGAGGGCCACCGCGCCATCCATATCCATGATTTTGACTGGCAGACGGGCAAGGTCACAGGTGAGTCGCAGGTGATTGTCAACGGAGGAGTCAATATTGACGAGAAGCCCGTGTGGATCGAGGGTCCGCATCTTTATAATGTGGACGGAAAATATTTTCTGATGTGTGCCGAGGGTGGCACCGGCCCCGACCACCGCGAGGTGATCTTCGAGTCTGACAGTCCGAAAGGTCCCTTCAGGCCCTGCCGCATCAATCCGATACTGACGCAGAAAGATCTTGATCCGTCAAGACCCGACGCGGTGACCTGCGCGGGCCATGCCGATCTTGTGGAAGACAAGAACGGGAAGTGGTGGGCCGTGTTTCTCGGAGTGCGCCCTTATGGCGCCGAGGGTCATGACATAATGGGCCGCGAGACGTTTATCCATCCGGTCAACTGGAAGAAGGGGCAGCCCGTGATCACAGAGCCGGGCGAGGTGCTTGCAGGGCGTAGGCAGAAGGAATTCGAGTCGACGCTGTGGGCTGACGGAACCTTGTCGCCCGTGGCCTTCTTCATCCGCAATCCGCAGAGCGCGTTCTATGGCATCAACGAGGACGGAAGCCTCAGTCTGGTGGCATCGGAAGTGGCGCTCAGTGACAAGAAATCGCCGTCGGCCATAGGAATGTGGGCCACGGAGAGCGCTTTTGACGTAAGTGTGAGCCTTGATGAATTTACTCCCGAAACCTCGGCCGACATAGCCGGACTGCTGCTTTTCCAGGATGACGAATGCAATATAGTGTTCGGCAAGACCATGAACAGTTACGGAGATGTGGTGGTCCGCGTGATAGGCCGCAGCAAGGGCGGTGTCTGCAAGGAAGCGGAGGCCATTCTCTCCGACCCCGCGGCATCTCTGCGCCTGAAGATCAAGGCTGACGGCAAGGGAGTCTATTCTTTTGCCTATGCCGAGGGCGAGGCTGATTTCACTCCGATGGAGCTTGAGCTCCCCGCGTCGATGCTCAGCACCCGCACCGCAGGCAATTTCACCGGCACCATGATCGGCCTCTACGCCTCCTCAGCAGAGTGACAGCCGGAGTGCGGACCGTCAGCTTAAACATCCAGGCAGAAAATAAAAAATATTATGGCAATACCGCATAAGCATAAAGGCAGATATATTTTCCATTTTACGGATATTCGCAATCTTGATTCGATAATCAAGAACGGATTGTTATGCACCAATCTGAAGAATGAGAAAGAAATCAAGCATAAGAATATTGCCAATCAACGCATTCAGGAGCGCAGAGCGCGGATGGATGTGCCTGTGGGGCCTGGTGGTAAGGTACATGACTATGTGCCGTTCTACTTTTCATCGATCAATCCGATGCTGCTTTCAAAACTGATTCAGAAGAATGTCGACCAGCCAGGTATAATCTATTTCTGCGTCAGTATAGACAGGCTTGAAAAAGAAGACGCTGTTTTTACGGATGCTTCGGCAAACACTGTCGAGGCTCCGGAGTTTTTCGATGACACCTCTGATCTTGACGAACTTGACTGGAAAATAATAGACAGTAAGAGTTGGAAACAAGATTCGGAAGAGGATAAACATAAGAAGATGGCGGAGGCGCTCATTGCTTCAAGAGTCGATATCAGTGAGATCAGCCACATAGTCGTTTATAATGAGCATGTGAAAAAGTATGTGCAGAAGATTTTTGATGATAATGGCGTAAAGGCACCAAAGATCCTTTTTGACGGATATTTTCCATTGGAAAGATATAAATTCTATTACACGAAATTTTTTTTCGGAGACCGAAAGAACGAGACTCTTGTAACCGGGCCTGAGTTCCTCAAAAACAGTTACGAAACTACGCTGAAAAAGATAAAGAAAAAAAGGTCCGGAGGGCGGGGTATGTATCGGTTCGAGACGATTTCCGATCTGATTGCCGCGATTGAAGAGGATTTTTCGGTTTTACCTGAACTAAAGGGCATAATCGGCCTTTATCAGGATTATTCTCCGCATGATGATTTTTTGGAAGATCATACGAAAAAAGTTGTCAGAGCAATGAAGTCTACGGGGTATTATAAAAAGGCTTCCGAGACAAAGAAATCATTGCTTGTGCTTGCGGCTTATCTGCATGACATAGGGAAAGGTCCGAAGAAAAGATGGGACAATGGGAAAATGCCCCGGCCTTATACCGATCATCCGGCCGATGCCGCGGAGATGCTGGTGCGGATTCTGTCAGAGGAAGTCAGGAATCTGACTGATGAGGATGTCCGGGAAATCTGTATGCTTGTGATTTACCATGATATCATAGGCGATTGTCTTGGGAAAGGCCGTGATAAGGAACAGCTCGCCGGTATAGTGACCGGTGAGGATGACTTTGAAATGCTTTGTGCCATCGCACTTGCCGACACATCGGCGATCGGTGATTTATGGGCCACACAGATCGAATTGAACAAAGCGGCTCTGAAGGCAGAAGTCATGGACCTTAAACGACTCTCGTAAATTATGGGAAAGATATTGAAATACGCTTTTCGCATCACTCATATTGACAATATTCCTCATATTCTGAAGTCTGGGCTTTTACTGGCTGATTCTTCAATGCGTGATGAAAAATTTGTCAGTATCGGAGATCCGCAGGTGATAAATATTCGAAAAATGCTGATGGTCGGAGGGAAGAATCTCCGTGATTATGTCCCGTTTTATTTAGGTCCCCGCACTCCGATGCTCTATGTTATCCAGCACGGTTATAATGGAGTCCGGAGGCAGGATCCTGCCGGAATTGTCTATTGTGTATTGCGTCTTGCAGACCTTATCAGAGACAAGGTGGATTGTTTTTTTACTGATGGTCATGCTCTGAGTGCTCTTACAAAGATTTATGAGAAAGACCGTCTGCCGGAGATCTGCCAGATAATAAATTATGACGACGTGTATGTTTCCCAATGGAACAATGACTCGGATATTGATCTGAAGCGTAGAAAGGAAGCGGAATTGCTGATAAAGGGAGATGTTCCGCCTGACTATATCAGAGGCTATATCGTTTATAATGATGATGCCAAAGAGAAACTGAAGTCATTTGGAATTGCGGAAGAACTGATTGTCGTGGCCCCTAATTATTATTTTTGATGATACATTACGTAAAAGGAAATCTGTTGGAAAGTGAGGCTGATGCCTTGGTCAATACTGTCAATACTGTCGGAGTGATGGGAAAAGGCATTGCTTTGCAGTTTCGGGAAGCGTTTCCGGAAAACTACCGCATCTACCGTAAGGTCTGTCAGAACAAGGAACTTCATGTCGGCGAGATGCTTGTGACAGAGGAGGGAACCTTGATGCAGGGCGTTAAGACGATCGTAAATTTTCCGACAAAAACTCATTGGCGTTATCCATCGGAGTACTCTTATATAGATCTGGGTCTCAAAGCTCTTCGCCGGGAAATAGAGGTCCGTGGGATACGTTCGATTGCAATTCCGCCGTTAGGTTCACACAACGGCGGTCTGGACTGGCTTCAAGTAAAGCAGATGATAGAAAGATCACTGGCTGATGTCAATTGTGAAATCTATCTCTATGAGCCGACAGAGGCGATTATTGAAAGGATGAAGTCAGAGCGCGTGAAACTCACTCCGGCCAGAGCTATGCTGCTGATGATGATTGCCGACATGAACAGATACGGCGAATTCGCTTCTGTTTTTGCTGTTGAGAAGCTGGTTTATTTTATGCAGCGTTTCGGGGGTAAGAGCTTTTTCAGAATTGATTTCAAACCCTATATATACGGGCCTTACTCAGGCGGGAAAGTGGCTCATGTACTGTATCACATGAATGGAAGTTATGTGAAAGGGATGGGCGGGATGCAGAGCCGTCCGTTCGATTATATCTGGCTGACTGATGATGCGGAGAAAGAGGCCTCCAGATTCATTGAAGATTATAAAGATGACAGTCTGAAGAATATATGTCAAAGGACAATGGCGTTTTTGCGCAGCTATTATTCAAACTATTCTTTGGAACTGTTGTCAACGGTTGATTACATCTTGCAGAATATACCGGCTCTTAAAGACTGGAAAACCGATGATGAGGATATGGTTGTCGGTCTTATCGGTCAGGAGATCTGCCGCTGGAGTTCCAGAAAAGAATCATTGTTTAATCAGGAATTTCAGAAAAAGGCTTTCTGTTATCTGAAAGAGTCGGAACTGAAATGATCCGGACCGTGGAAACGGATTTGCGGGGTGCGGGGGATAAAAAATCAAGTTTTTTTGGAAAAAAGTTACGATTTTAGAAAATAATCAGTAAATTAGCACACTCAACTGATCAGAAGCTCCTGCGGGGGTTTGAATCAGCACATTAAATCTTTGTACCAATCCCTCTCGCGTGGGTGTCCGGGCGGCTGTGGCCGCAGACCGGAAGCCAGCGAGCTTACTCACATTAATCCAACCCGTTATGGAACTGCGTGACACTTCGATGTCCGGCGAGACATTGAACCAGCCCCTGAATGACGGCGCCGCCACTCCGGCAGCCGAATCCGTGAACATTTCCGAGTCAGTAACAGCCGAATGCCCTGCGACCGCCCAGGAGGCCGCTCCGGCCGAGGAATGCTCTGTGGCCGAAGTTGCCGCAGCCGAGGCCGAGGCCCCGGTGTCAGCAGAGGTTCCGGCAGCCGAACCGGTCACTAAAGAGGGTCTTGTTGAGGCCCTCAGACTTCTTTCGGAAAAGGAGGCCTCAGAGATTGCGGCAGATGAGGTGTCGCGCCTTAAGCAGCAGTTCTATGCCATACGCAACGAGGAGCAGCGCCGCCAGCGCGAGGCTTTTGTTGAGGCCGGCAATCAGGCGGAGGCATTTGAGCCTCAGGCTGATCCGGCTGAGGAGGGCTTCAAGGCTCTGCTTGCGACTGTCAAGGAGAAAAAGGCCGAGCAGCGTGCGGCCGTAGAGGCTCTCCAGCAGGAGAACTACAACCGCAAGAAGGCTATCGTTGACAAGATCACCGAAATGGGTGCCGATGTTGACAATGCCAACCGGTTTTTCCAGCAGGTGCGCGATCTGCAGACAGAGTTCAAGGAGATAGGCGAGGTGCCGGCTCCGCTTTCGGGCGATCTCTGGAAGAGCTATCAGGACGCTGTGGAAAAATATTATGACCAGCTTAAGATCAACAAGGAGCTGCGTGACTATGATTTCAAGAAAAATCTTGGCGAGAAAGAGGCTCTGGTGGCCGAGGCTGAGAAACTTTGCGGCGAGGAGGATGTGATAGCGGCTTTCCGCCGCCTGCAGACGCTCCACGACCAGTGGCGCAACATCGGTCCTGTGCCCAAGGATGTGCGCGAGGAGATCTGGGGCCGCTTCAAGGATCTTTCGGCCGACATCAACAAGCGCTATCAGGCGTTTTTTGAAGAGCGCAAGGCCCGCGAGCGTGAAAACGAGGAGGCCAAGGAGGCTATCTGCCAGAGAGTGGAGGCTTTCGAGTTTGACAAGCTGTCAACTTTCGCAGCCTGGGACGAGATGACCAAAAAGATCATCGAGGCTCAGGAAGATTGGAAGAAGATCGGTTTCGCATCGCGGAAGTCAAACAATCAGCTCTTTGCCCGTTTCCGCGAGAGTTGCGACAAGTTCTTTGCCGCCAAGGCTGAGTTTTTCCGCACCATGAAGGATTCGCTGTCAAAGAATCTCGAACGCAAGATTGCTCTGTGTGAGCGCGCCGAGGCTCTGAAAGACAGCACCGAATGGCGCAAGGCCGCCGATGAGTTCGTGGCCATGCAGAAGGAGTGGAAGACTATCGGCGCTGTGGCCAAGAAGCACTCCGACCAGGTGTGGCACCGCTTCCTTGCAGCCTGTGACTATTTCTTCGAACAGAAAAAGAAAAATACTTCAGGCACACGCCGCACCGAGCGTGCGAACCTCGAACAGAAGAATGAGATCATCGAGAAGCTCAAGGCTGTCAATCCCGACGAGCTCGGCCGCGAGGCGGCTGTCAAGGCTGTCAAAGACCTTCAGGCCGAATGGCAGAGCGTGGGTCATGTGCCTTTCAGCGAGAAAGACGCTGTCTATGAGGCTTACCGTGCGGTGGTAAATGAGCTTTATCAGAAGCTCGACCTTTCGCAGCGCGGATCGCGCATGGCTTCGTTCGAGAATTCGATCAAGGAGATCGGCAATGATGAAAACCGTCTTTACCGCGAGCGCGAGCGCCTGATGAGGGCTTATGAGCAGCGCAAGGGCGAGTTGCAGACGTATGAGAACAATATGGGCTTCCTCACAGCCAAGTCGAAAAACGCCGGCACGATGCTCCGCGAGATGGAGCGCCGTGTGCAGCGCCTGAAAGATGATTTGGCTGACCTTGACCAGAAGATCAAGGTCATTGACAGCAAACTGTAATCACCACATACCTTTTGCAGGGACGCTTTTCACAAAGCCGAGGCGCCGGAGACCGAATCAGAGCCGCCGGTGTCGGGGCCGGGAGGAGCGTCCCTGCGGGGCAAATATCATGAGACCACACTCCGAGGGCCTGCCGCCGGCGAGGCCTTGTTAAAGAATGACTGGACCGGAACCGAAAATCAACAGGCCGACAGGCCGCTACAACCGTTACTATCGAAAGATACTCATAGCCGTGGACTTCGTTATACTCAACGCGGTCTTTTTCGGCGTGACGATGATGAATCCTGACGTGGAGGTGCTTCACGGGCGTCTCGTCTGGCTGCTTCTGAATCTGGCCTATGTGCCTGTGGCACGCTATCAGGGGCGCATCCACAAGATCAGGGCGCTGCAGATGGACCGCCTGCTGCTGCTGACGCTCCGCGGGGCGCTCTGCCAGGCTCTGCTGTTTATCTTTCTGCTCTATCTGATGGGTCAGGAGCCGTTGCCGCTGATGACTTTCGTGGAGCTCTACGGGCTGTTCACGCCGCTGCTGATGCTGTGGTGGGGCAGCGCGCATTATCTGCTCAAGACATACCGCAGGAGCGGGCGGAGTTTCAGCCGCATAGTGATTGTGGGATGCCGTCCGACTGCCGAGAGGCTTCTGACGGAGATGCGCCTCGATCCGGGTTTCGGCTATCTATGCCAGGGATTTTTCGATATATACTGTCCGCCAGATTTCCGCTATAAGAATCTGTATGCGGGAAATTTAGCTGATCTGGAGGAGTTTGTGATCCGTGAGGCTACTGATGAGATTTTCTATACGCTTTCGGGCGAGAACAGTGAGGCGGTGCAGCTGGTTTCGGGTCTGTGCGAGAAGCTGATGATCAAGTTTCATTATGTGCCGCAGATCTCGCCTTATCTGACCCGCCGTTTCCGCCTTGACGCCATAGGGCAGATGCCTGTGCTTGAGGTGCGCCACAATCCGCTTGAGCGCGGGGTGAACCGGGTGATGAAGCGGACTTTCGATATTGTTTTCTCCGGGCTTTTCCTGCTGTTCTTGCCTTTGATTTTCATTCCGGTGGCCGTTGCGGTGAAGCTGAGTTCGCCGGGTCCTGTGTTTTTCAAGCAGGTGCGCACGGGCTACCGAGGGCGTGATTTTCTGTGCTGGAAGTTCCGCACGATGCATGTCAATAATGACGCGGATACGGTGCAGGCTACCAGAAATGATCCGCGTAAGACGCGCCTTGGGGAGTTTCTGAGGCGCACGAGCATTGATGAGCTTCCGCAGTTTATCAATGTGTTCAAGGGTGATATGTCGATTGTCGGTCCGCGTCCGCATATGCTGAAGCATACGGAGGATTACCGCCGTCTGATAGATCAGTATATGGTGCGTCATCTGATCAAGCCTGGGATCACCGGCTGGGCGCAGGTGCGCGGTTTCCGCGGTCAGACCGAGGAGCTGTGGCAGATGGAGAAGAGGGTGGAGAATGATATCTGGTATATAGAGCACTGGACTTTTATGCTTGACATGAAGATAATTGTGCGCACTGTGATCAATGCTCTGCGCGGCGAGGACGGTGCGTTCTGACAAGACTGATACACACATATACATACAGAAGGATTTTACAGAGTTCCAATGGATAACAGAGAGGAGATCAGGGAGAGGGCCGAGGCTCTGCTGAGAAGATTTTACGGTTACAGCAGTTTCCGTCCGCTGCAGCTTGACATTATCAGTTCGGCTGTGGAGGGGCGCGACAGTGTGGTGCTTATGCCTACGGGCGGCGGTAAGTCGATCTGCTATCAGATTCCGGCTCTGATGTCGGAGGGTGGTATCACGATTGTTGTGTCGCCGCTGATCGCGCTGATGAAGGATCAGGTGACGGCTCTGAGATCAAACGGGATTCCGGCTGCGGCTGTCAATTCGATGCAGACCGATGAGGAGAACCGCCACATTCTGGAGCAGCTTTTCAGCGGGCGCATCAAGATCGTCTATATTTCGCCTGAGCGTCTGCTGATGGAGATCGACCGCTGGTCGAGGGATCTGCCTGTGAGTCTGATCGCTATCGATGAGGCTCACTGCATTTCGCAGTGGGGCCATGATTTCCGTCCGGACTATACGCGGCTGTCGCGGATCAAGGAGCTTTTTCCGCATGTGCCTGTGATGGCGCTGACTGCGACTGCTGACCGCCTGACGCGCGACGATATCGCCACGCAGCTTGCGCTGAGGAATCCGCAGCTGTTCTTAGGGTCGTTTGACAGGCCGAATATTTCGCTGCGCGTGAGGAACAATCCGGGGAAGAAGGAGCGGATTCGCTATATCTCGACTCTCATAGAGCGTTACCGCCATGACGCGGGTATTGTCTATTGCATCAGCCGTAAGGCGGCGGAGTCGATGAACGATGATCTGCGGGCTCTGGGCTACCGTTCGGTGGTCTATCATGCGGGTCTGCCTGTGGCGGAGCGCAATCTGGCTCAGGAGAAGTTTATCAACGGCGATGTGCAGGTGGTGTGTGCCACGGTGGCTTTCGGTATGGGTATCGACAAGAGTAATATCCGCTGGGTGGTTCACAACAATATGCCGCGCAACATTGAGAGCTATTATCAGGAGATCGGGCGTGCGGGCCGCGACGGGGTGAAGGCTGAGGCTGTGATGTTTTATTCCTATTCGGACATAATCACGCTGCAGTCGTTCGTCGACGAGAGCGGGCAGCAGAGCATCAATGCGGAGAAGCTTAAGCGGATGCGTGAGTTTGCGGAGGCTTCGCTGTGCCGGCGCAGGATTCTGCTGAGCTATTTCAACGAGACGATGGATCATGACTGCGGCAATTGCGATGTGTGTCTGAATCCGCCGGAGCGGATGGACGGGACTGTTATTGCCCAGAAGGCTATGAGCGCTATTATCCGGACTGAGGGTCAGGCTGGTTTTTCGATGCTGATCGATATTCTCCGCGGGGCTGCGCGTCAGGATCTGATGCAGCGGGGTTTTCATCTGATCAAGACTTACGGTGCGGGGCGCGATCTGTCATATGCGGAGTGGAACTGTTATCTTTCGCAGCTGATCCAGTTAGGGCTGGTGGATATCGCTTATAATGAGAGCAATCATCTGAAGGTGACGCAATATGGCGCTGAGGTGCTGCGGGAGCGGCGCGAGGTGACTCTTGCGCGGTATAAGGAGCCTGAACGGCGCAAGGGCGGCCGCAGGCGTGTGGCTGTGGAGGAGGAGTTTACGGAGCTGAAGCCTGCGGAGCGTCTGCTTGCGGAGCTGAAGGAGGTTAGGCAGAAGCTGGCGCGGAAGGAGCAGGTGCCGCCTTATATTGTGCTGTCAGACAAGGTGCTGCTTGAGCTGGTGCGTGTGGAGCCTACGGATATGGAGGCTTTCTCGAAGGTGGAGGGTGTAGGCGAGAAGAAAACAATCCGCTATTGGAAGCCGTTTGTAACTGCGATAAGGAAGTTCAAGGGTGTTGCGGAGCCGCTTGGCACTGGGCTTTCGCATGAGGAGACTCTGCTGCTGCTGAATGCGGGCTATGATGTGGGTGAGATCGCGGCGACGAAGGGGATCAAGGAGCGGACGGTCTATGGTCATATCGCGGGGCTGATCCGTGATGACAAGCTGTCGGATTTTTCGTCGGTGATCACCCGCGAGCAGTATCTGCGTGTGATGGCTGTGGCTAAGGAGAGTCCGGAGGAGATGTATACGATTCTTGCTGACGAGATGCCTCCTGGGCTTCCGGGTGTGGCTCTGGCGATCAGCGATTATCTGCTGAGGCAGAAGGATAAGTGATTTATAAATATATAATATATACGATTATGGATTGTAAGAGTAATGATGATTCAATGAAGTGGGAGGTGCTTGAGAGTGAGTATCTCCACCGCCGGCCGTGGCTTACGGTGAGACGCGATAAGGTGCGTCTGCCTAACGGGACTGTGCATCCGGAGTATTATGTGCTTGAGTATCCTACGTGGGTGAATGTGATTGCGCTGACTCCTGAGGGTAAGTTTGTGATGGTGAAGCAGTATCGCCACGGGCTTGAGATTGTGGCTACGGAGCTTTGCGCGGGTGTGGCTGAGGAGGGTGAGGTGCCTCTGGAGGCTGCTCGGCGTGAGCTTCTGGAGGAGACGGGTTTCGGTGGCGGTGAGTGGGAGCTGCTGTCGGTGCTTTGTGCGAATCCGGGGAGCCAGAATAATCTGAGCTATAGTTTTGTGGCCCGTGGTGTGGTGCGGGTTGCGGAGCAGCATCTGGATGAGACGGAGGATGTTAGGGTTGAGATTCTCGATGAGGAGCAGGTGTGGGATATGCTTGTGAATGATGATCTTAAGCAGGCGCTTATGGCGGCGCCGCTCTGGAGGTTTTTTGCGCTTAAGGGGCGGGGATGATATAGGGGCCGTGCGGGTTGGTAAATCGGTGTCCTTTGTCGGACACCATTTTTGGAGAAATTTTTTACCCCCGACACCTTTGCGCTTCGCGCTTCGGTGTCGGGGGCTATGAGTAAACCGATGTCCTGACGGACATCACCGGGGCGTTGTCGGTCAGGTTTCGGGGTATTGGTCTTCGTCGTCGTATTTCTGGAAGAGGAAGTCGTTGTAGGGGAAGCGGGTGAGGTGTATTTCTTTTGCGCGCTGGTAGAGCATGTTTTTGAGTTCGTCGATGTTGGCTCCGGTGCGTGCTGAGATGAAGACGCAGTCGTGGGGGAGGCGTGACATCCACATGCGTTTGAGTTCGTCGAGTGAGATGTTTTCGCGTGTCTGCGGTGTGAGGTCGTTTTCGTCTTTGGGTGTGTAGGTGAATGCGTCGATTTTGTTGAATACCATTATCATGGGTTTGTCGGCTCCGTTGCAGACTTCGCGGAGTGTTTTGTCGACAACTTCGATCTGTTCTTCGAAGTTTGGGTGTGAGATGTCTACTACGTGGACGAGGAGGTCGGCTTCGCGGACTTCGTCGAGGGTTGATTTGAATGAGTCGACCAGGTGTGTGGGGAGTTTGCGTATGAATCCTACGGTGTCTGTGAGGAGGAACGGGAGGTTGTCAATGATTACTTTGCGTACGGTTGTGTCAAGTGTGGCGAAGAGTTTGTTTTCGGCAAATACGTCGCTTTTGCTGATGAGGTTCATGAGGGTTGATTTGCCGGCGTTGGTGTAGCCTACGAGTGCTACGCGTGTTAGTTTTCCTCGGTTTTTGCGCTGTACGGCTTTCTGTTTGTCGATGTTGCGGAGTTCTTCTTTGAGGAGTGAGATTTTGGTGAGGATGATGCGTCGGTCTGTTTCGATCTGTGTTTCGCCGGGTCCGCGCATGCCGATGCCGCCTCGCTGGCGTTCGAGGTGGGTCCACATTCGGGTGAGGCGGGGGAGAAGGTATTGGTATTGTGCGAGTTCTACCTGGGTTTTGGCGTTGGCTGTGCGGGCGCGTTTTGCGAAGATGTCGAGGATGAGGCTTGTGCGGTCGAGGATTTTTACTTTGAGTTCGCGCTCGATGTTGAGGACTTGTTTTGATGAGAGGTCGTCGTCGAAGATGGCCATGCTGATGTCGTTGTCTTCGATGAATGCGCGGATTTCTTCGAGTTTGCCTTTTCCTACGAATGTCCGTGGGTTGGGGTATGGGAGGCGCTGCATGAATGTGTGGACTGTCTCGGCTCCTGCGGTGTCGGCGAGGAAGGCGAGTTCGTCGAGGTATTCGCGCGATTTTGCTTCGTTCTGCTGTTCGGTGATGAGGCCTACCAGCACTGCTCGTTCGTTGATCTGCTCGTTGAGTATGTTGTCGATCATGAGATTCGGGGTGTTATGTGTCTTTGTGGAACTGATGATTCCACAAAGATAACAATTTTGCTCTGAAAAAGGGTAATGGCGCGGGCAGGAATAATGTGGCGGCGGGGTGCGGGTGGTGTCTGTGGGGCCGGTTCAGGCGGTGACGTTGCGTTTTTTGATGAGTCTGGAGAGATAGATGTTCGAGAGTCCCCAGAGGAGTATGTCGAGGATGATGATGATGTTTATGTTGACACTGAGGAGGCTTGACAGCGTTACGTTAATGACGGTGAACATGAGCGATACGCTTACGATGGTTATCATTGCTGCACGGGGTTTCATTCCGGCGGCAAGGATTTTGTGGTGGATGTGGTTTTTGTCGGGGAGGAAGGGGCTGTGGTGCTGGCGGATGCGCAGCATATAGACGCGGATTACGTCGAAGCAGGGTACGATCAGGGGTGAGAAGGCGAGGACGGGTGTGCTGATGGATATTTTGGCTGAGTCGGGGTGGATGAAGAGGATGGTGCCGAGGACGGCGAGGATCAGTCCGATGGTGAGCGATCCGGTGTCGCCCATGAATATTTTTTTGTGTTTGTTTGCGTCGCCGAATACGTTGTAATAGTAGAAGGGTACGAGGACTCCGAGTGTGGCGAAGCTGATGACTGAGAGTGCGTAGTCGCCGAGGAGGTAGAATGAGAATCCGTAGATGACGCATGCTATTGAGCTGAGGCCTGATGCGAGGCCGTCGATGCCGTCGATGAGGTTGATGGCGTTGATTAGGAAGACGATTACGATGAGGGTGAAGGGGTAGCCGAACCAGGGTGATACGCTTTCGATTCCGAGGACTCCGGCGAGGTCTGAGAACCAGACTCCGCTGCTTATCAGGAAGGCTGCGCAGATGATCTGGACTACGAATTTTGCGCGGTATTTGATGCCGATGAGGTCGTCGGCCATTCCGACGAGGTAGAGGAGTTCGAGTGCGATGAAGGTTGAGATGAAGGGGAGTACTGAGTCGGCGAAGGCTTGGGAGATGTTGTCAAATCCGAGCTGGATGTTTGTGACAAGGGCTACTGCGATGGAGGTGAAGATTACGGGCACAAAGGCGATGCCGCCGAGGCGGGGGACGAGTCCTTTGTGGATCTTGCGTTCGTTGACTTCGTCAAAGAGATTGCGGCGGAAGGCAATCAGGAGTATCTGCGGTATAAGAAAACCTGCAAGGAGTACGCACAAAATGAATATGCACAACAAGTTAATTGGCCAATATCCCATAATTCCGGAGCTTGATAAAGAGTATTAAAAGATAAAAGAATGTAGACGATTGAAAAAAGTGAATTTATTTCTATGAATCAGCAATATTTATGACGGGCAACGAGTCTGGTTTCTGGAGGAAATAGAGATGTATGCCTATTCAAACGCAAATTTACATTATTTTTATTTATTTACAAAATAAATGTTCGGTTGTCTGTCGGGCCGGGAGGGGTAGTTTGCTGATATGTGGTGTGTTGGTGGCTGTGATTATGTCCGGGCTGCGAGTGACGGGGCTGAAAATTTGTGGTTTTTTGTGTTTTTGTGTATTTTTGTGGCGACCAACACACACACATCTGCTTATGACCAGCTTTTTTGGAAAATTGAAAGGGCTGCTGCTTTCTTATCCCGACAAAGAGTATATTGACTGGCAGATGTCGGGTCTGAAGCAGTCAGTCAAAGAAAATCATATTGCGCCTCTTCTGATTCAGAATCTTCTTTACCGTTCTGATCCTGGGGTTACTTCGGAGCGTTGCTGCGGAGAGGAGCTTGTCGTGTCGCTTTCGACTTTCGGGCAGCGTATCCACGGTGTGGCTCTTACGGTGGAGTCTATTATGGAGCAGACGGTGAGGCCTAACCGTATTGTGCTCTATCTTGGGCATGAGTTCGAGGGGCCGGGCCGGATTCCGGGTTCGCTGAGGTTGCTTGAGCGGAGGGGGCTTGAAATCAGGTTTGTGCGTGATATCGGGCCTTATACGAAGCTGCTGCCTGCGTTGCGTGATTTTCCGGGGGCTACGGTGATTACGGTGGATGATGATATTCTGTATGATTTCGATTTTGTTTCGACTCTTGTGAACGGGCATCTTGTTTGTCCGGGTGCGGTTGTGGCTCCGCGTTGCCGTGTGATGGAGGTTGCTGCTGATGGTGGTCTGAGGTTGCCGTTTGTGGACTGGGGGCTGGCTGAGAATGGGTGTGAGCCTTCGATGTGGCTTCAGCCTGAGGGTGTGAGGGGTGTGCTTTATCCGCCTGAGTCGCTTGACGGGCGGGTGTTTGATGAGGAGGTTTTTATGGCGCTTTGCCCTACTACGGATGATTTCTGGTTTAAGGCTATGAGTCTGCTGCGGGGTACTCCGGTGACGAAGTGTTATGGCGGTGGCAATAGGGCGAGTCTTGTGAATTCGCGGTCTGATGTGAGCCGTACGCTTCATGAGGTCAATAGCGGGTCTGACGGTTATGACTGTCAGTGGAGGGCGCTTTTCAAGTATTTTGATCTTGGGCGGTTTCTTGGGTGATTGTCGGTCTGTCTTTCCGGTGTGTGCGGGTTTTTTCTGTGTGTGGGCCTTGCGTGATGGTAAATCGGTGTCCTCGCCGGACACCATTTTTAGGGAAATGTTTTATCCCCCCCGACACCTTTGCGCTGCGCGCTTTGGTGTCGGGGCTATGAGTAAACCGATGTCCTGGCGGACATCAGCCGTGCGGGATGTTGGCGGACATCACTGGGGCGGGTGTGTGCGGGGGTCTTTCAGTATGAATGCCGTGCGGGGCGGGGTTAGTTTTCTTCGGTCCATTTGGGGAGGGTGAAGATGAATTCGAGGCCTCCGGTGGAGCGGTTGTGGACTGAGATTGTGCCTCCGAGGGAGATTATGGTGCTTTTGACGATGGGGAGGCCGAGACCTGTTCCGCCCATTTTGCGGGAGCGTCCGGTGTCGACCCGGTAGAAGCGTTCGAAGAGGTGGGGGATGTGTTCGGAGCTGACTCCGTTGCCGTTGTCGTAGAAGGAGAATACGTAGAAGCGTTTGTTTTCGGATATCATGCGGAGTCCTATCTCTGTGCCTCCGGAGTGGAGTGCGGCGTTGCGTATGAGTCCGCATATCATGCCTTGGATGAGGTTGTAGTTTCCGGAGACGTTGCATTCGAAGGGTATGTCGAAGGAGAATTCGAGGTTTCCGGAGAGGTTGTTGGCCGGGAGGTCGCTTTCGATCTGGTAGACGAGGTCGTGCATGTCGATTTTTTCGACGGCTATCATGTCGGCTCCGTTTTCGAGGCGTGTCATTGTTGAAACGTCGTTGAGCAGGTCGGTGAGGCGCTCGACGTTCATGAGCATTCTGTCGAGGAAGCGGTTGCGGGTTGCGGTGTCCATTTCGGGGTCGGCTATGATTGATTCGAGGTAGCCTCGGATGATGCCGACCGGGGTTTTGATTTCGTGGTTGATGTTGTTGGTGAGCTGGCGTGTGATTTTGACTTTTTCCTCTATTGCGTTGATGGCTATCTTGCGTTCTTTTTTGATGAGTTCCATTGCTTTGAGGCGTTCGCGGTAGAGCTTGATGATTTCGCGTGAGATTTCGCCGAGTTCGTTGCGGGGAAATTTGTCTTCGCCTGTGAAGCGTCCGCCGGTCGTGGCGCGGTAGGCGAAGTCTTTGAGCAGGACTACGTTGCGCGAGAGGATGCTGGTGAAGTAGTAGGTTACGAGGAGGGTGGTCAGTAGGCAGCCGATTATGACGAGCCATACTGTGGTGTCGACGTCGATTGCGTCATGGACGTTGTCGCTGTATGGCATGGCTGTGCGGACGGTTACGCACCCGTCTGAGCTTTTTGTCTTTGAGAAGAGATAGCGGTTTCCGTCTTCGTCGCTTCCGACGGTGTGTCCGGCTATGATTTTGCGTTCGCTTCCTTCGGTTGGGCTGTTGTCGAGCCCGTAGCCCCGGAGGCTCAGGCCGTCGTTGTCGATGGGGATGGGTGTTCCGAGAGAGTATTGGAGCTGCCCGTCGAAGTAGACGCTGACTCTGACGCCTTCAAAGACTGATCCTTTGAAGAATTTCTGGATGAAGTTGAGGAAGGTGCGGAGGTTTACGTCTTCATCGTAGGCGTTGAGGATGCGGTTGTCGATCATTTCCAGTTCGGAGCCGAATATCTGTGCGCGGTAGTCGGCCTCGCGTTTGTATTGGTAGTATATTATGAGGC
>Ga0073907_1001728_pt1 | contig 26139 bp, 24 predicted proteins | sample GluameincwithD2O_FD_65483 | JGI IMG/M metagenome (GOLD analysis project Ga0073907, IMG submission 65483) | Mouse cecum microbial communities from Vienna, Austria - Glucosamine amended microcosms incubated with D2O | ecosystem: Host-associated > Mammals > Digestive system > Large intestine >... | reverse complement strand
GCCGCTGTGCCTCCCTGTGCCTGGACTTTCTCCGGTGTGATATGGACTTTATTACGTTCGACGGCCACCATCTTATGGAACGGTGTCTGGACCGGGGGCCGCTGCGCTCCGGAGTACAGAGCGTAGGCAGTGTGCGGGGAGCATCCAGCCACCAGCACAACCCATTTGTTATGCTCTGTGATCACAATGCGGACGAGGACGTCGGGGTGTGCTATGGAGCCATGCTCCTGTACAGCGGGAACTTTGAGGCGGCGGTGGAGTGCAGTCAGTATGAGAACAGCCGCCTGGTCATGGGGATCCACCCCTATCATTTTTGCTGGACACTGGAGCCTAACGGAAGCTTTACCGCTCCAGAGGCGGCAATGTGCTGGACTTTTCCCGAAACGATGTCCGGGAGCATATCTACGGCCAGCTGAAGAAGGTGCTGTCCAGCGCCGATATTTCCTATGTCAAGTGGGACATGAACCGCAGCCTCACTGACGTGTGGTCCGCCGCTCTGCCCGCCGGCCGTCAGGGAGAGGTCTACCACCGGTATGTTTTAGGTGTATATGATATGCTGGAGCGTCTGCGTCAGGACTTTCCCCAAATCCTTATTGAGGGCTGCTGCGGGGGCGGCGGCCGGTTCGACGGCGGTATGCTTTACTATACGCCGCAAATCTGGTGCAGCGACGACAGCGATGCCATCGACCGTCTGCGTATCCAATATGGAACCTCCTTCTGCTATCCTGTCTCCACAATGGGAGCCCATGTATCCGCCGTTCCCAACGAGCAGAACGGACGGGTTACCCCCCCTGGAGACCAGGGGGACTGTGGCAATGAGCGGGGCCTTTGGCTATGAAATGGATCTGAGCAAATGCACAGAGGCGGAAAAGCAGATAATCCGTCAGCAGATTGAGACGTACAAGGCCCGGTATGCGCTGATCCATCAAGGAGACTACTACCGGCTGGCCAATCCCTTCCATAACAGCGGCTACACCGCCTGGGAGCAGGTGTCTCCCGATAAGCGGGAGGCTCTGGTCAGCGTGGTGCTGGGCTGTACCCACGCCGCGCCGCCCTTCCGCACCCTGCCCCTCAAGGGGCTGGACCCCAAGCTGAACTATCAGGCGGATGGAACCGGCCCGCTTTATAGCGGCGCAGCCCTGATGAAAGCCGGGTGGCCTCTGCCTCAGGTGCCGGGAGATTATCAGTCGTTACAATTTTATTTCCGCGCAGCCCGGTAAGCCGGCATAAAAGAAAGCGCATTTCCTGTAAGTAAGAATCGGTGTGGCGATGCCACACCGATTCTTACGATTTGTTTTGCCTGCGCCATTCCCGCGGCGGCAGGCCATAGCGCTTTCGGAACGCTTGAGAGAAATGCAGCTGATCTCGGTAGCCGCACTGGTCCGCAATCGTTTTAATGGGGAAATTGGTAGAGCGCAGTAATTCGGCGGCACTGGCAAGCCTCTGCCGGATAAGAAATTCCTGCGGTGCGCAGCCCATCAAACTCCAACCATACATATTTCCAGGGCTCTTGTTCGTCAGCTGTGTACAGATTGATCTGTCCGGGGCAAATGAGGAAGCCTTGACCGGCGCTTAGGTGATATTCATGAATATCCCCATTGGCGGAGTGGGAAAACAAAGTCCCTTGGCCGCTCATAATGTAATGAAACAAGTAATGATTGCGGACGAAGGGGCCGAAAGAGTGGAGTGGAGCACACTCTTCCCAGCCATATTGGTATGGCTTAAGATCAAGAAAATCCTCATTGGGAAAAATCGAATGGACATGAGCGCTCACAGCTTTCACCTGCTTTTCTCATAAATCGTATAAGTCTCATTTTCATTATCCGGTTGACCCCAGTATTGATTCCCAGGCAGCAAACAGTATACTCCACCTAGTAAATACTGCCCCATCCCAATATTTTCACAATCGCGCCCCTCAAAGACGCCTGACCGTCTTTTAAACCCTCTTCCAGCTGGCTCCGCCGGGCACATCGGTAATCTCAATCCCTTGGCCCTTCAGATCCTCCCGGATGCGGTCGGCCTCGGCAAAGTTTTTCGCCTTTTTGGCCTCGTACCGGGCCAGCACCAGCGCATCAATCGCCGGGTCTCCCTCGCCGGTAACGACATATCCCCCCTGGGAGCTGGACTTCTGCTTGGCCTGTTCTTCCCGGACACCGGCCGCCTTCTCCAGCAGGGACAGCGACAGCACCGTATCGAAGCTGTCCAGAATGGCCAGACGGGTTGCATCGGTGGTTTTGGCCTTCAGGGCGTCGTACAGCAGGGTAACACCCATGGAGGTATTCAAATCGCTCCCCACCTGCTGGCGGAATTTGGTCTGGTACTCCTCCAGCACCGCCTGGTCCACCGGGCCGTTCTCCGGCTTCAGGGCGGCAATCCGGGCAATCAGCTTTTTAAAGGCCACAGCGGCATTGTCCAGGTTCTCCCAGGAAAACACCAATCCCTTCCGGTAGTGGCTCTGGAGGCAGAAGAACCGGTAGACAATGGGGTCATAGCCCTTCTCTTCCAGCAGGGAGACTGTCAGAAATTCTCCCTTGGACTTGGACATTTTTCCGGAATTGGTGTTCAGATGGTGGACATGGAACCACTGCTTGCACCAGGGATGGCCAATGTAGGCCTCCGACTGGGCAATCTCATTGGTGTGGTGGGGGAAGGCGTTGTCAATGCCGCCACAGTGCAGGTCCAGATACTCCCCGTTGTATTTCAGGGAAATGCCGGAGCATTCGATGTGCCAGCCGGGGTAGCCCACACCCCAGGGGGAGTCCCACTTCAGCGCCTGATCCTCAAATTTGCTCTTGGTAAACCAGAGGACGAAGTCGTTTTTGCTCCGCTTGTTGGCGTCCTCCTCCACGCCTTCCCGAACGCCTACGGCCAAGTCCTCCTCGTCGTGGTCGTTGAACACATAGTACCGCTCCAGCTTGGAGGTATCGAAGTACACATTCCCTCCCGCCGTGTAGGCATAGCCCTTGTCCAGCAGTCCCTGGACCAGGGTAATGAACTCGTCAATGAGGCCGGTGGCCGGCTGGACCACGTCAGGAGTTTTGATGTTCAGCTTTTTGCAGTCGTCAAAAAACGCGTCGGTGTAGAACTGGGCGATTTCCATTACGGTCTTGTGCTCCCGCTTGGCCCCCTTGAGCATCTTGTCCTCGCCGGTGTCTGCGTCGCTGGCCAGATGGCCCACGTCGGTGATGTTCATCACCCGGTTCACGTCGTAGCCTTCGTAGCGCAGGAATTTTTCCAGCACATCCTCCATGATGTAGGAGCGCAGATTGCCGATGTGGGCGAAGTGGTACACCGTGGGTCCGCAGGTGTACATCTCCACATGGCCGGGGGTGTGGGTCTGGAACTCCTCTTTTTTGTGGGTGGCAGAATTGTATAACTGCATATTGTTTCCTCCTCTGTTTGTCGGGCTCATTCGTGTAATTCCAGGGGCAGACCGTCCGGGTCATGGAAAAAGGTCATTTTTCTCTGGGTGTAGGGGTCCTCCCGGTAGTTTTCCCGCAAAACCGGAAAGCCAAGCTTTTCCGCATAAAATCCCGGTTTTTTTGTAGTCTGAAACGATGGCGGCCACATGGTGTACCGCATCAAACCGCATTTTTTCTTCCCTCCAGTCGTTTTTCCAGCTCCTCCACCCGGGCGTTCAGCGCGGCCAGCTTTTCCAGGGTGGGGTTCTGCACACTGGTCTGGTCCACGTCGTCGGCGTAGTGGGTGGTTTTTCCCGCGATGCGGACGATCTGGGCGGGGATGCCCACAGCGGTGGCGTCCTCCGGCACCTCCGACAGCACCACCGCGTTGGCGGCAATCCGGGCGTTGTCCCCCACTTTAAAGGGGCCCAGCACCTTGGCCCCGCAGGAGATGAGCACGTTGTTTCCAATGGTGGGGTGGCGCTTGCCCTGGTCCTTGCCGGTTCCCCCCAGGGTGACCCCGTGGTAAATGAGCACGTCGTCCCCCACCTCGGCGGTCTCGCCGATGACGATGCCCATACCGTGGTCGATGACAAACCGCCGGCCGATTTTCGCTCCGGGGTGGATCTCAATCCCGGTCCAGAACCGGGACCACTGGGATACCCACCGGGCCAGAAACTTCCACCGGCGGCAGTACAGCCAGTGGGCCAGCCGGTGATACAGCGTAGCGTGAACACCCTGGTAGAGCAGGAAAATTTCCAGCTTGGACCGGGCGGCGGGGTCCCGGCGCTGGTATGCCTCCAGGGTTTCGTTGAGGGATTTGAACATGAACTACCTCCTGAAATGAAAAAACCTCTTACGCCCCCCAGGGGCATAAGAGGCGAAAGGTTCGCGGTTCCACTCTCATTTTTTACTCACGGGCCGGTAACGGGGCCAAACCGGGCGGCATTGCCCGCCGCGCTCCCGGACGCACTTCCCGCTCCTGTCAGACAGCCCCGCTTTCAGCCGGCGGCGGGGCCTCTCTGTGTCTGGAAATAGAGCGCTACTTTTCCGTTCCTTGCGCTGATACCACATTATATTAGCATCTGCCTGGGGTTGTGTCAAGCAGAAACCGCACAAAGCATTCCCCCAGGCAGAAAACTATGCTATAATGAATGGGCCGCCCATTATCCCCCGGCATACCGGATGCTGTTCCATACGCTGATCCCGATGATAACGGCCATCAGCACAAGAAACAGCCGCTCTACCAGCCGGTCGTCCATTTTTTTGTTCAGCACCCGGCCAATCACGCCGCCGCCGATTCCTCCCGCCACCATCAGCGCCAGCGTCAAGGGCTGGAAGGGGGGCGTGGTGCGGGTAACCAGCGTGGTAAGCAGGCTGAACAGCTGGCCGAAGAAAATGATGTACAGGCTGTTGGCCGCCGCGGTTTTGGTGTCCATGCTGAAAAAGAAGTACAGCACCACCAGATTGATGGGGCCGCCGCCGATCCCCAAAAAGCTGGACATACACCCCAGCCCCAGGCCGATGAGCACGCAGGCCCCCTTGTTTTTCACCTTCCACGTACGCACCCGGCTTTTATTTACCGTATACACCAGCGTTCCGGCGGTGACCGCCGCCAGACACACCGCCTGCACAGAGCCCACAGTGTTCGGGTTTTCAAACAGGGCCTTGATGGCGGAAAAGAGCTGGCTGCCCAGCAGTCCTCCCGCCGCCGACCCCAGGGCCAGAGGCGTTCCCGTGGACAGCTCCACCCGCCGCTCCCCGGCCAGCATACTGCGCCCCACCGAGTAGCAGCTCATGGACAGCACCGTGCAGCCGGATAGAAAGCTGATGGTAGACACCGTCTCCAGGTGGAGCAAATCCAGCACCGGCTTGATAATCACGCCGCCGCCGATTCCGCAGATGGCCCCCGCCACGCTGGCCAGCAGGCTTACCAGAAAAAAGATCAGCATAAAACCCCTTCCTTACCCTTCAAGCTTGGAACTGATTATATACAATTTTCCCCAGTCCGTCAATCCAATTCCCGATGCTCACCCCCAAAAGGAGGATTTCCCCATGGAACAGCCCCTGCACATATTAGAGCGCTATTTCGGCTACCGGGCCTTCCGTCCCGGCCAGGAGGAGGTGGTCCGGCAGCTGCTTCAGGGCCGGGATGTGCTGTCCGTCATGCCCACCGGAGCGGGCAAGTCCATCTGCTTTCAGGTCCCCGCCCTGTGCCTGGAGGGGATTACCCTGGTGGTTTCCCCGCTGATCTCTCTCATGAAGGACCAGGTGGGGGCGCTGCTTCAGGCGGGGGTAAAGGCCGCTTATCTCAACAGCTCCCTCACCGAGCGGCAGTTCGGCCTGGCCCTGCGCAACGCCCGGCAGGGAATGTATAAGATTATCTACGCGGCCCCGGAGCGGCTGGAGACAGAGAGCTTTTTGGAGTTTGCCCGAAACGCAGAAATCTCCCTGCTGGCGGTGGACGAGGCCCACTGCATCTCACAGTGGGGCCAGGACTTCCGGCCCAGCTATTTGAATATCCCCCAATTTGTAAAAGCCCTCCCCCGCCGCCCGGTAGTGGGGGCCTTCACCGCCACCGCTACCCCCCAGGTCCGGGAGGACATTGTCCGCTCCCTGGAGCTGCAAGACCCCTTTTCCCTGGTGTCCGGCTTCGACCGGCCCAACCTGTTTTTCCAGGTAGAAGTCCCCAAGAGCAAAAAAGAGGCTCTGCTTCGCTTTCTGGCGAGCCGCCGGGAGGAGAGCGGCATCGTCTACTGCGCCACCCGCAAGACCGTGGAAGAAATCTGCGCGTTTTTGCAGGAGCGGGGGTTCTCCGCCGGCCGGTATCACGCGGGGCTGGAGAGCGGGGAGCGGCAGAGCAGCCAGGAGGATTTTTCCTACGGCCGCACCCGGCTGATGGTGGCCACCAACGCCTTCGGCATGGGCATTGACAAGTCGGATGTGCGCTTTGTGGTCCACTACAATATGCCCAAGGACGTGGAGAGCTACTACCAGGAGGCGGGCCGGGCGGGCCGGGACGGGGAGGAGGCCCGCTGCCTGCTGCTGTACAGCCCAGGCGACGTGCGGACCAATCAGTTTTTGATTGAGCTGCGGGGAGACGAGGAGACGGACCAGGGCTATGAGCAGCGGGTGAAGCGGGAACAGGAACGGCTGAAGCACATGACCGTCTACTGCCGGACCACCGGCTGCCTGCGGGGCTATTTACTGCGGTACTTCGGCGAGAGCGCCAGGGAGCACTGCGGCAAATGCGGCAGCTGCCTGGCCAACTTCCGGGAGCTGGACATCACCCGGGATGCCCAGCAGATTCTGAGCTGTGTCCGCCGGGCGGGGGAGCGGTTCGGAGCCGGGACCATCATCGACATTCTGCGGGGAGCGGACACAGAGCGCATCCGGAGCTGGAGTCTGGACACCCTGTCTACATACGGACTCATGCGGGACTACAGCCGGGACGAGGTCCAGTCCCGGATTCAGTACCTGCTGGAAAACGGCTGTCTGGTCCAGGCGGAGGGCCAATATCCCACCCTGGCTCTGGGTCCCAAGGCCAGGGGAGTGCTCTTCCAGGGGGAGACGCTCGTGGCTCAGGTGCGCTCCCTGCCCCGGGAGGAGGTCCAAAAGGCCACCGCAGCCTCCGGCACGCCGGCGGACCCGGAGCTGCTGCGCCGGCTCCAGCAGCTCCGGGGGCGGCTGGCCCAGCAGGCGGGTGTCCCGGGCTATGTGGTCTTTTCCGACAAAACGCTGCGGGAGATGGCCGCCATACGGCCCCAGACGCTGGCCCAGATGCGGCTGGTGAATGGGGTGGGCGACTTCAAGCTGGAGAAGTACGGACAGAAATTTTTGGACGAGATTTTAGCATTCCAGGAGGATTGAGTATGCTGTATTTCTGCGCCCCTCTGGAGGGGCTCACCGGGCGGCAGTTCCGCAAGGTGCATCAGGCCTGTTTCCCCGGCGCGGACCGGTACTATATGCCCTTTTTATCCCCCGCTCAGGGCCACGTCTTTTCCCAAAAGGAGCTGCGGGAGCTGGACCCGGACTATAACCGGGGAATCCCCGTGATTCCCCAGCTGCTCACCCGCCGGGCGGAAGATTTTGTCTGGGCCGCCGGGGAGCTGGCGGCCATGGGCTACCCGGAGGTCAATTTAAATCTGGGCTGTCCCTCCGGTACGGTGACCGCCAAGGGGAAGGGGGCCGGTTTTCTGGGCCGGCTGGAGGAGCTGGAGGGGTTTTTGGACGAGATTTTCGCCCACAGCCCCCTGCCCATCTCCATCAAAACCCGGCTGGGGGTCCAGGAAGCGGAGGAATTTGAGGCCATTTTGCAGCTGTATGCCCAATATCCCCTGCGGGAGCTGATTCTGCACCCCCGGGTCCAGAAGGACCTGTACCGCCGGCCCGTTCGGAACCAGTGGTACGGGTTTGCTCTGGAACGGGTCAAATTTCCCCTGTGCGGCAACGGGGACCTGAATACCCCGGAGGACGCCCGGGCCCTGACGGAGACCTATCCCGAGCTGGAGGGGTTGATGTTTGGCCGGGGGCTGATGGCCGACCCGGCGCTGATTTCCAAGCAAAAGGGAGGTCCTCCCGCCAGCCGGGAGGACCTCCAGAGGTTTCATGACGCGCTCTACGAGCACTACATCCAGGATTTCGGCAGCCCCCACAGTGCCATGATGCGGATGAAGGAGCACTGGTCCTATCTGATTACCCGCTTTCGGGACCACGAAAAGCACGCAAAACACCTGAAAAAAGCCCAGAACCCACAGGACTTCCGGCGGTGGGCCCAGGCTGTATTTCAGGAACTGGATCTGGTCTGAATTATTTGGGCCAAATCCACTTTTTTGGTCCCTTCTCATAGACCTGCTCATAAAATCCGTCCCAGAAGGCCAGGTCCTCCTCCTGGAAGCCGCTGGCCAGCAGGGCCTTGCGGACCTGATTGGGATAGCGGATGAATTTTTCATAGGGGACATACAGGGCCATGCCGTGGGAGCGGTCCATGGGGGGGGTACTGTCCAAAAAGACCACCGCATCGGATACCGCCCGGCGCAGCTCGCCGGTCTGGGCCAGATTGGCGTTGCTCAGCTGGACCAAAAAGTCGATCAGATCCACCTGGTCATAGGCGGTGCCCTGGCCGTAGGCCTTGGACTGGCGCAGAGCGCTCTCAATGTCGTAATACCGGCCCGCCTCCAGCTTCTGGGCCAGCTGGGCGGACACCTGCCTCCAGCCCTCCGCCACGGCCTCCATCCGGCTCAGATCAATGAGGGACATAGTGGCATACAGCCAGTCGCTTGCCAGGGCGTCCCGCAGATAACCCTCGGAGATGATTCCGGCCAGCTCCAGAGGGTCCATGTCCGGGTCCCGGCCCAGAGCGGTGAGCCAGTCGGTGTAATACCAGCCGTCCAGGGGCTCCAGCTCTTCGGAGGCCAGCAGGTAATCGGAGTAATCCTCCAGCATATAAGCGGTGGACATGGTGGCCATCAGACAGGCGTCAAAGCCCACCAGATCAAACTGCACATCCGCCCAACCGAACGCCTGGTCCAGCTCGTCCAGCATCATGGTTTTGGTGTTGTTCATCTCGTCGTGGCCGTAGCCCCGGAGGGTGCCGCCCCCGTGGTTCCACAGCACCAGGATATACCGCTGGGCCGGGTAGGCGGTGACCCCCCACCGCAGAAAGTTGGACAGCGTCTCCGGCTGGGACATGAGGGCACCCTCCAGAATGGGGGAGGCCGGGCGCAAATCACCGTTCTCTATCACAAAGCGCTGAGTGGCCCCGTCGGTCATCCAGTCGTTTTGCCACTCCTGGGTGCCGCCGGTCTGCATGACCACGCGGCAGCTTCCAGGGTCCGCCTGGAGCATCTCCCGGATGTCGGCGCTGGCCCGGCCCTGGAGGCGCTCCAGATTGCTGCCGGTGATGTACAGCAGGACGGTCACGTCGGATTTTGTTCCCACGCCGTCCCGAGCGGACTGGTAGTCCTCCCAGTCAAACAGGCCCTCCTGAGCCAGCCGGGCGGCCAGGGTGCCGGAGCCGTCGGCCATGGGAGCGGCCAGGGCCGCCAGGGACAGGTCCACCAGATCCCCCCGGTCAAAGCTGCCGTCCTCCGGGAGCACGGCGGGGGTGCGGGTTTGCAGGAGGGACAGGGCCTCCTCATAGGGGAAGCTCTGATAGCCCAGGGCCCGCAGGAGAAAGGACGCGTACTGCTGGGCGGTGGCGCTGTCGTTGGTCCCGAAGGCTTCGCCGGACAATCCGGCGGTCAGCCCCTGCTGATAGGCATAGCCGATGTAGGGGTCCGCCCAGCCGGCATCTTGGAAGGGGTGCTCCCATTCCCCCGCCAGGGCGTCCTCCGCCTGTCCGGTGAGCTTCAGCAGCATCACCAGAGCCTCCGCCCGGGTGGGGGTGCGGTCCAGCTCATAGCCCGCCTCACTGCCGGAGAAGAGCCCCAGCCGGTCCAGAGCCTGAGCGCCGTCCTCTTCCGCGGCCCACGCCGCCGGGAGCAGAACCAGGGTTAACACGGCCAGGGCCGCAAGTAATTTTTTCATATGTACCGTCCTTTTTGAAAAAACCTCCGCAAAGCTCGCTTTGCGGAGGTTCTATTTTTACACGTATTTCAATCCGCTGCCGGGCTCAGTCTTCACGTTCTCGGTGCGCTCGTCCATCCAGGCCTTTTCGGCCTCGCTGCTCAGGTAATACTGGGCCTCCAGCATCCAGTAGGGGTCGCCCTGGGCCGCCAGATACATCACGTGCCAGCCCTGCACCGTACTGCCGGTGTTCTGGACCAGCTCGGTGTCGCCCACCTTGCGGGCGGGGTCCAGGGCCCAGTCGGTGAAGGTGTCCACATAGTTGGAGTAGGGGGTGATGGCGGAGATCAGCCCGCCGTTGGAGGCGGAGCCGGTGTCGGCGCTGTTCTCCCGGGCCAGTTCGGCGAAGGAATCCTCGGTGGCCTCGCCGGCCTTCCACTGGTCCAGCAGCTCCTGGGCCTTGGCCTTGGCCTCGTCAAACTGCTCCTGGGTGGGGGTCTGACCGCTCTCGGCGGCGGCGACCAGGATGTGGCGCACGTCGGCGCTGGGGGTCTCGTCCCGCTGGCGGTCCTCGAAGCGGACCACGCAGTAGTTATAGGTGCCGAAGCTCTCATACTCGGCCTGATGCAGGTCGCCGGACTTCCGGGCGCTGTCATAGGCCCACTCCTGATATGCGTCGTTCACGCTGCTGCCCAGGCGCACATCGTCCTGGAGGAAGGAATAGGCGCTGTACTGCTGGGACAGGCTCTCCAGGTTCTGGCTGGGATTGGCCTGGAGGGCGGCGTACACCGCGTCGGCGTTGACCTTGGCCTCCTGCTTGGCCTGCTCCAGCAGCTGGGCCTCTTCCTCCTCGGTGCGCTCGATGGTGTTGCCATCCGCGTCGGTTTCGGCGGCGGGGAGGGAGGCCTGGAACACAAACTGGGTCAACGTGAAGGCGTCCAACTCGTCGGCGTGCTCCTTATAATAGGACTCCTGCTCCTCCTGAGAGAACTCCAGGCCGTTGACGTAGTCGCTGGTGTAAGCCTCCACATAGATGCTGCGCTCCAGATTTGTTTTGTACACGTCGTAGGTCATATAGGGGCCGTACACCGCTTTCAGGTAACCGGCCCGGCTGGTATAGTTGAGGCTGCCCCGCCACTGGTCCTCCAGACCGGCCAGGGTGTCGGCCAGAGTCTGCTGTCCCTCTTCCGAAAGGGTGTAGCCCTCGGCCTTGGCGGCGTTCTCCAGGGCCACGTGCTGGGCCAGGGACTTCTGGGCCTCGTCCACAAAGTGGGCGTGCCAGGTGGTCATATTCAGCTCGTCATAGATCTGCTCCTCGGGAGACTGGGCGTAGTTGAAATTCGACTGGCCGTACAGGCTGTTGATATACTCCTGGTTGTAGACCATCTGGTAATGGAATTCCAGGTCGGCGGCGGTGAACTTCTGGCCGTCGATAGTCACAGCGGTGGCCCGGCCCTGGAAAAAGCCGGTGTTATAGACCAGCAGGGCAATGGCGGCCACTGCGAACACCGCGCCAAGAATCGTATAGAGGATGCGGCTGCGCTTGGCGGCCTGCTCCTCCCGCTGCTGCTTCATGTTTTTTTCGCTGGGCCCCTGGGCGCTCAGGTCCTGGCGGCCCTTTTTTTCTCTGGATGCACTCACAGTTTGATTCAGTCCTCTCATGTTTGGTAAAGTTCCGCAATATTATACAAGATAATTCGGGTGGTTGCAAGTGGTAAATCAAAGAATTTATAGTTTCGTCAAAAAGGCGCGGGGTCCCAGCAGACCCCGCGCCTGAACGCCATGGTTTTATAAGCCCCGCTCTGGCCGTGTGGACCCGTTTAAAACCTGCACGAATGGCAGGTGGGTCGCCTCCGCGCCGTTTTACTGCTTCCAACTTCCGGCACCGGCAGATTCCGGGCCGGGAGGCCTGCAAGCCGCGCCGCGAGTCGGGCGTCCCGTTTCAGAAATGTGGGTTTAAAAGAGCCCATCACGCACCGAGCAGGAAAACCATTTATTCCTCTTCCTCGTAGAACCGGTCCATGAACAGCTGATACACCTCGTCCAGCTCCTCGTCGCTGTCGGGGGTGGACAGCAGTTCCTCCCCGTTCTCCTCAATCACCTTCAGGATCACAAGGCCCATTTCCTCCTCATTCTGCTCCTCGCCCTCCTGTTCGGCGGGGAACAGGGCGTGGTAAACGGTGCCGTTGTGCTCCAGGCTGTCAATGAGCTCCAGCTCGAACTGCTGGCCGTCCTCGTCGGTGAGGGTAATAAAATCGGGGCCGAAGGCTTCGCTCACAGATCATACCTCCCTGCTGTTGTGTTGATTGGTGCTGTTGTTGGTATTGTAACCTGCTTTTTCAAAAAAAACAAGGCTTGACGGCGGGAAATTTTTGTGCTATGGGGCCTTGGACGTGCCAAAATTTCGGGCCGTTTTTTGTATTTTTTGTCAAATGGGAATTCCTGGGATGGACAAATTTCAATATCGTGTTATAATAGATGCTGGATTTCCGTAAACGCACGCATCAAACACGGAGGTAACAACGTGGACGAACAAATGAATCGAGATTCCCAATATGGGGGAAATACATCCCGGCGAATGGACGATCCCCAGCGCCGCAAGCGCCGCCGCCGCCGGCGGGTCGGCAAGGTATTCGGCACGATTTTCAAAGTGCTGGGTACACTTCTGCTCATCGGGATCGCCACCGGAGGCCTGCTTTTGTGCTTCGCGGCAGTGTATATCCAGACGGTCATCATGCCTGAAGCCCGGAAATTCGACCTGAGCGACTTTTCCGTGGGGCAGAACAGCGTTATGTATTACACAGACCCGGAGACCGGACGGGAAAAAGAGCTGGTTACCCTTTTGAGCAGCACCGACTCCATGTGGGTCACCTATGAGGAGATGCCCGAAAATCTGATCAACGCCGCCATCGCCATTGAGGACAAGCGCTTCTGGAGCCACCCCGGCGTGGACTGGCGGCGCACCGGCAAGGCGGTGCTGCTGATGTTCACCGGCCAGGACATCCAGGGCGGGTCCACCATCACCCAGCAGCTCATCAAAAACCTCACCCAGTACGACGAGACCACCGTCAAGCGGAAGATCATCGAAATCTTCCGGGCCCTGGAGTTCACCAAGGACCATTCCAAGGAAGAGACCATCACCTGGTACCTCAACTATATTTTCCTGGGCAGCAAGTGCCAGGGGGTGGGGGCCGCCGCCCAGAAGTATTTCAACAAGTCCGTTCAGGACCTGTCCCTGGCCGAGTGCGCCAGTCTGGTGTCCATCACCAACAACCCGTCGATCTACGGGCCGTACTCCCCCATCCAGATGGAAAACCGGGACGGAGAGGTTTGGAACGGCCGCCAGTGGAACAAATACCGCCAGGAGCTCACCCTGAGTCTGATGCTGGAACAGGGCCTGATTACCCAGCGGGAGTACGACGAGGCTGTGGCGGAGGAGCTGCAGTTCGCCCGCGGGGTGAACGAGGAGGAGCCCACCGAGCTCTACTCCTGGTATGAGGAGGCGGTGATCTCCGACGTGCAGGACGACTTGCAGGAGAAATATGGCTGGTCCTCCAAGTATATCTCCACCCTGCTGTCCTCCGGCGGACTGTCCATCTACACCTGCGTCAACCCGGAGGTCCAGGCCATCGCCGAGGAGATTTACGGCAATGTAGAGAATCTGGACTATGTGTCCAAAAAGAGCGGACAGCGGCTTCAGTCCGCCATAACCATCATTGACAACGAAACCGGGGACGTGGCCGGCATCGCGGGCCGCATCGGGGAGAAAACCGGCAACCGGGTGCTCAACCTGGCCACCGACGGCTCCCGTCAGCCGGGGTCCTCCATCAAGCCCCTGTCCGTCTACGGCCCCGCGCTGGATATGGGGATTATCACCCCCTATACGGTGCTCGACGACTACCCCCACCACATTGAGGGGGGCAAGGCGTGGCCCGTCAACGTGGACGGCCGTTACCGGGGCAGGGTGACCGTGCAGCAGGCGGTGGCCCAGTCCTACAACACCGTGGCAGTGCGGGTGGTGGCCGACCTGCTCACCCCCCAGGCCTCCTACAACTATATGGAGGAGAAATTCCACATTGATCTGGTTGAGGCTCTGGAGATCAACGGCAAGGTGAGCAGCGACATCGACACGGCCCCTCTGTCCATGGGCGGCCTGACCCACGGCGTCAGCACCCGGGAGATGGCCAACGCCTACGCCACCTTCCCCAATATGGGCATCTACCGAAGGGCCCGGACCTACACCGTGGTGAAGGACAGCAACGGCAACGTTCTGCTGGACAACACCCGGGAGGAAGAGACCGCCCTGAAGGAAAAGACCGCCTATTATATGAACGAGCTGCTGAAAAACGTGGTGTCCAACGGCGGCGGCTCCGAGGCCCGGCTGTCCGGCATGACCACCGCCGGCAAAACCGGCACCACCGACAGCAAATACGACCGCTGGTTCGTGGGCTACACCCCCTACTACACCGCCGCCGTCTGGGTGGGCTTTGACAAGGTGAACGAGCGTGTGCCCCTGAGCGGCAACCCGGCGGCCCAGATGTGGAAAAAGGTGATGGCCCCCATCCACGAGGGCCTGGAAAACAAGAAGTTCCCCACCATCAGCGGCCTGACCAGCGGCTTCTCCTACTGCATGGACAGCGGCCTGCGGGCCACGGAGTTCTGCCAGATCGACCCCCGGTCCAACCGGGCGGCGGGGGGAACGCTCCACCAGGACGACACCACCAGCGAGGTCTGTACCTTCCACACCGCCGACTCAGTGGTGGAGGTGTGTATGGACTGCCCCGTGCTGGGCGACGACGGAGAGGCCATCCCTGGGCTGTACCATCTGGCCGGGGAGTTCTGTCCCGAGGAGAGCCGCAAGCGGATGTGCTACCCTAACTACGAGCGGGAGAAGGTGGGCGGCGCCCGGGCGCCGGACGACATCTACCGGCTGGAGAACGTGCTGGAATACGGCGTGTGCACCCTCCACACGGAGGAGGGCCTGCTGAACGACCCCACCAACCCCAACAGCCCCAACTACGACCCCCGCCAGGACCCCAACAGTCCTCTGTACGACCCCAGCTATGTGCCGGAGGACCCCAGCGGAAACGGGACGGGCACGGACCCCAACCCCAATCCGAACCCGAATCCGGAGGGGCCGGTGCTCCCCATTGAGCCGGATCCGTCCCAGGAGCCGGAGGCTCCTGTCGTGCCGACGGACGACCCGGACCCGGTGGCCCCGCCGCCCGGGGTGCCGGTGGAATAAAATCTGGACCGGCCTGCCCTTTTGGGCAGGCCGGTTTTCTCTTTTCCATAAAAAATCCCCAGCCGCAAAGCGGCCGGGGATTTATCTGCCTTATTCCAAATCACACAGCGCGGGTGACCTTACCGGAACGGAGGCATCTGGTGCAGACGTACACGTGGGTGGGAGCACCCTTTACGATCGCCTTCACACGCTTCACGTTGGGCTTCCAGGCGCGGTTGGACCGGCGGTGGGAGTGGGACACCTTGATGCCGAACGTTACGCCTTTGTCGCAGAATTCGCATTTGGCCATGTTGCTTACCTCCTCGCTATGAGAGTACGCTTTATGAAGCATCGACTGATATCATAGCAGATTTTTATCAGAATTGCAAGAGCTTTTTACAAAAATCTCTCTTTTGTTTGGAAAGCCACGTTTCCGGACTTGCAAAGCGTTCTATTTTCGTATATAATGATGCAGAATACCGAGCCTGTCCCCAAAAACAGGCCAAAAACAGGAAAGTGTGATAGCATTGAAGTACGATTTCACCGCCATTGAGAAGAAATGGCAGGACCGCTGGAAGCAGGACAAGACCTTCGCCTGCCAAAACTGCGATACCACCAAGCCGAAATTCTACGGCCTGGTGGAGTTCCCCTACCCCTCTGCCGCCGGCCTGCACGTGGGCCATCCCCGGCCCTACACGGCCATGGACGTAATCGCCCGGAAAAAGCGCATGGACGGCTATAACGTCCTGCTGCCCATCGGCTACGACGCCTTCGGCCTGCCTACGGAGAACTTCGCCATTAAAAACCATATCCATCCCTCCGTCGTCACCAAGCAGAATATTGAAAATTTCACCCGGCAGCTGCATATGCTGGGCTACTCCTTCGACTGGGACCGCTGCGTGGACACAACCGACCCCAGCTACTATAAGTGGACCCAGTGGATTTTCCTCCAGCTGTACAAGCACGGCCTGGCTTATAAGACCACCATGCCCGTCAACTGGTGCACCTCCTGCAAGTGCGTGCTGGCCAACGAGGAGGTTGTGGAGGGCGTGTGCGAGCGCTGCGGCGCTCCCGTGGTCCGGAAGGAGAAGAGCCAGTGGATGCTGAAAATCACGGATTACGCCCAGAAGCTCATTGACGGACTGGATACTGTGGACTTCATTGAGCGGGTCAAGACCCAGCAGCGTAACTGGATCGGCCGCTCCACCGGCGCGGAGGTCACCTTCAAGGCCACCACCGGAGACGATATTGTGGTATTCACCACCCGCCCGGATACCCTCTTCGGCGCAACCTATATGGTCATCTCCCCGGAGCACCGGTTCGTCAGCCAGTGGAGGGACAGACTGCAAAACTGGGACGAGGTGGCCGCCTATGTGGAGGAGGCCGGAAGAAAATCCGACTTTGAGCGCACGGAGCTGTCCGCTGACAAGGAGAAAACCGGCGTGATGCTGAAGGGCGTACAGGCGGTCAACCCGGTAAACGGCCGGGAGATCCCCATTTTTATCTCCGACTATGTGCTGGCGTCTTACGGCACCGGAGCCATCATGGCCGTCCCCGCCCACGACACCCGTGACTGGGCCTTTGCCAAAAAGTTCGGCTGCGAGATCATTGAGGTGGTCTCCGGCGGGGAGGATGTCCAGAAGGAGGCGTTCACCGCCAAGGACGACACCGGTATCATGGTCAATTCCGATTTCCTGAACGGCATGACCGTCAAGGACGCTATCCCCGCCATTACCAAATGGCTGGAGGAGAAGGGGATCGGCCACGAGCAGGTGAACTACAAGCTCCGGGACTGGGTGTTCTCCCGCCAGCGGTACTGGGGCGAGCCCATCCCCATGATCTGGTGTGACAAGTGCGGCTGGCAGCCTCTGAGCGAGGACCAGCTGCCCCTGCTGCTGCCGGAGGTGGAGAGCTACGAGCCCACCGACACCGGCGAGTCCCCCATCGCCAAAATGACCGACTGGGTGAATACCACCTGCCCCTGCTGCGGCGGAAGCGCCAAGCGGGAGACGGACACCATGCCCCAGTGGGCCGGGTCCAGCTGGTACTTCCTGCGGTATATGGACCCCCACAACAGCCAGGCCCTGGCCTCCAAGGAGGCCCTGGACTACTGGGGCCAGGTGGACTGGTACAACGGCGGCATGGAGCACACCACCCTGCACCTGCTCTACTCCCGCTTCTGGAACAATTTCCTCCACGACATCGGAGCCATCCCCCACGCGGAGCCCTACGCCAAGCGCACCAGCCACGGCATGATTTTGGGTAAAAATCCCCACTATGTAGGCAATGTGGAGACCGAGGCGGAGAAGCAGGCGCTGCTTGACAAGTACGGCAATCAGGCCCTGCGGCCGGCGGTAAAGATGTCCAAGTCCCTGGGCAATGTGGTCAACCCCGACGACGTGGTCCGGGACTACGGCGCGGATACCATGCGGCTGTATATCATGTTCATCGGCGACTTTGAAAAGACCGCCACCTGGTCCGACGAGTCCGTCCGGGGCTGCAAGAAGTTCCTGGACCGGGTTTGGAATCTCTCCGAAAAGCTCAAAGACGGCGAGGGCTGCTCCCCCGACAACGAGCTGGCCATCCACAGGGCCATCAAGAAGGTTTCCAGCGACATCGAGGCCATGAAGTTCAACACCGCCATCGCCGCCCTGATGGCCCTGGTAAACGACTTCTACGCCAAGGGGGCCACCAAGGGCGACTACAAGGCTCTGCTGCTGATGCTGTCCCCCTTTGCCCCCCATCTGTGCGAGGAGTTGTGGGAGATGAACGGCTACGGCGGGCAGGTTTGCCTGCAAAAGTGGCCGGAGTACGACGAGGCCAAGACCGTGGCCGCCACAACCCAGATGGCGGTGCAGGTGGGCGGCAAGCTGAAGGCCAACATTGTGGTGCCCACCGGCTGCGACGACCAGACCGTGGTGGACGCAGCCCTGGCCGAGCCCAAAATCGCCAAGCTGGCGGAGGGCATGGACCTGGTGAAGTCCATTGTGGTCAAGGGCCGGCTGGTCAACCTGATTTTCAAGCCCCAAAAATAAGCCGTCATAAAAAATTCAAATTTTCCCCCAAAAGCAATACTTGACATTTGCACAAAAACCGAATATAATGGTACTGTTAAAGCCATACAAATGGCCCTTTCGTGGACCAGCAGAAGCTGGCCGCGCCGGAGGGAGGGAAATATAAATGTCGGAAGTCCGTGTGAAAGAGAACGAATCTTTGGAAAGCGCCCTGAAGCGCTTTAAGCGCAGCTGCGCCAAGTCTGGTGTGCTGGCGGAGGTTCGTAAGCGGGAGCACTATGAGAGCCCCAGTGTAAAGCGCCGCAAGAAGTCTGAGGCCGCCCGCAAGAACCGGAAGAAGTATTATTAACGCGAAAAGCAGCCCGCAGTTACAGAACTGCGGGCTGCTTTTTGTTTCCCTGCGGGGGTGTGCCGTTTCCTCAGCTTACCTCAATCGCATCCACCGGGCAGCTCTCCGCCGCCTCCTGGACCTGGGGCTCCTGTTCGGGGAAAATCTCGTCCCGGGCGGCGGCGGTTCCTTCATCGGTCATGGTGAATACGTCGGGACAAATGCCGGTGCACAGGCCGCAGCCAATGCAGTTTCCGTTTACATGGGCAGTCATCCGGTTCTCACTTCCTTTCCGTTGGGGATAGTGTAACCAGATTTAAGGGTTTTAACCGGCGTAATCTCAAACGACGGAAAAAACACAGTCCCTATCCGTGCCCGCCGGCGGACACCACAATCTGAGGCTCCCGGACCACGAACAGCTCGTACAGCCGGGTCAGCGCATCCCAGGTGTCCCTGTTCATCTCCCCGGTCTCCTCCAGGCCCGCCCGGCGCTGAAGCCACCGGGCGTTGGCGGCGGACGCTTCGTCATGGGTCCCGTTCAGGTTCTCTTCCGATACCCCCTCCAGCACTTGGGACAGGCTCTGGAACATGGCCTGGGGCAGCAGCAGATAGGAGTTTTGATCCCCCAGGCCGGCGGAGACTCCGGCGGGGAACCCCCGCAGAGACCGGGGCGGGGCGTTCTCCAGCTCGAACTGAATCCACGCGTCCCGGATGGCGTTCCATACCCCCTGGTCCACCACCCCGGTCACCGGCGGGAACAGCTCCCGCTGAAAGAGCATCACCGCCTCCAGGGTCCGCTCGTCAAACATACCGTCCACCGCCAGCTGAGGCAGAAAATCGTATTTTTGTCCCAGCCGCATGAGCATATACTGTAGACTGCATACAGGCTGGTCCAGCATCTCGTTTTCCAGCTGTCTCTTTGCCGCTGTCATACCAACACACCTCCAACGTTGTCGCTTTGCCCCAGCTCCAGTGGGAAGCCGGGATATTGGCCCAGACGGACCATGGAGCCCTGGGAGGAGCCAGAGCCCTGGGCCGCCATCGCCGCCGCCACCGGCTCTCCCATACGCACGGTATCCCCCCGCATGGCAAAGTTAATGGGCAGAAAATCGTTGTACAGAGCGTACCAGGTCCGCCCCCCCACCACACCGTCGGGCTCCAGACCGGCGGCGTTTTGCACCGCCCGGACCGCCCGGGTGGTGGATGGACCAAAGCTCCCGTCGATGGTCACGGGGGGAACCGTGTTGTAGAACTGGGACACCATGGAAAGCATATATTGCAGCGCCCGCACGTTCTCCCCCTGGTCCCCTTCCCGCAGGGTGCCGGGGTATTGGAAGCTGGTGAACTGCTGTCCCTCGCTGATCAGCTCCGCCAGCCGGGCGGTCCCCACGTAGAGGTACGCCAGTTTGTACCAGGTGGCCTTGCCCACCACCCCGTCCACCGTCAGGTTGAAGATCCGCTGGAACTGGCGCACCGCCTCTTCCGTGGGAGGGCCGAACACTCCGGTGACCGGCCAGATTTTCGGGATGGCGGGATAGCTGCGGGACACCCGGTTCAGGGCGCTCTGGAGGACCAGAACGGAGTTGCCCGTGTCCCCCAGCCGCAGGGGCGCGCCGGGGTAGGAGGTCTGCAAGTCCTGGATAGGGGCGTCCACCACCAGCTCGATATCGTCGCCGTAATAGCGGCGCAGAATTTCCATGGAGTTGTAGCCCTGCTGGGCCATCTCCTGGCTGCCCCACTGGGACAGCCCGCTGCAGGTGCTGGTGGTGCCGTTGCAGAATTTGGCCGCCAGGGGCTCTACAAAGCCCACCCGGCGGATGTAGTCGTTAAAAATCTCGTCCACAATCTGGGAAATATTCTCGAAAATGTTCCGGCCCCGAATAAATTTCTGGTCATAGGCCGTGGTGGACGTGATTTGAAAGTCGTAACCCCGGCTGGGGTAGAACTCGGTGTACACCCGGTTCAGGGCAAAGGAAATGATCGCCAGCACGTTGGCCCGGATGGCGGCGGGCTCCCAGGTGGGGTAGATCTCGCTGGAGGCCACATTTTTTACATAGTCCGGGAAGGTGACCGTAACATTTTCCGCCCACTCGTTGGGCAGCCCCATATGTACCGTAATGGTAGTGGGGACATAGGGAATTATTACCGGCATGGCACCCTCACAAATTCTGCGGGGGAATTTCCCGCACACCGCACTGGAAGAACTCGGTTCCGCTTCCGCTCAGGGGACACAAATCCATGCTCTGTATGGTCTCCACACCGGGAAAAACCTGTACCCCTTCCACCAGGAGCATGGCGTAGTTGGGGTGCTCCGCCCAGATGTCGCACTGGGCGAAGGGGGGACCGGGGATGTTGTTGGGGTGGGTGCTCTCCGCCAGGGGCGGGGTCTCCACGGTGATGGGCCGGATTTTTCCGCTGCTGTCGGTGCTTTGGATGGAGAGAAGGTCGTATTTGCCGGAGGGCGCCCGCCGGACCACCACCACGGTGGCGTCCCGCACCGGCAGCGCCGCCCGGGAGGTGTAGACCTGCACCTGCAAGGTTCCTGTTGTGTTGTCCATAATTGCCTCCTTTTGGCGGCAGGGAGCCGCCTGCTACTTCAGCGTATGCGGAAGGAGGCGGGGGAGTGCATTTCGCAGTCTGCCCGCAGGGGCGGCCAAGGCGGAGCAAATCCGCCCCAAAGCAACAGTTTACAAAAAATTCATAGCGATTACACGATTTTGACTTATTTTTTTAGTATCCTATGCCCGTACCCAGTTGATACAAAGCATCTCCTATTTCTCCCTCTCCTTTACAACACACAAGCAAAAGCCCCAGCCGGTTCGGCTGGGGCTTTTGCTGTTCAGGCTTCAGGGCCAGAGAATCTCGTCTTGTTCCGGACGGGCGGCCCGGGTCATAAGGCTGTCCACCACCGTGTGGGGGTCCCGCCCCTCATAAAGCACCTCATAGGCCGCCTGGGCGATGGGCATCTCCACCCCGGCCTTCCGGGCCAGAGTCCGGGCGTTGGCGGCGGCGTAGTAGCCCTCCACCACCGCGCCGATCTCCTTCACGGCCTCCTCCACCGGCTTGCCCTGGCCGATCAAAATGCCGCAGCGGCGGTTCCGGGAGTGCATGGAACAGCAGGTGACGATCAGGTCCCCCACTCCGGCCAGACCGGTAAAGCTCTCCCGCTGGCCTCCCAGGGCCACCCCCAGCCGGGCCATCTCCGTCAGCCCCCGGGTCATGAGCATGGCCTTTGTATTGTCCCCGAAGCCCATGCCGTCGCAGCAGCCGGCGCACAGGGCGATAATATTTTTCAAAGCGGCGCAAATCTCTGTCCCGGTTTTGTCGGTGGTGGTGTACACCCGGAAGCGCTGGTTCATAAACAGGCTCTGCACCGACTGGGCGTGGTCCGGGCTGTCGGCGGCGGCCACCACCCCGGTGGGGATTCTGCGGCCCACCTCCTCCGCGTGGGAGGGCCCGGACAGCACCACCACCGGGCACTTGCCCTGAAGCTCCTGCTCAATGACCTGGCTGAGACGCAGGGAGCTGTCCTTCTCAATGCCCTTGGAGACGGAGATAATAATGGTCCCCGGATCAGCCAGCTCCCGCAGCTGGGCGGCGGTGCCGCGCACGGCGAAGGAGGGGGTGGCCAGCACCACCGCGCCGCAGCCCTTCACGCAGGACATATCCGTGGAAAACTGGAGGCTCTCCGGCAGGGCGACCCCCTTGAGCATGGGATTTTCATGGGTCTCCCGCAGGACCGCCGACTCCTCCTCCGTGTACGACCAGAGGGTGACCTCATGGCCGTTTTCCAGCAGCAGCAGGGCCAGGGCTGTCCCCCAGCCGCCGCTGCCCAGAACTGTGATTTTCATACAAAAACCTCCCGATTCAAGATTTTTTATGGAGTGTAAATTTGCTCTCCGTTCCCGTCAGCAGCCGGTGGATGTTCCCCCGGTGCATATACAAAATCAATCCGCCGATCAAGATTGCCAGAAGGGTCAGTACCCAGTTCTGGTATACGAACCAGGTGGCGAAGGGGAAGGAGGCTCCCGCCCAGCAGGAGCCCAGGGAAACATACCGGGTCAGGACGGCCAAAAGGATAAAGCCCCCCCAGACCACCAGGGCAATGCGCCAGTCGATCATAATGGCAATGGTGCCGCCGGAGAGGATGCCCTTGCCGCCCTTGAAATGGAACATACAGGGGAACATATGCCCCAGCAGGCAGAACAATGCCGCCCAGTATTTGACCAGGATGGGGGAAAACATTGGAATGGAGAACTGCGCCCAGACGGCCAGCCCTACCTCAATGGCCAAAACAGCCTTTAAAACATCACACAAAATAACGACCAAGGTCAAAAAACCGCCGAATGTGCGGAAAAAGTTCGTAAGTCCCGCGTTCCCGCTGCCGTGCTTGCGCACGTCATCCCGCAGGATATACTTGGAGACAATAACCGCCCCGTTAAAGCAGCCGCAAAAATAGGCAATTACTGCAATCAGCAGTAGAGGAGGGAGCATATAAAGAATCAGTGCCGGCCAATTTACAGTTTGCACAGCTTACCCCTCCTTTTCCCCCCGCTCCCGGACCGTCAGGCGCACCGGGGTGCCCTCCAGACCGAAGGTAGAGCGGATCTGATTTTCCAGGTAGCGCTGGTAGGAGAAATGAAACAGCCGCGCGTCGTTGCAGAAGCAGACAAAGTGGGGGGGCTTGATGCCCACCTGGGTCATATAGTAGATTTTCAGCCGCCGGCCCTTGTCCGTGGGGGGCTGGACCCGGGTGGTGGCGTCGGCCAGCACGGAGTTGAGCATCCCGGTGGTAATACGCATGGCGGCCTGGTTGTTCACATAGTTGATGAGCTCAAACAGCCGGTCTACCCGCTGGCCCGTCAGGGCGGAGATGAACACGATGGGGGCGTAGGTCATATAGGACAGGTCCCGGCGCACCTCCTGGCGCATTTTGTCCATGGTCTTGCCGTCCTTCTCAATAGCGTCCCACTTATTCACCACGATGATGCAGGCCTTTCCGGCCTCGTGGGCCAGTCCGGCCACCTTGGTGTCCTGCTCGGTTACCCCCTCCTGAGCGTCGATCAAAATCAGGCACACGTCGCTGCGCTCGATGGCCATGGTGGCCCGCAGGACGGAGAACTTTTCGATGCGGTCGTCCACCCGGGATTTTTTCCGCATTCCGGCGGTGTCGATGAACCGGAATTTGCCCTGCTCGTTCTCAAAGAAGCTGTCCACCGCGTCCCGGGTGGTGCCTGCCACATCGGAGACAATCACCCGCTCCTGGCCCAGGATTCGGTTCACCAGGGAGGATTTGCCCACGTTGGGCTTGCCGATGATGGCGACCTTGATGGAGTCGTCCTCTTCCTCCTCCCCTTCCTCGGGGGGGAAGTGCTCAAAGCACGCGTCCAGCAGGTCGCCGGTGCCGTGGCCGTGGACGGCGGAGACGGCGATGGGGTCCCCCAGCCCCAGGTTATAGAATTCGTACACGTCCGGATTCTCCCGGCCGGTCTGGTCCGCCTTGTTCACTGCCAGCACCACCGGCTTCCGGGAGCGCAGCAGCAGATTGGCCACGTCCTGGTCGGAGGCGGTCATGCCGGTTTTCACGTCGCACACGAACACAATCACCGCGGCGGTCTGGATGGCAATCTCCGCCTGCTCCCGCATGAAGGACAGAATCTGATCGTCGGTGCCCGGCTCAATGCCGCCGGTATCTACAATGTCGAACACGCGGTTACGCCACTCGCACTGGGCGTACAGCCGGTCCCGGGTCACGCCGGGGGTGTCCTCCACGATGGAAAGACGCTGGCCGCAGAGCTTGTTGAACAGCATGGACTTGCCCACATTGGGCCGGCCCACAATGGCGACTAAGGGCTTCATGGGTATCACTTCCTTTTTTCAATCATTCAATTATAGGGATAATATTCCGCGGTATCGTCTTGGATCCGGGCGGCCGGCCCCGCGATGGGCAGGCCCAGCATAGCGTCCAGCAGGTCATAGCCGTCCTGTGGCACCGGGGTGACAGATACCCCCAGCTCCCGCTCCACGTCCTCCACCGTCACGTCGTCCAGAAAAACCAGCTCTCCGGCCCGGAGCATACTGGCGGAAATCAGCAGGCGCTCTCCCAGAGGTTTGTCCCGCAGCTGGGCAATCAGGTCCTGGCCGGTAATCAGTCCGGCTACGGTGATCGTCTCCCCGAAAAAGCGGTTGACGATGGGGTAGACCGTTCCGGAGAGGCCGGATTTCTGTACTAATTTCTCCAGCAGAGGGGCGGCGGATACGCCGGTGGCGATGGCAAAGGGTTCGGCCCGTAATTCCTCCGGCGCATACAGAGCCAGCGCCCGGTCGAACTCGCACTCCAGCAGCCGGAGCATTCCCACGCCGTTGTCCAGCTGGGTAAACTCCTCGAAATAGGTCTCCTCCGGGATGGGACGGCCTGCCAGCAAATAAAATTCATCGGAACACCAGAACAAAGTGGAGCCGAATTTTTCCCGGCATTCCTTGCCGAAGTTCTCCACCTGGCCGATCACCCGGGCGGCCTGCTCCCGGGTGTAGGGGGAGAGGTTTTCCCGGAATTTGGTCACGCCCACCGGCACCACGGAGACACTGTGGACCGCCGGGTGCATGGCGGCCAAATCGCGCATGGTCCGGTCCAGCTCCGGGCCGTCGTTCACCCCCGGACAGGAGACAATCTGACAGTTCATGGTGATATTGGCCCGGGCAAACCGGCCCATGATGTCCAAAGCCTCCCCGGCCCTGGGGTTGCCCAGCATCTGCACCCGCAGGGCCGGGTTTGTGGTGTGGACGGAGACGTTGATGGGGGAGATGCGCAGGTCAATAATCCGCTGGACCTCCCGGGGGGAGAGGTTTGTGAGGGTCAGATAGTTGCCCATCAGAAAGGACAGCCGGGCGTCGTCGTCCTTGAAATAGAGGGTTTTGCGCATACCCGGGGGGAGCTGGTCCACAAAGCAGAAGATGCACCGGTTGGCGCAGGAGCGGGCCTTGTCCATCAGATAGGTTTCAAAGTCCAGGCCCAGGTCCTCGCCCTCCGCCTTCCGGACCCGGACCGTCCGGCTGGAGCCGTCGGGGCGGGAGAGGGTGAGGACCAGCCGGGGCTCGTAGGTGTAAAATTTATAGTCCAGCACGTCCAGGATGGGCTTGCCGTTGACGTGGGTCAGGGTCTCGCCGGGATGAATCCCCGCCCGGTGGGCGGGACTGCGGGGGTCCACATGGCGGATAGCGGTCATGGACAAGGGGCTTCACCTGCCTTTTGGCATATTGTACCCCAAGCGGGGGGAATTTGCAACAGACACAAAAAAAGACTGCCTTGGAAATCGGGCAGTCTTTTCTTGCTTACTGGGCCTGGGCCTCGACCTGGCCGAACTCACGGCCGTTGTAGGTCAGGCAGTTTTTGCACATCCGGTGGGGCAGCCGGTAGGCGCCGCACTTGGGACAAGTCACGATACCAGGGGTCTCCAGCTTCCAGTGGGAGCTGCGACGCTTATCGCGCCGGGCCCGGGATACCTTACTCTTGGGAACCGCCATTTTTGACACCTCCTGTCGGCTACTCAGTTTTCATCATCCAGCAGCTGCGCAAGGGCCGCCAATCGGGGGTCCACCTCCGGCCTGCACCGGCAAGGCTCTCGATTTAAATTGGCTCCACACTTGGCGCACAGCCCTTTGCAG
>Ga0073907_1001710_pt1 | contig 26362 bp, 24 predicted proteins | sample GluameincwithD2O_FD_65483 | JGI IMG/M metagenome (GOLD analysis project Ga0073907, IMG submission 65483) | Mouse cecum microbial communities from Vienna, Austria - Glucosamine amended microcosms incubated with D2O | ecosystem: Host-associated > Mammals > Digestive system > Large intestine >... | reverse complement strand
TGATGACCTCGGATTATCCGGGCGCCATAATACTAAATATGACTTCAACAAAAACGATTGCTCCGCTTATCCGCTCAAATCATGCCCCTCCGGTTCTAAGTGTACCAAATGTCCGGTTGGCGCCGGATACAGGGTTAATTCTTGTATATCTCCTTATATTCTCTCCGGCGGTACATGTTCCTGCCCGGCTACTGTTACTTTAACCTTTGCCAATGACAAATGCATAAAATATTGCGATAAGAAATGTATTGAAAAGGTATGTGCCGCAAAAAGCGACAGCACATTCTGCACCAAAGGCACGCAAGACTGTGACAACGGCTGCGGCCAAAATACCGGCAAATGTTGTGTTGCCTGTACGCATACCGTGACATCAAAACCGGCTAACAGTTCTTATACTTACTCATCTTGTAAAGACGATGACGGAACTAAAAATATTCAAACCGGCTGGGCATGCAATGCAGGATACCACAAAACCAGCGACAACCTTTGCGATAAAGACTGTAATATCACTAACTGCGCCGGTTATACTTTAACATCCTGTCCGACTGGAAAAATATGTGATTCCTGCACCAAAACAGCTTCAAATTGCTCGACAGACGGCACTTATTACAAAGTTGCCGGATGCAAAAACAACCTGACCGATACCGACACTTTCTGGTGCAGCAAACCGGCAACAACTGATTGTTCAACTTTGGGCTACAACCGCAGTTCCGGCTCTTGCGGCAGTCTGACGCCAATCGCCTGCCCGTTTGATGCCTCCCGCATAGCCTGCATAGATTTTAACTAAGGAGAAAAACAATGACTTTTAATTTAAAATTATCCCTTAACCTGCTGGCGGCCGGTTTTTCCCTGACTTATTTGGCCGCCTCGGCTCAAGCCGCCTGCGTTTCCAGTGACTGCTCTGCCCTCGGATACAACAAATCCGAGAGCGCATGCAGCGGCGATATTATCCGCTGCCCCTTCGATACATCAAAAGTCTTTTGTAAGGAGAATAAAATACAAGTAGGCTCTATTCTTTATTCTGATAAAACCGTTTCTTTTGAAAAAATCAGTGGAAAAACACCTATTGGTATTGTTTTTGATGGTAAAAACAGAAGAGCCATCGCTTTAACTGAATTCAGAAAAATTGCTTGGGCTGACAGTAGTAAAAGCAACTACGATATTCCAGACCTCCCAAACTATTCCAACTATTCAGATGTTAGCGATTATAATGGAAAATCAAACACCCAAATAATAATAAATCAATGTGGAAGTGCATGCCCGGCAGCTTCTAAAGCCTACAATTATACAACCGCAGGCACCAGTGTTGGACAATGGTATCTACCTTCTGCCGGTGAAATGGACGTTATCTATAAACTGAATGGCACACTAAACGATGCCCTCAGAAAAGTTTCAGGTACAAAAGTATTTTCTCCTGATGGAGGGTACTATATTTCGTATTGGACCTCAACAGAACAATCTGCAGGTTCTGTAAAAGCAACAGACACCTATACCGGAGCAATGAATTCGTATGAATTTAAGATCCGTACAGGAAGTACAATCGGAGGACATGACATGACCGTTCGTCCTGTCATAGCTTTTTAAACAATATAATATTCTCTCAGACAACAAAAAAACCACCGTCAATAAACGGTGGTTTTTTATTAAAAGCATTCAGTAAAAACTAGAATCCTTCAGTATCTAAGCGTTTCCGAAGCTGCTTGCGAGCGCGTCTGACGGCTTCAGCCTGACGGCGTGCTTTTTTCTCGGAAGCTTTTTCGTGACAACGACGCAATTTCATTTCACGGAAGATACCTTCGCGCTGCATCTTCTTTTTCAAAACTTTCAGAGACTGTGCAACATCATTACCGATAACAGTAACCTGAACCACTTAAATCACCCCTTTTCAATATTTTCTAAAGGTTAAAAACATAACCGAACCGCTATCCGGCCCGATTGGCTTTTTTTAACATAGTCTTTTATAATTGGCAAGAAATTTTACGCAATAATGTTGGGCATAATAGATGCTTCAACACTCTTAATCTTTGTTTTCAGGCCGGTACGCAGAGAATTTAATTGCTTTGCCTGAAAAAAGTCGATAGTTTTATTTTTAGAAACCAAATGTCTAATATCGGAGCAAACGCGGCGCTCTTCAAGTTTCAACTCACAAAGCTGGTGGTGCAATTTGCTCATATTATTTTGATTATACATAAAATCAAACCCCTTTTTTATAAAAAAACGATGATAAAAAAAATTTTTTGCTGGAAATTTTCCGTAAAATTTGTATTAGTATACATCAAAATGAGTTAAATTGCAATAATAAAAGAAATTATATCGAAAAATTAGGAGAAAGAGAGATTATGACTCAAAAGAAAAGAATTGGTATTTTAACCAGCGGCGGCGACTGCGCCGGCCTTAATGCCGTTATCAGCGCTGTTGTCGAAGCTGCTTCCAAAAAAGGCTGGGAAATTTACGGCATTCATAACGGTACGGACGGTATTACCGAAACACCGCACAGCTATGAAGTTTTAACCGTACATAATTTTTCTGATTCTCCGTGGCCGAGATTGAGCGGTTCTTACCTCGGTTCCCTCAACAAAGGCGTCAAAATGGAATCTTTGGAAGAAATGAGCAAAAAATTTGCCCAAGGCGTTCAAGATTTGGAACTTGACGCTGTTGTTGTTGTCGGCGGCGACGGCAGTATGAACATTGTTTCCAATTACTGCAAAGGCACAAAAGTTCAGGTTGTCGGCATTCCCAAAACCATTGACAACGATACGCCGATTACCGAATTTTCAGTCGGTTTTCAGACAGCCGTTCAAGCCTGCACCAAAGCTGTTGACGATTTGGAACTGACTGCACGCTCTCACAACCGTGCTTTGATTCTTGAAGTTATGGGGCGTGATGCCGGACATTTGGCAATGCATTCCGCATTGGCCGGTGCGGCTGATGTCTGCCTCGTTCCCGAAATTCCTTACACCATTGACGGAATTATCAACAAGCTCAAAGAAATTAAAGCCAGTGGCCGCAACCATGCCGTTATCGTTGTTTCCGAAGGTATTAAAACAGAAAGCGGCGAACACCTTTCAAACAAAAAGAATATGGTCGGCGAAGCTGTTTACGGCGGTATCGGTGAATATCTCAACAACGAAATCAGCAAAAGATATAAAGAATTTCAGGTTCGTACCAATACATTGGGCCATGTTCAGCGCTCCGGCGTTCCGGTCGCTTTCGACCGTCTGCTGGCTTATGTCTATGGCGCTAAAGCCGTTGAACTGTTGGATAAAGGTATCAACAACCATATGGTCATTTGGAAATGCGGACATGTTGAATCCGTTTCTATTGATGATGTTGTTAAAGAAGGCACAACCAAGCTCAATGTTCACAGCGACTATGTTAAAGCGGCCAGAAATCTGGGTATTTACATCGGCGAATGCTAATCGCCTCAAGGCAATAAAAAAAGCCTGCATTTTGCAGGCTTTTTTGTTTATCAAACAAAATTAAAGCAAATCTATCATTTCATTAACCAGATTGCGGGTACCGGCTGCAATGTCTTTGATTGAGTTTGCCAGCATATAGCAAGGCGTGGTTACAATCTTGTTTTCTTCGTCAACGCAAACGTCTGTGGCTGATTTATTTTCATGTTCGGCCCCCATTTTCTTTAATCCGGCAGCAACTTTGGCGTCATTGCCGATTGTCAGTTTGATATGGTGTTTTCCCAAAATGCGGGCAATGACCGTCGGAGCGATGCACATTGCGCCGATAACCAACCCTGATTTATAGCTTTCTTCCACAGCCCTTTTGACCTCTACATTAACATCGCAATCGCTGCCCTTAACGGCAAAATCAGACAGATTCAGTGCCGCGCCGAAACCACCGGGGAATACAATTGCGTCAAATTCTTTGGCATTAAATTCCTTCAAATCTTTAATCTCGCCGCGGGCAATACGCGCAGATTCCGCCAAAACGTTGCGGTTATCCTCATCTCCGGCAATAGCGGCAGCGTGTCCGGTAAAATGGTCAATCGTTCTGGCCTGCCAGGTATTCGGCGCAAAGCATTGATAATCGGCGCCGGCTTCATCTATTGCCAGCATGGTCAAAACAGCTTCGTGGATTTCTGAACCGTCAAAAACACCGCAACCGGACAAAACAACTGCAAATTGAGGGCGTTCAAGCATAATATTTTCCTTTCTTTCTGAGAATAACTCGTTTATAGTGCTTACAATTTTTGATACTATATAATATTCTGCCAATATATAACAAGCAGAAAATAAGATAAGGCAAAACAGTATGCAATGGCAAATGACAACATTGAAAAACGGACTGAGAATTTTAACTTCCACTCGTCCTCATCTTGAGACCGTATCGCTCGGCGTCTGGATTAAAACCGGTTCGGCTTTTGAACAAGAAGACGTCAACGGAATCTCGCATTTTTTTGAGCATACCTGTTTTAAGGGAACACAGTGCCGCTCGGCTTTGCAGATTTCGGAAGAGATTGAAGATGTCGGCGGACAGATGAATGCCTATACCTCGCGCGAGTTCACCGCTTTTTTTGCAAAAATGCTCAAAGGCGACGCAGAGCTTGCCATTGACGTGATTGCAGATATTCTGCAAAACGCAACTTTTGCCGAAGAAGAGCTCGCCAAAGAACGAGAGGTTGTTGTTCAGGAAATCAAACAATCCATAGACACGCCTGACGATATTATTTTCGACTATTTCCAAGAAGCCGCTTATCCGAATCAGGCTTTGGGGCGCACCATTCTCGGACCGGCGGAAAAAGTCCGCTGTTTTGGCGCCGAAACGCTGCGCAATTATCTCAAAAGCAACTATGCCGCAGAGAATATGGTCGCCTGCGCCGTCGGCAATATCAAGCACGAAGATTTTGTCAGAATGGTTGAAGAGCGGATGTCCGGCATTCAGCCGAAAGTTTCTTTTACTCCTGAAAAACAGATCTACAAAGGCGGATTTTTTATTGAAAAACGCAACATTGAACAAGCGCATGTTTTGCTCGGCTTTGAAGGCACGCCTTATGAAAGCGCTGATTATTATCCTGCCGTGATTTTTTCAACCTTATTCGGCGGCGGCATGTCTTCGCGCCTGTTTCAGGAAGTGAGAGAAAAGAGAGGCTTGGTTTATACGGTATACAGTTTTGCCAATTCGCATACGCAAAGCGGCTTGTTCGGCATTTATGCCGGCACCGGCAAGGAAGAACTGGAACAATTGATTCCGGTCGTGGCCGATGAAATCAGCAAAGTCAGAGAAAATCTTGTTTCGGAAAAAGAGCTTGAACGCGCCAAAGTCCAGCTCAAGGCCAGCATGCTTATGGGGCTTGAAAGCTCCTCTTCATCTGCCGAAGTGCTTGCCAGACAAATGTTGCTCTTTAACAGAGTGATACCGGTTGACGAAATGGTTGCCAGAGTTGAAAAGGTGACATTGCAGGACATTCGAAACACGGCAAACAAAATCTTTTCCGGACAGCCGACATACACATTGCTCGGTTCAATTGACAAGTATCCCGATTATCAAAGTTTGGAAAAGCTGACGGCTCGTTAATAATGATGAAAACGGCAACTAAAAATATTTATTTGGCGGAACCGCGCGGTTTTTGTGCCGGTGTGCGGCGGGCAATTTCTATCGTTGAACAGGCGCTGCACGATTTTGGCGCGCCGGTATACGTGCGGCATGAGATTGTGCATAACAAGCATGTGATTGAAGACCTGAAAGCCAAAGGCGTCATTTTTATTGATGATTTTTCAGAAATTGCCGACAAGTCCCGTCCGGTTATTTTTTCTGCCCACGGCGTGCCGATCAGCGTCGAAGCGGAAGCCAAAAGGCTCAAATTGAAAACGATTGACGCGACCTGCCCTCTGGTTGCCAAAGTTCACCGCCAGATTCAAAAGCTGCAAAATCTGAATATGGAAATTATCGTTATCGGCAACCCCAAACATGTTGAGATTATCGGCACAATCGGCCAAGTGAAAGACCAAAGCCGTATTCATATCATCAACTCTCTGGCTGAAGCCGAACAGCTCGGCTTAGACCCGAAATCAAACATCGGTTTTGTTACGCAGACGACTTTGTCCGTCGATGATACGCACGATATTGTTTCTTATCTCAAAAAGAAGTTTCCGACAATCGAGACCATGCGCAAAGACGATATCTGTTTTGCCACGACCAACCGCCAAAAAGCAGTTAAAGAAATAGCCCGTCAGGCCGAACTGATGATTGTTATCGGCTCAAAAAACTCATCAAACTCAAAGCAGCTTCGCGAAGTGGCGCTTAAAAACGGGGCCAAAGAGGCTTTTCTGATTGATGATGCTGCAGAACTGGATTGGAAAACCGTTGACAGATATTCCTCAATCGGCATTACCGCCGGCGCTTCTGCCCCCGAATATCTGGTTGAAGATTTACTCTACCAATTACGCGCCCATTATGATAATATTAACATAATAGAGTGTAAGGTAGAGAGTGAGAAGGTTGACTTCAAACTCTGAGACGGGAGAGCTGCCATGTCACGTGCCGAAGATATTTTCCAAAAATTGATTTATTTTGGCGAAGATGCGATTGATGATTTTATTATCAACCACCAGACAGAAGAATTGTTTTTAGACTTCAAACAGGCTGTTTCCGTCGGCAAAAACTTTGTCACGCTGCATCGTGACGACCGCCGCAACCTTTCCAAAGCCATTTCCGGCTTCGGCAATTCCGAAGGCGGCGTTATTCTTTGGGGCGTCGAATGTTCCCGCGATCTTGAGGCGGGAGATGTTGCCAAAGCAAAGGTCAAAGTCAAAAACGTGCACCGTTTTCTAAGCTGGCTTGAAAATGCCATTTCCGGCTGCACCATTCCCAGCCACAACAAAGTGCGCAACCATATTATCAGCTGCGATGAAAACGGCGACGGCTACATTGCTACCTATATTCCCAAATGTGAAATCGCTCCCCTGATGTCTACCACTAACGGCGCTATTTATATCCGCTCCGGCTCAAATAACGTTCCTGCGCCCTATGCCGTTATTGCCGGCATGTTCGGCCGCCGCCCGCAGCCCAATATTGAACTGATTATCGCCAACAAAACCCTTGATGTTTTGGAAAATGTTGACGAAGACATGCTTTATCCGAACAGCATTGACAATCCGCCGGAGAAATACGTTAAAATCAGTTTCGGCATTCAGGCCTGCAACAACAGCAACGTCATCGCCCGCGAAATCTATCTCACCTGCCGCACACAAAATACCGGCGGCGACTATAACAAAGTTCGCTTCTTAAACTACAATCAAATGGATTCAATCCCAGGCGTGGACGGGCAGCTCAACCTGATTACCCGCCCAGAACTGAGACTGCCGCCGCGCGGAATAATCAAATTCTGCAATGCGGAAATCATCCTTTCGCCTTTTATTGACGATGACCTTATGGTTAACGGCGTTATCGGCGCGGATGAATGCGCACCCAAAGATTTTGAAGTGCATATTCCCAAAAACCGCCTGCGTTCCTTTGTGGCCAAAGCCTTGCGCGGCGATGAAAACACAGACAAGCTCATCAATGAATTTTTCAGCGAATTTTTAATTAATATGGAATAACAAAGACAATGACGACAATAGAAATTTTTACCGACGGAGCCTGCTCCGGCAATCCCGGTTCCGGCGGCTGGGGCGCTATCCTGCGCTGTGGCGATGTTGAAAAAGAACTCAGCGGCGGCGCGCCCGAAACCACCAACAACCGCATGGAACTGACAGCCGTTATTGAAGCGCTGAAAGCTCTCAAACGCGAGTGCGAAATCACCCTCTACACCGACAGCCGCTATGTCATGGACGGCGTTAACGAATGGCTGCCGAACTGGAAACGCAACAACTGGCGCACCACCAACAAAAAATCGGAAGTTAAAAACCTTGACCTTTGGCAGGAACTGGACAAGCTTCTTCCGCTTCACAAAATCAAATGGGTCTGGGTCAAAGGCCATAACGGACATCCCGAAAACGAACGCGTTGACAAACTCGCCCGCACCCAATCAAGGCAGCGCCTTGAGGCATAAATTTGCTGACGAACGGCCTCCAATGTCGGTACAGAATTTCATAAACATTGTATAAAACAGAAATTTCACCAGTAGTGATACAATAGGATACAGTTGATTGCCGTTATTATTGCCATAAGCTTAGGTTCTTCTTTAACAGAAGCAATACGTCCCTGTTCAATCGAATAACATTCAATGAAAAAACTATAAATTATTATGCTCCAATGAACATTCCACATTTGGGTTATTACTACAGCATTCAAAATACAAATGGAACCATAAGCAACACAGGCAAACAGGAATATTCCCGCAATTTTTGCAACACGTTTATAATTTTTCCATTTCATTGCCATACCTAAGAAGAAAAGCCGCGGATAATGCCGCTCAGCGCTTCATCGGTCAAAATCTCGGGCAAAACCATGCCATCCGGAACCGTACGGCTGAAAATGATGCAAAACGGCAAGCCCGAACGCCCAAACTGTTTCATAAACGCCAAGACATCTTTATCATAATTCGTCCAGTCAATTTCTATGAACTTAACTTTATGATATTCTGCCACAGATTCCAACGATTGATTATTAAAGACCGTCACATCATTAAACTTGCAAGTCAGACACCAATCGGCACCGACTTTGACAATGACAATGTTTCCATCACGGAGATATTCATCAATTTTGCTACGGTCAAACTTAACTTCTCTCGTTTGAGCGACTTTTTCTATATGTTTCTGATACGCCTTTTCGGCTTTATAAAAACTAAACGCGATAATGATTACAAACAGAACCAAAGCTGTTTTCTTGACCAGCCTGGCCGCAGATTGGCGAATTTCAGTCGCTTCGTTTTGACTGTCTACCACCTCCAAAATATGATGCCGCATATACAACAACAACAAAAACAACACCAACAGAACAGACAGCCAGATTGTGGCATTCCAATCCGTTTGCGCCTGAAGAATCGACAGCAGCCAAATAATTGTTAAAAACAGCATCAAAACCATAAAACGGCTGAGTTTTTGCATCCAGGCGCCCGGTTTCGGCATTAAGAAGCCTAAATCAGGATAAACAGCTAGAAGAATATAAGGCAGCGCCAAACCAAGCGCAACGGCGGGCATTATCGCAAGGATATCCCATGCCGTTCCTGCCAGCGCAAAACCCAGCGCAGTTCCCAAATAAGGCGCGGTACACGGCGTGGCAACCAGAACGATAAACAAACCGGTTAAAATATTTATAAATATGTCAGAAGCTTCGCTGTAGGTATTCGGATTAAGCTTTTTGACGATAAAATCCGGCGTTTTAATGTTAATCAGTTCAAAAATCTGCGCCATGAAAAGCACCATGACGTATAAAATGGCAACCAGAAAATACGGATTTTGGAACTGCATCCCCCAACCGATTGCTATGCCGAAAGCTTTAAGCCCAAGCAATATAGCCGTTAGGAAAGCAAAGGCAATAAAAACGCCAACCACCGTAAAGGCAAAGTTTTTGCGGATATGGCTTTCTTTCAGCGCGCCGAATTTGGTCAGACTTAAGAACTTCAATGAAAGAACGGGAAAAACGCAGGGCATAAAATTCAAGATAAAACCGCCGAGAAAAGCCAAAAAGAAAAGCCCTACGGTTAAAGTCTGACGTTCGGTATCAAAAATTGATGCCTTGCGCGATTTGACCGTCTGGCGCAACGAGGTCATGCCGTCTACTCCCGCGGTTATGACATAATCTTTGCCCACTAAATCGTCTGACGGATTGCGCGCTTGGAAACGCACGGTGATTTCTTTGCCGTTAATGGTAATTTTCGGGCGCATCAGAGAAATATTATCGGGAGAATCCAAGAAAACATTTACCTTTTCGGGATTTTCTTTTGCTTTTAAGACAACACGCAGCGTCTGCCCCTGATTTTCAAAATTGTCATCAACGACAACTTTGGATATTTTCAAATTTTCCAATTCCGGTTTTGGCAGAGAAGCATAAGTTTTTCCGATAAAACTGCTCAAGCCTGATTTGACAAAGCTTTCGCCGACAGGCAATTCAAGTCCGGCTGTGACTTCGGCCGGAAAACATTCATTGTTGCCGCAAAAAGCGGTTTTGACCAAAGCTTTCAGCTTTAAGGGCTGCGAAGGATCCTTTACCGTTATTTTTACAGGAATAGCAAAATCTCCGAGATACCCCAGAATATTGTCATCGCTTTTCTCAACAACGCGTGTCGGAAACGGCAGAATAACTTCCGATTTCTCTACATTTTCAGATTTCGAAAAATCAAACTCCGGCGCCGGAATATTTTTTTCAGGACTCCAAAGCAGCATAAACCCGGGCTTCATTGAAATATGAACCGCGGCACGGATTTCTTTGCCGCCCACAACAATCTCATCGCTTATCAGACGCACTTTGGCCTGCGGCGTTTCTTCCCATTTCCCCAGCCCTTTGCGCCCGCTGAACGGATTGTCATAAACAATGCCGTAAAAGAAAAGTTTACGCCATTCCAGATTGCCCATCAATTTTGAAAACTTGTCAAAATTGCCTATGGTTCCGTCGGAACCGGCCATTTTCATCTTATAACGCAGTTCCATAGCTTCAAAATCCTGACGGTTAATGCCATAGCTCAAAACTTTTTTGAAATCATTAATAACCACCGGCTGGTCGGAACCGCTTTCTATATATGCTTCTGTATAAGGACGATCATAGTCTTTTTCATCAACAATCAGCGGCGGCGGCGCCGGAATCAGCATTTTTTCCTTAACTTCATTATAAAGCTTTTTAAAATACCGATACATTTTTATGACATACCGGATATCTTCAACTTTCTCCTCAAGCTCCTGATCGCTGAGATAAGGATAAACTTTGGCTACTTCGGGATAAATGTCTCCGTCTATGGCGTCTTCGGGAAAAGCCTCTTCAAAATAACGGTAATGTTCGACCAGCTTTTCGACTTGGCGGTAAATTGTCTGCTCTTTTTCATCAACAGGCTCGGGATCCGCCTGAAAATCCAACAAAATATTCCCCTCTGCAAAGGCGTTCCGAGGATTAAGCAATAAACAAGCCCAAATAAGGATGATAAAAATTTTTTTCATTTATTTCACGCTACCGTTAAAAATATGTTTTTAACTTATTATATTTTATGATACTATACAAGTGTATTAGTGAGCAATAAGAATAAGATTACGGAATGACAAATGATTAAAACTGATGAAAATTATTTGACAGGAAAATGTCTCATCGCCATGCCGAACATGAACGACGAACGTTTCGCCGGCTCTTTGATTTATATTTGCTCGCACACAAAAGAAGGCGCCATGGGATTTGTCGTCAACAAAAAAATAAAAGAATTTTCTTTTGCCGATCTAGCCAACCAACTGCCGATAAACACTATCAAGCCGATTGCCCCGATTGAACTGCATCAGGGCGGGCCGTTGGAAAAAGTCCGCGGCTTTGTTATCCATTCCACTGATTATGTCAAGGATGACACAATCGTTATCAGCGATAATATTGCCGTTTCATCTTCAATAGATATCATTACCGACATCGCTTTCGGAATGGGGCCTAAAGAGAATCTGATTGCGCTCGGATATGCCAGCTGGGCTCCCCAGCAGCTTGAGCGTGAAATTTTGAATAACACTTGGCTTGTTGCCAAACCTGATACGGAACTGATGTTTCGCACCAAAGACGAAGAAAAATGGCAAAAAGCCATAGATTCTATCGGCATCGACCTTACGCGGCTTTCTTCTTTTTCAGGAAGAGCCTGACCTGCCTGAGTTTACCCGGAACCAACATTTTACAAAAATTTTGTGTTTTTGTATATTTCTGATTGCCCTCCCTAAAAAATCTGTCTAATATTTGGTGATAGAATAATAAGTTTCGCCTTTTGGGAGTTATCATGGACATTTTTTTTGCGGTTAACGATGCTTATGCCAAACAACTTTGCGTCTGTCTCGTTTCAATTTTGGAAAACAATAAAAACGAGCATATTCATTTTCACGTTTTAAGCCGCGATTTTTCCGAGAAGAGCAAAAAAGAGATTCAAAGCCTCAGAAAAAAATATAAAAATTGGGATATCTCCTACCATGTTCCCGACGAAAAACTCTTCAGCCATTTAAAACTTAATATAGATTATATTACGATAGAAACTTATTTTCGCTATATTATTGCCGATTTGGCGCCGAATCTTGACAAATGCTTGTATCTTGACGCCGATTTGATTGTGAACGGCTCCTTGTCTAGATTATGGAATACGCCGCTCGAGGATTGTTATTGCGCGGGCGCGAAAGATTTATTCATTGAACGCTCCGGCTATAAAAAAGACATTCAGTTCGGCGAAGGAGATTTATATGCCAATGCCGGCGTTTTGCTGTTTAACCTCGCAAAAATCAGACAAGACGGCATGGTTGAAAAATTGTTTGAAAACACGGAAAAACTGGCTGACAAAATTGTTTACCAAGACCAAGACATTATCAACATTACTTTCAAAGGCAGAATCAAAGAAGCCGACAGCATTTATAATTTTACCGCCGAGAATGTCAAACGCGAAAAAAACAAACGAAAGAAAGCCGTTATCATCCACTATACAGGCAAAAAGAAACCTTGGAATGACGATTGCAAAAACAAACTTGCTCCGTTGTGGCATAAATATGCCAAACTCAATGACGAAGCTCAGAACAAAAAAATAAAAGTCGGTCTGCTAATTGATGAATTTTTCGGCGGCGCCGGAACAGCATTCGGCGGATATGGCTTTCTGGCAAGAAAATATATTGCCAAATATATTCCGAACAAAGATATTCAAATTGATGTTTTATTAGGCAAAGGCAAAAGAAAATTCTGGGCGCAGCATTTTCATGAAGACGATGTTGATTTATACCGTCTGCCCCGTAACAAATACATGGCACAACGCTGGCTGAAAAAACAGAATTATGATATTTATCTCTCCATTGAACTGACGACAGATTTTGTCTTAAAGCATGAGACAGACCCGAATAAGAAACTGATTTTATGGATTCAGGATCCGAGGCCCAAATGTGAATGGGATGAAATAAATACAGTCAAACTTTTTCCTGAAAGCTGTTATTATAATCAAAAAATTTACGATTTAGTGCATGAATGGGATTTGCAGAAACGCGTTTCTTTCATTTCTCAGGGATATTTTCTAAACTCAAAAGCAATTGATTTATACAATCTTGACAAGAATGTGCCGATACAATATCTGCCCAATCCGGTTGATATCGACTTTTCTTTTGATGCATCTTCTTTTCCCAAAAAAGATAAAATCATCTTTCTCGGACGGATAGAATCCGTGAAACGCGGCTGGCTCTTTTGTGAAATTGCCAAACAGATGCCTGAATATGATTTTTATATGCTCGGACAATCCTTCAGAGAAAAAGATAAAAATTCGGCAATCATGAAAAAATATCAAGATATTCCTAATTTGCATTTTACCGGACATGTTGACGGCATAGAAAAAGAAAACTATCTCAAAGAGGCAAAAATTTTGATTAATACCTCTATTCATGAGGCTTTGCCCGTTTCATTTCTGGAAGCTCTTGCTTACGGAACGGTTCTGGTCAGTAATCGCAATCCGGAAAATCTTACTTCAAAGTTCGGCATTCATGTCGGCAAAGTTCTCGGAAACGGTTTTGACAAAGTCGATTTATACGTCAATGCCGTAAAAGAGCTTATGACTAATGACAAGCGCCGAAAAGAATTAGCTGCATCGGCTATTGAATATGTACGAAATATTCATAATGTAGAAAAATTTATAGCTGATTTAAGAAGTGTTATTTTGAAGGAACTAAGCATATGAATCATGTCTTTGCCAAACTGATTACCTGTTTTATTTATCCGAAAGAAAAGAGAAAACAGATCAGGCGGGTTTTATACGGACTTGATGCCAAATTTTTTATTCTTTCGCCGCTATACCTTGCACGCATCCTTTTCAGCAATACAGGCAAAACGGATTTGCTTTTGATAGAGCTAAACCCGTTTCATATGGAATGCCTTTATTCCGTTTATGAATATCTTAAAGGCAAATACCCCAAAATCATTGTCCTTGCAACGCCGGAGAATATTTCCTTAAAAATGTTTCCGGAAAACATACGTTGTCTGCCGGTTTATCCGTGGATTGTCCGCTTTTTGGACAGGTTCGGATATTTTAATCGGATTAAAGCAATTTTTGCCGGTTCATATTTTGTATGGAAACAAAACCAAACGATTGAAAAATATTTTTCCAAATTTTTAAGCACCGGAAAATCTTTATCGGCAATAGACCATGCTCCCGGAAAATGGTCTCCGGTTCATTCGTCTTATAAAAACGTTCACCAATTTGTATTGGCTAACTTCCTGTCAAAAATTTATTCATTACCACCTTTGTATACCTGTCTGTTTCCGTCAGAAACGTCTAAAATCAATAGCGATTATAAATTCTTGTCCGTCGGCGTTGTCGGCGACTAAACCAGACGGGATATGGATACATATATTGACTGGCTCGCTCAAGCTCCCGACAACAACTCATATGTTATTTGCTCTTCAATCAGCAAAGATTATGTTGAAAAACTGAATAAGGATAATGTCAACCTATTTGTCAGAGCTTCATTTGCCCAATTGTTCCAATGCTGTCGGGAAGCTGTCTTTTTGCCGTTTTTAATTCACGAAGACGATTTGGGATATTATGAACAGGCAATCAGCGGCAATTTGAATTTAGCTTTGGGGTTCGGGCTTATTCCGATTATTGATAAAAGGCTGGCCGACCTTTACGGCTTTACCGATGCGGAAGCCACAATCTATAATGGCAAGCGTTTTTTTTATCAAGCAATGAGCGAAGCTTCCAGCATGTCCAAAGCTGAGATTTTACAGAAACAAAAGGCTTTGAAGAAATTAAAAGAGAAGTTTACCGCGCAAACATTACAAGCAATCAATAAAATTATATAGATTCACAAAAGCCCCTTGTGAGGGGCTTTTGTTTTAGGTATTAAAACTTGCCGCAGCAATGTTTGAACTTTTTACCGCTGCCGCAGGGACAAAGGTCATTGCGAGCAACTTTGCCCCAAGAACTCGGATCTTTCGGATCAAAAGCCTTATACTGGAACGGCACCTGTTTTTCCTGTTCTTCCGCAGCAGGCTGTTCATCTCCGGACATAACAGACTGCGGCGTTTCGTGAACTTCACGATAGTTCTGCGGTTGTGACGCGCGGTTCATGTTTTCCATGGCATCGCTTTGAATTTGAGCATGCGTAATCAGGAAAGTTGTCTTTTCGCGCAATTGTTCCAGCAGCCAGGAGAACATGTTAAAGGCTTCTTTCTTATATTCGTTCAGCGGATCTTTCTGCCCGTAAGCGCGCAAAACAATGGTATGGCGCATCATGTCCAACGCAGCGATATGGTCTTTCCACAATTGGTCCAAAACCTGAAGCAGAATACTTTTTTCAACGAATTTCATGACATTTTCAGGCACATTTTTGTTCTTGTCCGCTAAAACGTTTTCCATGGCTTCAACAACTTTTTCGGCAAACATATCAGCGGTAAGTTCCTGCCCTTTTGACAAATCTGCCAAAGGCAAATTCATGCCGATTGTGCGGTTGAGTTCCTGAGACAGGCCGTCCAGATCCCATTCGCTCGCCATGGTACCGTATGGGGCGAACTGACGGACAACGTCTGCCACAAACTCATCGCGCATATCGCGGATTGTTTCGGAAACGTCTTCTGATTCCATAAGCTCTTTGCGCTGTTCATAAATAACCTTGCGCTGATCATTCATAACATTATCGTATTTCAGCAAATTCTTACGAATGTCAAAGTTGCGTTCTTCAACTTTCTTTTGAGCTTTTTCGAGCGCTTTGTTAATAAACGGGTGGATTAACGCCTCGCCCTCCGGCAGTCCTAAGCGCTTTAACATTATGCTCATACGCTCGGAGCCGAAAATACGCATCAAATCATCTTCCAGAGACAGGAAGAATTTGGAGCGGCCGGGGTCGCCCTGACGTCCGGAACGTCCGCGCAGCTGATTGTCAATACGGCGGCTTTCGTGACGCTCGGTACCGATAACATACAAACCGCCGGCTTCCATCGCCTGTCTTTTGCCGTCTTCGACTTCAGTTTTCAATTTGGCTTTAAGCTCGGCAATCTGCGCTTCGGTCTCATCGCCCTTGAGCATTTCTTTTAATCTCATATCAGCATTACCGCCGAGCTGGATATCCGTACCGCGGCCGGCCATGTTGGTCGCGATTGTAATAGCTCCGGGAACGCCCGCCTGCGCTACGATTGAAGCTTCGCGCTCATGGTGGCGCGCATTCAAAACCTCAAAACGGACATTTGTTTTTGCACGCAGCAAATCTGCCAGAAGTTCGGATTTTTCAATTGAGGTCGTACCGACCAAAACCGGCTGGTTGCGCTTGTGACAGTCTAAAATCGTTTCAATAATCGCGTTGTATTTTTCTCTTTCGGTACGATAAATCTCATCATGTTCGTCAATACGAGCAACATCGCGGTTGGTCGGAATTTCAACACAGCTCAAATTGTAAATATCGCCAAATTCGGCTTCTTCGGTCATTGCCGTACCGGTCATGCCGGAGAGTTTCGGATACAGGCGGAAATAGTTTTGGAACGTGATTGACGCCAAAGTTTGGTTTTCTGACTGAATCTGCACGCCTTCCTTGGCTTCAATCGCCTGATGCAGGCCGTCGCTGTAACGGCGCCCTTCCATCATACGGCCGGTGAACTCGTCAATAATCACAACTTTATTGTCTTTAACGATGTAATCAACATCTTTAATGTGCATTTTGTGTGCACGCAAAGCCTGATTGACATGGTGAACTAATGCGACATTGCCGATATCATACAATCCGCCCTCTTTAATCAGGCCGACTTCTTTCAGCAACTGCTCGACATGTTCCTGACCGGCCTCGGTCAGAACGACGGTCTTGGCTTTTTCATCTTTTTCATAATCTGTTTCAACCAAATGCGGAATAATTTTATTGACCAGAATATATTTTTCGGAACTGTCTTCCGCCGCGCCGGAAATAATCAGCGGCGTTCTGGCCTCGTCAATCAAAATGGAGTCAACTTCATCGACGATAGCGAAGTTAAACGGGCGCTGCACCATATCAGCCAATTCAAACTTCATATTATCGCGCAGATAGTCAAAGCCCAGCTCGTTATTGGTACCGTAGATAATGTCGGAATTATAAGCGGCGCGGCGTTCATCGTCATTTTTGCCATGGACGATATAATCAACCGTCAGACCTAAAAAGCGGTAAACCTGCCCCATCCATTCGGCATCGCGCTTTGCCAAATAATCATTGACCGTAACAATATGCACGCCTTTGCCTTCAATCGCGTTCAGATAAGCGGCGAGCGTGGCAACCAAAGTCTTGCCTTCGCCGGTTTTCATTTCGGCAATCATGCCTTTATGCAAAACAATACCGCCAATCAGCTGAACATCATAATGGCGCTGTCCGAGCGTGCGTTTGGCAGCCTCGCGGACAACGGCAAAGGCTTCCGGCAAAATATCATCAAGCGTTTCGCCTTTTTTCAGGCGCTCGCGAAATTCGGCAGTTTTAGCACGCAGTTGCTCATCGGTTAAAGGAGAAATTTCAGGTTCTAATGAATTGATTTTTTGAACTATTTTATATTGCTTATTAACAAAACGGTCATTGGCGCTGCCAAAAATTTTGCGAGCTATACTGCCTAACATTATATTTTTCCTCATTTATATAGTCTTTCGGTCTACGAAGAAAATAGTGTTTATATATCATAAAGTCAATAGCCCGCCCCAAAGTTATAAACCTGTGCTAAAAAAATATTTGGAATTAACGCAATTTTTATTATATAACTATTTCAGTATTAAAAATTTTACGGAGAAATATAATGCAAAAAAAGTATGTTGCTTTAGCTCTGCTCACAGTTTTGCTGGCTAATCCCGCTACAGCCATGGCTGAAGGCAAAGACGGCGTGGCCGCCGTTGTCAACGGCGAAAAAATTACCGTCGCCGAAATCAGAGATGCTTACAAAGCTAATCCCCAGCTGAAAGGCCGCGTTTCTTTCAATGATTTTTACAATAAAGCCTTAGACGGTTTTATCAGCGGCAAAATCGTATATCAGGAAGCCGTTAAGGCCAAAGTAACTGACACTCCGGAATACAAAGCCCAGCTGGCTCTGGCTAAACAGGAACTGGCCCGCAAAATTTATCTGGAACAGCAGGTTGCCAAAAAAGTAACGGATAAAGACGTTAAAAAACTTTATGACGAATACAAAACGACTTTCAAATCCGAAAAAGAAGTAAAAGCCAAACATATTCTGGTTCCCTCAAAAGACAAAGCCGATGAAGTCATCGCCAAATTAAACAAAGGCGGCAATTTTGACAAACTGGCAAAAGAATACAGCAAAGAACCGGCTGAACTCGGCTATTTCACCAAACGCGTTATGGTTCCCGAATTTGCAAATGCTGCTTTCAGCATGAAAAAAGGCGAAGTTTCCAAAGCTCCGGTCAAAACCCAGTTCGGTTATCATGTTATCAAAGTTGAAGACATCAGAGATTCTAAACCGATGGCTCAAAAAGATATTGAACCGCAGTTAAAAGCCATGCTGACTCAAGGTGCTCTGGCAGAATCTTTCCAAGATGCCGCTCAGAACAGCAAAGTCGAGAAATATTCTCTTGACGGCAAAACAATTGCCAATGCGCCGGCACCGGCAGCCAAATAGCAAACGCAGCGCGTTTGACCGCATCAGTTAAGCTGACTTAATAAAAAAAGCGTCTGAGATATTTTCAGACGCTTTTTTTTAATGTTTGGATTTTTTTATAAATTCGACCCGCTCTTTAACATATTGCGCCTGTTCATTCGTACGCACTTCGTTTTCTAAAGATTTTTCTAAGATATTTATGATTTCCGAAGCATATTTTTTGTTGTTAGCCCCGATATTGGCCAGATTAAACACGGCAGCGCGGAATATCTGGTCATCTTCAACTTGCAGCTGTTCGGCTATTGTTTTATAAGTCGGCGTAAAACTGTCTTTCTCTTTTCTATGGCTTTGTTCATAAGAATTTTTTTGAATCTTGCGCGCAACATCTTCTGAAATCTGATTATGTTCGGCTTTGCGACGAAATCCCGGCGTTCTTCTGACTAAGGATTTTAACCGCTCGATAATGGCAAACTGTTTTGCAAACTTGGACATCGTTCTTGTCTCCTATTCCGTTACTTTCAAAATAATCAATAAAAGTTAAAAAGTCTACAACGTCCTGACCTCATTTTTTACAAAGCCCGCAGTTAGAACATCCGTTGCAAATCAGACGGCTGCCGCAGGTTTGGCATCTTTCGCCAAAATGCTTTCGATATACATTGTCTTCAAATATATTTAATTGTCCGTTTTCCGTTAACTTGAAACGTATCGGACGCCCCTGATATTGTAATCCGGATTTGAAAGCCTGGCAGCTTTGTTTATATTTATCGGGCAAACGGTATGTTTTGCCGCCTTTTACAAAAGTTGTACCGGTTTCAATAAAACAAAAAGTGATATCCGCCGACACGCATTCATCATAAAGGCTTTTCACCCATTCATAATGCAGCGGGCGCGACCCGTCATAATTTTCGCCGCCGGCAATCACCTGCTCAATCTGTCCCGCAGGAAGATAATCCTTAATGCTGACAGGACCGATAAACGGCGCAGCCATTATGCCTTTGTGCTTAAACGGCAGCTCAAACATTCTGGGAATCCGCTCGTCTGCCCGTTTTTGATTTTCACAGGTCACATTAAAGAAAACATTTTCCCAGCCATTACCCCAATCCGGAGGCAGTTGTTCCGCCACCCTTTCCGGACGTTTGGTCAGCAAAAAGAAGATGACGTCAGGGCGGCTGCGGATAATTTTCCATGCTTCCGAACGCCAAGCATCAGCGTCTTCCAAAAAGAAATCTGATGTCATGCAAACGCGAATCTGTTCGCCGGATTTTATTTTATAATGGCCGTTTTTATCTTTATGAAGCGGATAATCAAAATTGTTTTTTACCTTATATATTTTTCGGCCGTCCGCATTGCGCTGCTTATCAAGAAAATACATATAGCAGTTTTCGCAGCCCTCGCTCTTTTTGATGCAGCCGTGCCAAGGATTCCAAATATCGTGCATTGTTCAGACCTGAAATAAGATTTTTTTATATCTTGTATCATGCTTCAAGCGCTTCTTCAATAAGAAAAACCGCCAATCCTGAGGATTGACGGCCTTGAGGCTTTTGTTCAGGGCATATGCTCCGAACTTAAAGCTTATGCGAGGAGTTTTGTGAAAGTTTCCTCAATCTCTTCTGACAGGGCGGCCATGTCGGTATTCTCATCGAAACCGATGCAGTAAATGCGGAAGCCCAAGGCCTGGTATGCAGCTTCTATATCTTTCCAGTTTTCCACGCCGTTCTTGTTGAACAAGATAACCTGCGGAATCTCAGGGAAGAGTGTCAGCAACAACCAGGTGTGCGTACCGGCAATACCGACCGATGCATTCAGCGAAGCATACATATTGTAGTACTTCTTGTGCTGGACGCCGCGAATTCCGAAAACTTCCGGGTTCTCGGACATGCCGGGAACATAGAGGTTGAACTCTCTTGCGAGATTTTCAACCGTCGGCAGGTCATTCACTTTGTGGAAGTGCTGACCGAGGACTTTGTTTTCGGGACGGTTTTTCATGAAGTTGAAAACTTCAAGCGGCAGACTCTGCTGAGCAGCTGTCACGCCACATGCTCCGTCTGAAATCAGCTTCTGCGGAATAATAAGGACATTGGCCTTGTTCCACAGATCGGCATATTCGGGCAGGTTTTCAATCACAGGCTGGAGCTTGGAAGCGGCAAAATGATTCCAAAGGGCGGAATCCAATGTTCCTGCTTTCAACTCCCCGATGATGTCCCAGGCATCGGCATATTTGTCTTTTTCTTCGAAAGGCACCATGTAGATGTCATCATAAAAGAAAGACATGTTGTCGTAGATTTTCTGAGACTCGGCTTTGAACTCTTCCTTGCTGTCCTTGTTTGGAACAATAACGACGGGAAGGCCGAGAGCCTTGGCAAAGTTAACTGCCATAACTTCGTGACCGAACTGCGAGCTGATTTTGATACTGTTTTTTTCCATAATTTTGTTTGTGTTGGTTTGGTTAAAATAAAAAACATTTAACAATATTACAGAAAAAGCCTTGCAGCTGTTTTTTGATAATTTCCATAATAATTGTTAACTGAGATTGAATATATCACATTTTTCATAACTGCACAAGCCATTTTGACAAAAAATATTTTTTGTACAAACAACAAAAAAGCTCCTTTAAAGGAGCTTTTTTAATAAAAAGGTAAAATATATTTATGCTTGCGGTAAATTGTCTTCTGAAATGGGCATTCCAAAATCATCGTATTTAATTTTTTGATTTTCCGACGTTTCTTTACTCTTTTCATTCGGAAAATTTTCTGATGAACTGTCTGCACTTCTTAACTTATTTAATACATTTTTTAAATTCATTTGTTTCTCCATTTATGAATTCTGCTTATTATTAACATAAGCCTGTATAACGGTATTACTTTGTACAGGTTGAATACGATTGTTGTTCCTATCCAGCCGGAACCGATCACTCACCTTTCCTGAATTAAGGTTAAAATGCGTTACATTGCCATCCGCATCCCTTATAGCAAAATGACCGGGAACATCTTTATATTCCTTACATTTCAATGAAGATATGGAAGTATCTTTTCCTGCCTGTTTTTCGCTGGCAAGAATTTTACCTGCCTCTTCAGTACTTATTTCTTTATAATCCCCATTTTCTTGCTGGACGAAATTTTTAATTTTAGAACAAACACCATTTTCCTGTTTATTCGGATTATATACTGTCAAAACGCTGCCGCGTTGAACTGCCGATGTATATTCATCTTTAGAATATCCTGCGGTTTTTCCTTCTTCCAAATTAGCTTTTTCGGAACTTTTCATAGCAAACAAAGCCTGACCTGAACCGCCATGCGGAAAACCGGCATTATAGAAATCGTTTTTGGCTGAAGCAGGCAATTTTCCTTGCTCAATATCCATATCTAATCTTTTAGAAGCAATCCCTACAGCCATGTTATAAAAAGGCAAATCATTCATTACGCCATAGTATCCGCCCGTTGAAAATTTTTCTCCAATAGAATTTTTTACAAGGAGACCGTCTTTAAGCGCTTCTTCTTTAAAAATTTCTTCAATTCTGCCGGGATCGGGATTTTGAAACACGGCAGATCCTTTTTCAGCCATCGCTTTAGCGACGGTTTCAGCTACCTTCATTTCATGTTCGGCCCATTTTTCAACGGCTGCTTTTTTTTCTTCTACCGTATTTCCGGCATAAAAGGCCTGTGTTCCCGGTACCTCTATATTTTTCATATTATTCTTTAACCGTTCTTCAACAAGCGCTTTTGCTGATTCTAAATAATCTACCATAGCATATCCCCTTGCTAATATTAATTTATTAACTTTAGTTTACCCCACATCAGTTTTTTTGTCAAATATTTTGTCTGGTAGTTTTGTTTAGTTAACGTTTTATTTTTCAACGTTTAAAATACAAAAAGCCCGCATATAGCGGGCTTTTTTAATGGCGGGAGTGACGAGGCTTCGTGTCGGCCTGCCGACACTCGTACAATGGCATCTATGCTCAATGCGGTTGCTCTCGCTGCCCTTTTTCGCTGAGATGTCATTGCTCTTGCAGAGAAATTTAGCCGCTTCAACGGCTAAATTTCCTTAGCGAGCTCTTTCGAGTTCGAGCCTCGTGTCTCTTCTCGACATTTAAAATTAAAAAAGCCACCTTAACGGTGGCATTTTTAATTTTAATGGCGGGAGTGACGAGGCTCGAACTCGCGACCTCCTGCGTGACAGGCAGGCGCTCTAACCAACTGAGCTACACCCCCACGGTGTTTTCGAATAACCTTATAACTAACAAAAAAAATAAAAGCAAGTACTTTTTTCAAAAAATTATAAAAAAATTAACAACCCTACCCTATACTTTAATATTATATATTGTTACTTATGCACATTTGTGCTTATTTTTGCTTTGAATTTTCTGTTAAAATCTTTATAGTTGGTTCGGTCAAAAGAATACCGGCAACATATTTTACGATAAAAAGTGTGGTACTTTAATGGTTATAAAAGAATTAATTAGCAATATAAAACCCAAACATAAACATCGCGTTGTTACTTTAGGCTACGCGGTTGCCATTACGTTTGCATTTATTTTGTCGCTGACAAATAACAATGATGTCAGCGCTTCTGTTTCCGTAACCGATAAAACAGATTATTTGTTGTTGGAAAATACAATCAGTGAAAATGTTGAAGACGCTTCCTCTCTTTATCCTGCCGAAAGAATAGGCAATATCCGCTCTCTGTTTAATATTGTGAACAGCTATCAGCGGGAAAAGGATATTCAAAAGCTCCTGACGGTTTCTAAAGGAGATACTTTTATCTCCATGTTAAACAACCAAGGGCTCGGATATGAAGAAGCTCACGGAATATATACCGCATTTAAAAAAGTTTACAATCCGGCCAATATTAAAATCGGTCAAAAAATTCTTCTTAACGGCGTTTATGATACTGAATTGCAAAAGTTAACGTCTGTCAAAAGCATTATTATTGAAGACGGTATGACCATGCGCCACGTTTTGGAGAAAAACGAACAGGGCCAATATGCCGTTTCAACGCAAAAAGACGAACTGATTGTCGAAGTCAACAACGCAAACGGGATAATCAGCGGTTCTTTATCACAATCAATGAACAAACAAGGCGTCCCCAATAAGGTTATCAGCGAATTTATCCGAATCTTTTCATATTCGGTCGATTTCCGCAGAGATGTTCGCAAAGGCGATCGCTTTGAGATCATTTTTGAAAACAATATTACCAAAGAAGGCAAAGTGGCTTCTTACGGAAATATTCTTTATGCCGGCCTCCAGTTGCGCAATGAAAAAGTTTCTTTATACCGTTTTAAGGATTCTAAAGGCAATGCCGATTATTATACCGAAAAAGGCTATGCCATGAAAAAGACTTTGCACAGAAAGCCTTTGGCTTTTCAAAATGCCCGCATTTCATCTCCTTTCGGCAAACGTTACCACCCCATTTTAAAACATTATAAAATACACTGGGGTGTTGACTATGCCGCACCTAAAGGAACCAAGATTTTTGCCGGCGGCGACGGGGTCGTCCAGGTGGCAAAATATAATGGCGCTTATGGCAATTATATCAAAATTCGCCATAATTCAGAATACTCAACAGCCTATGGACATATGTGGAAATTTGAAAAGGGCATTCGTCCCGGCGTTCGCGTTAAACAGGGGCAGGTGATTGCTTATGTCGGTTCAACCGGCCGCTCAACCGGACCGCACCTGCATTATGAAGTTATTCGCAACGGAAAACGCGTCAATCCGACAACAATCAAAGCTTCAACCGGTAAGAACTTAGCCGGCGGCGATTTGAAGAACTTTAAGAAAATGGTCGGCGATATTAAAGAGTCATACGCCAAAATGTTTGCCGGAAAAGAACCTTCCAAATTGGCAAAAAAATAAAACAGAAAAAAGAGGTCTTGCAAAGATCTCTTTTTTTAGTTTAATATAGGGGTAGCTCGGTTCAGAACACTTAAAACAAAGGGTAAATTAATGAATAAAATAACCGGTTTTCTTTTAATATGCATGTCTCTTCCCGCATTCGGCAGTTCTGCATTGGCTTCTGCAAACTCCTTTTCTCTTGAAGCAGAAACTTTTGCCGCAACAGAGGGAAAGCAATATGCCGCGACTCAATTTTTACCCGATGTTCAAGAAAAAGACATTGGTTTTGCAACGCATAATCTCGGACAAAATTATAACACAGGAACTTGTGACGGCTATGATTATACGGTTTTAAACTGCCCGCCCCCCAAAGTTCCTTCAAATCCCTGCCCGTTTAACAAAAGGCAATTTAAGGAATGCGGTTGCAATTCACAAATATATAAATATTCGGCAAGCAACTGTGTCTACAAAGCACAATCTCCATACTATCCCGATGACAACCGTTTATTAGCGGATACTTGCCGCGATACACAATATAATGTGTTGAAAGCGAAAGAATGCGGCTGTAAATATTTCCGCTATACAACAAATTCCAGTTGCGGCGATGCAAACAAAGTTATCGACACAAGGTCTTCCTGCCAAGAAAATAACGGTGAAATCCGCTATGAATCCTGCAGGTGCAACAGAGAAATTTTTCCCAATATGTTTATCGGGCTGCTTCATTCTCAAGCATTTAAGGATGAAGTCAAACGAGTTTGCGGTAATGATAAAGATTTTATAAGCTGCCAAAACTTCAGCAATGAAATTCATTATAAATGTAAAAAATAAATAACTCCCGCCCCTCAAAAGAGGGGCTTTTTTTATGCCTGACCTTTTGCAGATGCATGACCTCAGAATACTCCGTGTTCAGGGCATGACAATTTATTGGTTTCGTCGCCCCTCTCAGAATGACACCCTTTGCCACACGCCCATTTCCTGCCCATTTTCCCTTTAAATCCAAGCCGTTACGGTTTTATGATAATTTATCTCTTTTGCATTTTTCGGTTGCAAAAAAAAAAAAACGCTTATCATTGATATTATAGGCTTTAGTTCTAATTATTTTTGAGAGGTGTGTCATGTTTAATCTTAAACCTGCCTTCTTAGGCTTACTTTCTGCTATCTTAATTTCCAACTTAACTTATGCAGATGAGATTGGACATGTGCCCATCTCCCTTGATAATTTCACACTCACACATTCACACACAACACAGGGGCTAAAGCCTATATCCGATTCTTACAAGCTGGCTAAGCTCCAATTCCTGCCCGAGCTCGAAAACAGCGAAACCGGCTGGGCTGGAAATAACATCGGCAGCGCCTATAACAGAAACGATTGCTCCGCTTATCCGCTTTCTTCCTGTCCGGCAAAAGGCAAATGTACCAAATGTCCGGTTGGCGCCGGATACAGGGTTAATTCTTGTATATCTCCTTATATTTTAAGCAACGGAACTTGTTCTTGTCCTCCGGTCGTCTCTTTAACGAATCCTAATGACGTGTGTACGGCTTATTGTTCTCCGCGCGCAGGCGCTGTTCGCAGATGTATTGCCAAATCTTGTACGCCAAGTGCTAACCAAACGTCCTGTACAAGAGGAACTTACGACTGTAACGACGGGTGCGGCAAAACAACTCGCAAATGCTGCAATCCCTGCACTCATACCGTAACATCAAAACCGGCTAACAGTTCTTATACTTACTCATCTTGTAAAGACGATGACGGAACTAAAAATATTCAAACCGGCTGGACATGCAATACAGGATACCACAAATATGGCGACAACCTTTGCGTTAAAGACTGCAACGTTACAAATTGCGCAGGGTATACCCTTTCCTCTTGTCCGGCTAACGGCACCTGCTCT
>Ga0073907_1001670_pt1 | contig 27076 bp, 27 predicted proteins | sample GluameincwithD2O_FD_65483 | JGI IMG/M metagenome (GOLD analysis project Ga0073907, IMG submission 65483) | Mouse cecum microbial communities from Vienna, Austria - Glucosamine amended microcosms incubated with D2O | ecosystem: Host-associated > Mammals > Digestive system > Large intestine >... | reverse complement strand
TCGGACAGGGCCTCCACGGCAGAGTCCAGCTCGCCGGAGGTGGCGGCGTAGCCGTAGGGGTACACGTCCCCCTTCTCCCGGCTGACGGTGTGGAAGGTATACTCGGGCACATCCACCGACATGACGTTTTTGAAGCCCAGCTCCAGCTCCACCGACTGCTTGGGGTAGAGAAGGGCTTCCTCCATGGCGGGGCCGGACATGAGGGCGGCGGCCACGGTAAAGGACCCATGGGCTTTTTCCAGGCCCTCTTCCACCTTGGTCCGCAGAGCCTTATTTTCCCGCACCACGTCCAGGAACTGGCGCATCAGCTCGTCCCGCTTATCCTTCAGGAGCTTGTGGCCCCGGCGGGCGGTCTTCAGCTTACCCTTCAGGCGGGTCAGCTCCATGCGGGTGGGGTTGATATTGACGGCTGGCATTGCTTACCCCTCCTTCTTCGGGAGGTATTTTTCAATATATTCCGGCTTGATGCGCTTGAGCTCACTCTTGGGCAGGATGGAGAGCAGGTCCCAGCCCAGGTCCAACGTCTCAAAAATAGAACGGTTTTCCTCGTTGCCCTGGGAGACATAGCGCTTCTCAAACTCGTCGGCAAACCTGGCGTAGAGAAGGTCGGTGGGGCTGAGGGCAGCCTCGCCCAGGATGGCCATGAGCTCCTTGACCTCCTTGCCCGTAGAGTAGGCGGCAAAGAGTTGGTTCATGGTGCCCGCGTGGTCCTCCCGGGTCTTGCCCGCGCCCGTACCCTTGTCCTTTAGACGGGACAAAGACGGGAGAACGTCAACAGGGGGGATAACTCCCCGGCGGTATAACTCCCAGGAGAGGATAATCTGTCCCTCGGTGATATAGCCCGTCAGGTCGGGGATGGGGTGGGTCTTGTCGTCCTCGGGCATGGTGAGGATGGGGATCATGGTGATGGAACCGGGGCAGCCCAGGCGGCGGCCCGCCCGCTCGTAGATGGTGGCCAGGTTGGTGTAGAGGTAACCAGGGTAGCCGCGGCGGCCGGGGACCTCCTTCTTGGCGGCGGAGACCTCGCGTAAAGCCTCGGCGTAGTTGGTGATATCGGTGAGGATGACCAGCACGTGCATCCCCTTGTCAAAGGCCAGGTACTCCGCGGCGGTCAGCGCCATGCGGGGGGTGGCGATGCGCTCCACAGCGGGGTCATTGGCCAGGTTGGTGAAGAGGACGGTGCGGTCAATGGCTCCGGTGCGGCGGAACTCCTGAATGAAGAAGTTGGATTCCTCAAAGGTAATACCGATGGCGGCAAAGACCACGGCGAAGTTGGAGCCGTCGTCTCCCAGCACCTTGGCCTGACGGGCAATCTGGGCCGCCAGCGCGGCGTGGGGCAGACCGGAGCCGGAGAAGATGGGCAGCTTCTGTCCGCGCACCAGGGTGTTGAGGCCGTCGATGGAGGAGATGCCCGTCTGGATAAACTCGTTGGGGTAGTCCCGGGCGGCGGGGTTCATGGGCAGGCCGTTGATGTCCCGGCGCGCCTCGGGAAGGATCTCCGGGCCGCCGTCGATTGGGTGGCCCATGCCGTTGAAGACCCGGCCCAGCATGTCGCCGGACACCGCCAGCTCCAGGGGATGGCCCAGGAAGCGGATCTTGGAATCCTTGAGGTTGATGCCCGCGGAGGCGTCGAAGAGCTGGACCACGGCGGTGTCGCCGTTGACCTCCAGCACCTGGCAGTGGCGGACCTCGCCATTGGGCAGCTCGATCTCCGCCAGCTCGTCGTAGGTGACGCCGCTGACCTGCTCCACCACCATCAGGGGGCCGGAGACCTCATGAATCGTCTTATACTCTTTTCTCATGCCTCGTCCCCTCCCTTCTGAATGGCGGCCTGGATCTGGCTTGCCATATCCGCTCTGATTTTTTCATAGACCTCTTTGTAGGTCCCGTCTGGGGTGGACTTGGCCCGCCCGATGTCCTCACGCACGGCGATACCAAAGAGATCCTGTACCTTTGCGCCCTTGGTGATGGCGTCCCGACAAAGGGAATCGTAGGTCAGGATCATGTCCAGCATCTGGCCCTGGCGATCATAGGTGGAAAACCAGTCCACCTCCACAAACCCGTTTTGCTGGAGGAAGTCCTCCCGGATCATCTTGGCGGTCTCCAGGGTGAGCTGGTCGGCGGGAGACAGGGAATCCTTGCCCACCAGCTGGACGATCTCGTTGAGGCTGGCCTCCTCCTGAAGGATGGACATGGCCTTGTCCCGGTGGGTCATGAAGTCAGCGCCCAAATGCTTGTCAAACCAGGGCTTCAGAGAGTCCAGGTACAGGGAGTAAGAGTTGAGCCAGTTGATGGCGGGGAAATGACGGCGGTAGGCCAGAGAGGCGTCCAGGGCCCAGAAGACCTTGACGATGCGCATGGTGGCCTGGCTCACCGGCTCGGAGAGGTCACCGCCGGGAGGCGAGACTGCGCCCACGGCGGTGAGGGAGCCAATGCGCCCCCCCTCGCTGCCCAGGCATTCCACCATGCCCGCCCGCTCGTAGAACTGGCTGAGGCGGGAGGCCAGGTAGGCGGGGTAGCCTTCCTCGCCGGGCATCTCCTCCAGACGGCCGGACATCTCACGCAGAGCCTCCGCCCAGCGGGAGGTGGAGTCAGCGATGACGGCCACGGCATAACCCATGTCGCGGAAGTATTCGGCGATGGTAATGCCGGTGTAGATGGACGCCTCACGGGCGGCCACGGGCATATCGGAGGTGTTGGCGATGAGGACGGTGCGCTTCATCAGGCTCTCCCCGGTGCGGGGGTCCTGGAGCTCGGGGAATTCCCGAAGCACGTCGGTCATCTCGTTGCCGCGTTCGCCGCAGCCGATATAAATGACGATATCCACGTCCGACCACTTGGCCAACTGGTGCTGGATCACCGTCTTGCCCGAGCCGAAGGGGCCGGGGACGGCGGCGGTGCCGCCCTTGGCGATGGGAAACATGGTGTCGATAATGCGCTGCCCGGAGCACAGGGGTGTCTCCGGCGGGAATTTCTTCACGTAGGGGCGGCCCCGGCGGACGGGCCACTTCTGCATCATGGTCAGCTCCCGCACGCCGCCGTTGGGCTGCTTGATCTTTGCCACAATGTCGGTAACGGTGAAGGAGCCGGCCTGGATGGACTCTACCGTTCCTTCCACCCCATAGGGCACCATGATCTTATGGAGCACCACGGAGGTCTCGGGCACCGTACCCAGGATATCGCCGGTGGAAACCTTGTCCCCGACCTTGACGCTGGGAGTAAACTCCCATTTCTTCTCCCGGTCCAGGGCGGGGACCTGGATGCCCCGGGCAATGGTGTTGCCCGCCTGGGCCATGATCTTCTCCAGGGGCCGCTGGATACCGTCGTAGATGTTCTCAATAATGCCGGGGCCCAGCTCCACGCTCAGGGGCGCGCCGGTGGTGATGACCTCCGCGCCGGGGCCCAGGCCGGAGGTCTCCTCATAGACCTGGATAGAGGCGGAGTCGCCGGTCATGGTGAGTACCTCGCCAATGAGCTGCTGGGGTCCCACCCGGACCACGTCGGCCATGTTGGCGTCCGCCATGTCGGTGGCCACCACCAGCGGGCCGGAAACTTTTACGATCTTTCCCATGGGCTTCACATACCTTTCCTTACAAGGTCGGCGGTCTAATAGGACCACCGGAGGGCACCCGCGAGAGCGGGAACGCCGCAACAGCGGCGTAAATTTGAGGCCGTAAGGCCGAGAATTTGCAAAGGGCCGGATTCGCCGGCCTGAGCATTTTAAAGAATATCCGCACCCACGGCCCGCTCTACCGACCGCTTCAGGTTGGTCATGCCGATGCCTAAGCTCCCCTCCTTGCCGGGAATGAGAATGACGGCAGGGGTGGGGGCGTCCTTATAGCGGGCGATGTCCGCATCCAACTCACCGGCCAGGGTCTCGGTGATATAGATGACGGCGCAGTTCTCCTTGGCCAGGCGGTGCAGGGTCTCCCGGGCCTCCTGGGAGGTGTCCACCGCGTGAACGTCCAGGCCCAGGGCCTTAAAGCCCATCACGCTGTTCAGATCACCGATGACGGCAATGGAATAATTAGACATAGGCCTCACGCAACCTTTCCCGGATGGTGTCCTTGTCCAGACCCGCCAGACGGCCGGACAGGATGATCCGCAGGGCGGTGAGCTCGCCTTGCCGCGCAAAGAGGTAGCCCACCACGATCTCCACCCCAAAGGGCACCCGGCGGGCCTTTTGCACATAGCGGGCCACGGCGTTGTCGCAGGCGCGCTCAAAGGCGGTCATGCTCCCCTCGCCCTCCAGCAGCTCCGCGCCCTGGTTGGCGGCCTCCTCCAGGTCCTTGGAAAACAGGCGCGGCAATTCGGTGGGCTTGGCAAATGACAGCGTGTTTACATCTACCGTTCCACCCGGAATGAGCGCCGCTTCCAGCAGTTCTTTGCCCCGTTTGGCCCGCAGGGCGCGGACCACGGAGCGGAGGTTCAGGCTGTCGATGGTCAGCCGGACATAGCCCTCCAGGAACGGACTCTTCGCGGCCTTGGCATGGGCCAGCATCTCCTCATAGCAGGCCTTGTCCAGCAAAAAGTCCGCCCGCTGGGGATCGCCTGAGGTGGCTAGCAGGTCCTTTGCCGCCCAGACGGCGGCCTGAAAGACCGGGGATACCTTCTCCCCCAGGTCCTCCTTTTGAAAGCCCTCCGCCAGGTCCCCGGCGGCATACCGTCCGCCGTCCACCAACAGGCGGGCGGGGTCGGCGTCACGGGCCTGGCTTTTGATGAGGGCCTTGGCGTTGTGGTAGTCGTACTTCACCCGGAACACCGCCAGCACGTCGGGGTCGTCCAAAGACTTCTCCAGATCGGCAAACAGCTCTGCCTGGGCTTGCGCCAGAGACTTCTCCAGCTCGGGCAGGGTGAGGGCGGCGGGCTCAGGATAGCCGCAGTCGGCCATGAGCTTGAGGCATTCGGCGTCCTCCCGCGCCTCGATGAGCTGCTCCATCCGCTCCCGGGTGAGCAGGCGGTTTTCCAGGACGCGAAGGCGCGCGGAGATGGCGGCGTAGTCCGTATCCTTTTTCCGTGCCACGGCGTTCTCTCCTTTCCTGTCCGTCTGTTCAGACCTTGGGGAACAGGTGGGCGGCCACCGACACGGACATGGCCTCCTTCTCCTGCTCCACCAGGGTCTCCAGGGCGCAGTTCAGCTCCACCAGGCCGGACTTCAAAACGAAGCCCCCCTGGATGTCGCGGGTCTCCTCGCTGAGGGTGAGGCGGCCGTCCTTCATGGCCTCGTTGGCGGCGGTCACCACCGCCTTGCCCACCTGGGCGCGGTCGGTCTGGTTGAACATGACCTCGCCGCCGCTTTGACCGGCGCGTACCAGCAGCTTGGTCAACAGGGCGGTGTACTCCTCCTTGGGCAGGGCGCGCAGCTTTGTAAGGGCCAGATCAAAGGTGTCCTCCAGCAGCTGCTGCTTGGCCCCCAGGACCCACTTGCGCCCCTCCAGGGCGCCGGCGGCCTCCGCCCGCTGGGCGGTCTGGGCAGCCTGCTCCGCGGCCTTGGCCCGCTCCGCCTCCACAAAGGCGTCGGCCCGGGCCTGATAGTCCGCAACGATCTCCGCCGCCTGAGCCTTGGCCTGGGCCGTGATATCGTCGGCCTGGGCCTGGGCGTCGGCGGCGATGCGCTCGGTGATCTTCTCCAGTCCGTTCATTACCGTCCCGCCTTTCCGGCTTACAGGGCGTTCATGAGCATCAGGATGGTGCCCACCAGAGACAGAATGGCGTAGAACTCCACGATGCCGCAGAGGATGACGCCCTTCATGTAGTCGTCAGGCTTCTTAGCCACGATGTTGATGGAAGCCGCGGCCACCCGGGCCTGGGCATGGGCGGAGAGCCAGCCGCCGAAGGCGATGGGCACGCAGGCGATGAGGATGGACATACCCTGGGACAGGGTCAGAGGCACGATGCCGCCGGAGAAGGCGCCCAGGACGAACAGGGCGAAGAAGCCCGCGGCAATACCGTACAGGCCCTGGGTGCCGGGAAGGGCCTCCAGGATCATGCACTTGGTGAAGTGCTCCGGGGTCTCGCTCAAAACGCCGGTGGCAGCCTCGCCCACCAGGCCGGTGCCCTTGGCGGAGCCAATACAGCACATGACGATCGCCAATGCGATTCCAATAAAGGCCAGGCCCAGCCCGCCAAACATTTCAAAAAATTCCATTTTAATTTCCTCCTTTGATGACTTCCACATAGTTTGTATGAACTGCAAGGGGGTCGAAGGCCTTGCCTCCGTCCTTGTAGAACCGGCCGAAAAACTCCAAACACTGGAGCCGCAGGGTGTGCACATAGCAGCCAAGCAGGTTGAGCACCAGGTTGAGCACATTGCCGATGAGGGCGACAATGATAAAGGGCACCAGGCCGAACACCGCCCCCAGGGTGTTGAACACCTGGGCAATAATGGCTCCCGCCATCATCAGCGCCATAAGGCGCAGGTAGGACAAAATGTCGCTGAAATAGCCGGACACGCCGTTGTAGATGGCGCCGCCGAAGCCCACCAGGCCGCCCAGGCCCTTGGCCCGGATCAGGTTGCCAATCAGCAGCAGCCCAAGGCCGCCGAAGAGGAGCACCTGCCCCACCGTGCCCAGCACCGGAGCCGCCATCGGGCCCCCGATAGCCAGCGCAGCGCCGATGAGGATGCAGTACCAGGCCAGCTCGTTGGAGACCGCGTCCAGCACCTCCCCGCGCTTGAGCTTTTCCACCATACTGATGGCCATGCCGGTGAACACCTGGATGATGCCCAGGGCCATGGACCCGATCATCACCTGGATGGTGTTGTTCACCGGATTAAAGAGGGCCGGCCAGAACCAGGTTGGGTCGCCGCCGCCGATGGGCGGCTTGAGCAGACCCAGCAGACTGGGGTCGATGAGCTTAAAGAGCTGGGGGAAGAAGTCCCCGAAGAAGCTCCCGGTGAGGCTGCCCCAAAAGATGGAGCTGAGGCCGCACATAAAGAACATGGACATCATGCGTCCCTTGTCTCCCTTGGGCCTGGCCTTGGCCAGAAACAGCGCCGTGCCCAGCGCCATCAGCAGGCCGTAGCCGATATCGTTCATCATAAAGCCAAAGAACAAGATAAAAAAGGGCGCCATAAAGGGGTTGGGGTCTACCCCGTCGTAGGCGGGCATAGAATACATGGCGGTGACCACCGTGAAGGGGTCGGTGAGCTTGTTGCTCTTCAGCTGGATGGGCACCTGAGGATATTCCTCCTCGGTGGGGTCGGCAATGTCATAGGCCATGCCGTGCTCCTCCAGCGCCGCCTTGACCGCCTCCTCCCGCTCGGCGGGAAACCAGCCGTCCAGGAAGAAGGTGTACTCGGTGTCCAATAGCCGGGCCTTGGCCCGCTCCAGCGTCACCTCCTGGCCCGCCTTGTCCAGGGCCACCTTCAGGTCGAACACGCTCCCGGCCTGGTCATCGATGCTCTTTTGCAGGGAAGCAGCCTCCCGGTCCAGCTCACCCAGCTGCCGCTGGAGGACCAGACAGTTTTCCGCCGCCGTACCGCTCCAACTGCGCAGATTCAGCCTGGCGCAGCCCAGGTCCAGCAGCGCAGCCTGGACTTCTTGCGCGGCGCTTTTGTGGACAAGGACCATGAAGTATTGAAACTCCCGGTCTGTCCCCGCCCAGGTAAGGTCGTAAAGCTCGGTGGCCTCGTCCAGCCGGCGCTTCACCTCGGCCCGGTCCAACCGCAGAGACACGGCCACGAACATGGCGTCGGTCCGGCGGGTACCTGTCATGTCCAGGGGGACGCTCAGCTCCTTCCAGGGCTCCAGGGCGCGCAGCTGAGTCTCCAGCTTGCTCCGCTTGGCCTGCTGGGCGTTGAGGGCGGAGTTGGCCTCGTTGATCTGCCGGGCCACCACCAGAGACTGGTTGTAGGCAGACTCGTCAAAGAGCGTCTCCTCCGCCACCTGGGGCAGGGGGACCAGCAGGCCCCCTTTGTCCTTGATGCCCCGGCTCCGCAGGACCTCCAGGGCGGCGGACAGCTCGTCCGCCTCGCCCAGGTGGTGGGACAGCTCGTCCCCGTCGGGGGCCGAAAGGAAGTCCCACTCCGGGGGTAGGGACTTGGGGGTACTTATCTCCACACAACCCAGAGACCGCAGACGGCGCAGGAGCTTGCCCCGGCCCTCGCGCAGTCCCAGTGCGCGCAGATGCTTCATTTTCACGATGGACATTAGTCCCCCTCACCCCCTTTGATCTTCGCAACGATCCCCGCGGCGGCGGCGTCCATGCGGCTCTTGGCGTCAGCCACCAGATTGGCGGCCTCCCGCTTGGCGCCCATCAGCACGGCCTCGCCCGCGGCCTCCCCCTTTATCTTGGCGGCGGCCAGGGTCTGCTCGGTCTCAGCCTGGGCCTGGATCCGGGCTGCGTCCAACGCGGCGCGCCCAGCGCGCTCCGCCTCGGAAAGGATGGTCTTTGCATCATTCTGCGCGGCGGCAATGGTCTCCCGGGCCTTTTCCTCCGCCCGCTCCACCGCTTCAACAGCTTCCAAAGCCATCTATATCTTCACCACCTTATTCCTTGGGCGGCAAATCGCCCCATATTACTGTTGTATTATAATAGGCGATCTGGCATTTTGCAAGGAGAAATTTGCCATTTTTTTGACGTTTTCCGTCGTCTGGCCCTGATTTTTTCTCCTTGGGAAAAAAGGTGTTGACAAATGGGGCTTGTTCCGATATAATTTCCTTTGCCCTTGCCAGAGGGAATATGGCGGCGTAGCTCAGTTGGCTAGAGCACTCGGTTCATACCCGGGGTGTCACCGGTTCAAATCCAGTCGCCGCTACCATACCCCATCGGGCCGCCCGGCCCCCTGGGGTGTCCCATTTCTCTGCGCCGCTGCGCGCCGCACGGCCCGGTGGTCAAGCGGTTAAGACTCCGCCCTTTCACGGCGGCAACACGGGTTCGAGTCCCGTCCGGGTCACCAATTATATGGAGGCATAGCTCAGCCGGTAGAGCGCTCGCTTCACACGCGAGAGGTCACAGATTCGAGTTCTGTTGTCTCCACCACAAAGAACAAATCCGAACTTCGTCCCCATCGGGGCAGAGTTCGGATTTGTTCTATATCTGGCAGATTTAAGCGCATAAGAAAGCGGCCCTTGCCTGGTGTGGCAGGGGCCGCTCCCTTTAGCGCATAGTTGAGATAAGGTCTAATGGATAGGCTCTCCATTTTCGTTAGGCCAGGAAAACACCACATATCCCCCAACGTGAAAGATACTAGGCACACTGGATCCCCCCGCTCCTGGCAAACTTGAAAAACAGGTGGGCGTTGTGGTGTAGCAGCTCCTCAAAAAAGGCAATTTCCTCATCGGAATACCCTTCCCGGAATTTCCACTTATGCTCAGGCAGCACACACCGGGCAGAGTCAAAACCTTGGTGAGTGGGACGCTCAAAGTGGACTTCGACATGGTCGCCGTCCTCCCGCTCGATGATCTGAGAATGGACGGCTTCCGTCTTGTCCTCAAGCTTCATATAAGGGTACATCATAGGAATCGCTTTTTTAAGGGTAGTATAGCAGATGTGATTTCCTTTTACAAGGCAAAATCCTTGTCGTTTCCTACGGCTTGTGGTAGGGTATTCCAGGCAAAGGGACGGTTCTCCTGCCGGATAGGGCTCGACAGTGAAAACCGTCCCTCCGTCTGCCTCCGTCTGAAAAGGAAGGACCTCGGCAATTGCCGAGGTCCTTTTGTCTTAGTCTTTTCTCTTTTTTACGTCGGCCTCAGAGCCCTCGACCACTTCAAAGACTTCGGGCGGGAATAAATAGGACTCGTCAAGCTCGGTCATGATACGGTACCAGCCTTTTTCAATGGACAAAACCTCATAAGCTTTATCCTTCTCAATAGCCGGCGTATCCCGAGCAATATATTTTACCTTCAATCCAACCACTCCTTTACAAAAAAGTCAAATTTGCCAATTCCGTCACATTGCGACCAATGAACTTCTGCACGTCGATCGCCGTCAGGTGTAGATAAAACACCAAACCCTTTTGCGTGTTGCCAGTCTTCAGGTTTACCGCCATAAAGGTCGGCATATTGGGCTGCGCGTCTGTACGTTGTGCGTCTACCCTTACCCGCAAAAACTTCAACATTTTGAATCTTGGTTCCTTCGGCGAAGTGATACACTTCTCCAGTCACAAGGTCCATAACATCGTAGTTAACCGCCTTGGCACCAAGAGACCTGCCTATGCCAATTGTACCACGTTTGGGCTCGTCCGTAAAGGGGGATTCGCCGCCTTCTGTGGGGGTATCCGCTTCCGCCAACGCTGTCTCCCCACCCTGCCCGCGGGCGATCTTATCCAGCATGGCCTTGATATCCTCATCAGAGAGTGAAGCCAGGGGAGTGGTGGGGTCTTGGGTCATTTCCCGGGCCAGGCGGGAGAGAATTTCCTGGGCGCTTTGTTGGACAGGGCGCGAGGAGATCTCCGGGACCAGTCCGTCCGGGCCGAGGTCTTCTGTGCGGGAAGAGACCATCTCCACCGCCAGCTGGTGAAGAACCTCCAGGTCGGAAATTTTCCCTGCGGGTGTGGCGGCCTGAATGTTGACAGAGGCGGGAGGTTGGGGTATACTTCTTTTAGGAATAGGCATCCTCTCTGAACCACGCTGGGTCTCATGTAGTCCAGATTTAGGAGGGGTATTGCCTACTCCCAGAGTAGGGCCATCCTCCGAGTGCAAGATGGACGCACGCCGTCCATATGTAGAAGGCGTGGCACCTACTCTTTCTATTGTCAAGATTTCTTCTGGAGAGAAGTAATAGAGCACATTATCCGCACCCTTGCCAGGTTTTTCTTCCACCAGGCGCACCCGCATTTTTACCTCGTAGGGTGCTCCTTCAATGTATACAGTGGTCTTTAGGTAGTCGTAGCCAGCAATTTGTGCTCTGCCGTCTCTGTCTCCTTTGCTCTCAAACCAGACTCCGTTGTTGGCAATTCGCTCTAGGTTGTCCATTACCAGAATGCTTTCAACTGAGATATCTCCCCCACCAGATGGATGTAGCATTTTCTTCAGCGTGGTAGGGGTTATTTTTAGAATATACTCGTTTCCATCCCTCATAACGTTGCTTGCGGGGATATAAGCCGCGCTGTTTTGATCCAGCCCCAGTCGTGTCCGGGCCCGCTTGATGGCGTCGCTTCGCAAGGCGTTGCCTGCGGTGGGGAGCGTGTCTCCCACGCCGGGGATATTCTGAAGGGATAGGTTAATGATGGGTACGGTGGGCATTTCCACATTCCGCGGCTTATTCAGACGGTATTCTCCGGGCGTTTTTGTGCCCCCTGCAGGGTTTTGGAACGCAGGGCTATCCATGCCCATGTCGGCGTACAAACGCGAATCCACGCCAGTCCCCGTACCGTTCTCGGCGGTCCGGCCCGCTTTGTTCATGCTGATATCCGTGGTGACGATTTTCGGCCCCTCCAGCACGCCCACGGACAACGCGGAGAGAAGCGCGGCATACGCTGCGTCCTCGGTGAAAAGCTTAAACTCGTTGTTCTCTCCCAGCGCCAGGTTTCGAAAGACGGGCGTTAGAATCTCCTGAAGGCATTCCTCCGTCATTTCCCCCGCCGCCGCCACGGCATATTTCGCGGGAATGCGCAGCGCCGCGCGCTGAATGTTGTTCAGGGCGCTTTGCACCGCCTCGGAGTTGGGCAGTTTTCCGCCCAGGCTGGAAATGCCGCTCAAGGCATATTGTAGCCCAGCCTCGCTGGCCCCGGCTAAAATGCCGTAGGCTCTGGCCTCCCCCTTGCTGTAGCCCTGGGCCAGGGCTTCGCCGTAGGCATTGCCGCCGGCGGAAAGGAATGTCACGCCCGCTGCCGCCGCAGGGCCGCCCACGACGCCCGCCCCGATGGAGGGCGCCATGTTTCCGGTCGTGACTGCAAGATCAAAGCCGATCTGTCCCAGGCTACTGCCCAGAATCTTGGGTCCCGCACCGTCCAGGTCTTCCCGGACATATCCCGCGCCGTATTGCAATTCGCTGGCAGGAATAGGCGTGTCGGAGAAATTCTGCGCGATCCCGGTGACCGCCCGGTCAAAGCCGGACGCAAGGCCGTAGCCCACTGTAGCCACCGGGCGAAGAGGACCGGAGTTTTTCACGAGGTCTGCCTGCTCGCGCCCTCTGCGCGCCTTCATGGGGTCCATCATGAACGACAGATACTCAAAGGCGTGGCTTGTTCCGCGTTCTGCGTCCTTTGCCAAAAGGTAGTTATAGATCCGCGCTTCCTCGTCGGTTAGCTTGTCATAGATGGACTTGGTCGGGCTGGATTCCTGTGTTTTCGGGAACAGCTTCTCCATTACCTCTAAACCGATAACCGCCCCGTCTCCGGACCGTTTGACGGGCATTACGACATTGTTTTTCATCCCCCCGCCCCGGGCGGCATACACCTGAAAGTCATCCCGGGTGGGAAGCAGGGAATACTGCACCAACTTTGCGGACTCGATGTCCTGATTCAGCGCCGCAAGCTCGTCGTCGATCTTTTTTCTTGTCTCCCATGCGGCGTTGGCATCTGCCAGATATGCTTCGTTTGCCGCCTCCGCGCTTTCGTATATGCCATCCCAATAGGTGTACTTAGGGTCCGCATCCACGGCGGTCTGCGCCGTCTTTGCATCCTTGGCGGCGGCTTTCAGCTCCGCCGCTCTCTTCTCCGCCGCGCCGATGTCCAGCTGCGCAAGGCGCTGGGTTTTCGCGGCCTGCTTTTGCGCAGCCATCGCTTTTTGATACCCCATCGCCATGTCAAACGCTTGGTGTTCCGACTCGGTCTTTTGAACCGTGGGCTTCGGCGTGAAGGTTTGTGCCTTTTGGGGCGTTACCGGGGCCGCACTCTGTTCCCGTTCCTGCTTTGCCTGCAGTCCCGCGGCGTAGGGAGTGGGCGGAGTGTAGGTCCCGCCCGTCAGATAGGGCGGGAGGGGAGACCGGGGGGCGGAGTTGGCCTCGCTATTCCCCTGCCCGCCGGACAACGCCGTCTGCGGACTCCCCAACTTCACCAGCCTCGTGGCGTTTATAAATCGTTCTCTTGAAGTGGCGGGGGACTCAACAAGACTTTGGCCGGTTCGGCCCGCCTTTACGAGCTTGGTGGCGTTCATGAAGCGCTCTCTTGCCGTAGACATCTATCATCACTCCAATTCGTAGCCGTATTGTTCAAACAGCTTTTCCAGCTCGTTAAATGCATCGTCGGAAAGAACGCTCTCGTTTTTTTTGATCAAGGCCACCGCCGTGGCCTGGCTTCCGTTACGCAGCATATTGGTGACCTGACCCTTGAAGCTACTATAGGTGGAAGGGGTCATTTCTTCTTTGGGCTCTCTCGGTTTAGGCGGCGTTGGTGTATCCTCGGTTCTCCTGTAGGCATCTTTGCCATAATTGGCGATCTGCTTACGGGTGAGGTCGATGCCCAGCTGTTTGGAGATCAGATCCAGGTCCGCGTCACGCTTGGCGTAGTCCCGGTCCTCGCTCCACAGCGCCCCCAGGGCGGCGGCGTCCTCGGGGGACAGGCCCAAAAAGCCGTAGCCGGAGTAGTTGCCGCCGGAGGCCAGAAGGTCGGCCAGGGCCTTGTCCCGGGCCTCCTGGTCCTGCCGCTCCTTATAGGCCCACTCACGGCCCACATCGGCCCGCTTGTCGGCGTACTCCTGCTCATACCGCTGGTCTGACAACGCGTCCCGGCCGCGGTTATAGAGGGTGTTGTCCACGTCCAGGGCATAGGCCTGGTCGCTCTGGAACGGGCTGAGCACGGTAGCCTGCCAGCGGGCGGCGTCCGAGCTGTCCAGGCTGTCGTACATCTGGAGGTCGGAGCGAAGCTGATTGCCCTCGTTCATGTACATCTGGTAGGCCAGTTGGCGAAGCTCGGGCACCTTGTCCGCCAGCTGGGCCATGGTGGCGTTGTAGCTCTGCTGGCCTGCCGTCTGGGCGAAGGAGGACGCCAAGCCCCCCGTCCGGGCCATGACTTGTCCCATGGTGTCCTGCATGGACTTGCTGGCCCCGCGCTCATACTGGGCCTTATACTGCTGATACGCGGGGTCCTTCTCCGGGTCGTAGGAGAAGGGCTGGCGGTTTTGGAGCTGGGACAGGGTGTCCGCGCGCTCCTTCTCATAGGCCGGCGTCCACCGCGGGGAGCTCATATGTGTGCCGCTCATATGGGCGCCGCTCTCGGAGGCAAACTGATTATACGCCCCGCCGTTGGCGCCACCGGAATATCCCGCCTGGGCGCGGATGGCCTCGGCCCGCTGGTGGGCGGAGTCCATGCCCACTCGGTCTCCCGCCTCGCTGGCCTTCTGCCAGTCGAGCTTTGCCTGACTGATCCCCGCCTGCTTGTCTGCGCTCAAAAGCAGCTGGTCCGCGCCAACGTCAGTAGCATCGGTGTATTCTCTGTAAGGGTCCTTATACGTCTTTGCCATTCTTTCCTTCCTCCAATCGTTTTTCCAGCTGCCGGAAGCCGTAATCCATCTGCTCCTGCAGGTAGTTGATGTGCCGCTCTATCTGGTCCATCCAGGCGTGCAGGTCCTCTTGGTTGGTGTGGCCCAGCTGCTTGTCAAATAGGTTCATGTCATGCCTCCCTTACCATACTGACCCCACGGTAAATTCCCGCACCATGCTCTGGAGCAAGAACCTGCCCTCGCCCCGCAGCCGCACCTGAAAGCTGTCGCACCGCCCTGGGCGGATGGGAACCACCTGGGTGACGGGGCCGGGGGCGTGGGCCGTCCACACGGTCTGGAAGGGCCCGTTGTCCGCGGCCACGTCCACCTCCGCCCAGGCCCCCTCCTCCAGCTCCAGCCGCAGCAAAAGCCGGGAGTAGCCCTTCTTGTTGTGCACCGTCTCGGTAAAGGGCGCGAAGGTGGCCGACCAGGGGATGGGCTTCCCCTCCGCTCCGTCCGCCTCCCCGCTGTGACAGAAGATGCCCTCGGGAGTGAGGGAATAGAGCACCCCGTCCAGATTGGCGAAGGCCAGCGTCTGCTCCTCGCTCTCCTTGAGCCAAAGGCCCGTGTCCGTGCCGAAGCTCAGGGTCTCCCATGTTCCCGTGTCCGCGCGCTTCATGGAGATGAGGTATCTGGGTACATGCGTGCGGTGATAGTCCTTCCGAAAATCGTCCATGGCGGTGCGGAGCAATGCCGCGTCTACGGTATATGTCTCCATCTCCTGACTGGCCAGATCGACCTTGCTGGCCACATAGTAGACGTACATCTCCTCATAAGGCCCGCTGCCCGACAGGACGGTCTCCCGTCCTGTCGGCTTCGGCGCTGTTTCCTCGCCCTCCTCCCCTTCGGGCGGCGGCGTGCTCTGAACGTACCGAGGATAAAACTCGTGCTCTAACTGCCGCTCCAGCTCCAAGCACCACGCCACCTTTTCCCCCTCACTGATGGCGTTGGGCCGCAGAAGGTCGGCCTTGACGATACACTCTCCCGCCGTCATGCGTCTCTCCCCACCATCTCCAGCCGGAGCTTGTCCAGCGCCGCCGCGGCGCCCAGGTTCATGGCCCCGGCGACCAGGTTGACCTCATGTACCCCATCGCCCTTGACGATCCCCGCGTCCATGAGCCGCCGCGCCACCGGCCGCGCCCACTCGGGTAGCTCCTCTACCTTGTGGTAGCTTGCCGGGTACACCGCCCGGATCGTCTCGGCCAGCGCCTCCTCCAGCGGCTTCACCGCCTTGTCCACGGCCTTGTCCACCATGGTCTGAATTTCCTTCTCGGTCATCTCGTGTTCCTCCTTTACGCTCTCATAGTCGGGCCGCGCCACCGCCATGATACAGCTCCACCGGCGCGTCCGCCGCATCACCGCCCCGCCGTTGTCCTGGCTGGTCACCGACGTGTTCCCCTCGATGGCCACGATGCCCGTGGACGTGCGCTTCTCCACGATGCCCACATGGTCGGCGTAAGCGTCCTTGTCAAACTGATAAAACACGATGTCCCCCGGCTTGGCCTCCTTGGCAGGGATCAACCTCCCCTTGGACTTGAACCAGTTCATCAGGGTGGTGCAGCCCCCCGTCTTGCGCAGTAGCTGAAGTTGCCCCGCCATGTAAAACACCCAGCACACAAAGGCACAGCACCAGGGGTAGCTCGCCCCCGACACCTCCCGGCCATAGAACCAGGTGTTGTACTTCACCTTGTTGCTCCCGGCAGGCAGCTCGGTCACCCCGATCTCCTTCCCGGCGATGTCCACCACCCGTTCAGCCGCAGTCATCGCCCGTCACCGTCCTTGCGGGTAAAGAAATACGTAATGATCGCCCCGTAGCTGGTGCAGAACAGGGCCAGCACGTCCTGCCCTGGATTCACCCCCGAGAGCAGCAGCGCCGCCATGCACGCCGTCATCACCAGCGTTACGATGCTTTTCACCGATAACAGTTTCTCCACGATCTGCTTCATTTGTCTTCTCTCCTTCCCATAGGAGCCGGTGTCCTCACCGGCCCACCTTTGCCCTTGACCTTCGTAGTGGCGGGTTCCAAACCCGCCCGCCGATCCTACGCCTCACGGCTTATGATACGCCTCCAGCCCCTCCACCCGTCGGTCCATACCGTTGAGCCGTTCCTCCACCACCGGCATTCGCTTGGCAAAGTTATTGTGCTCCCGCACCTCCCGGGTCAGCTCTTCCAGCTTCGCCTCCGTCACCGCCTGAGACTTGCTGTTGGCGATGAGCACCCCGCACAGCGTCAACCCCCCGCTCACCAGCGCCACAATGATCGCTTCCACTATGTATCTCCTTTCCCGGCCTCATAAGCCGCCACCTCATTCTCCAAATTAGGGTTAAGCTGCAGGAACCAACCGTCCTCCCGGACATAGTTTGGATCGCAGCTCCCACGGGCCATTTTCGCCTGCCACTCGGCGTAGCTTTTGGTAAAATAGTGATCCACCACGATCTTTTCGGCGGGCAGCTCTCCACCCCCCTGGCGCACTCGCTCATGGTTCTCATTGACTACCCACAGAGAGTATTGCGTAGCGATGGGACCATGGGCGCCCATAGTGTCGATCCTGTTGGGACGCACAATGCTCTTACATTGGGTCATACCGCTGGGATATTCACACACCTCCGAGAATCTATTGCGCACCGGGCCTCCGGTGTCCTCCATCTGCCCGTTGGCGTTGTAGACCACCCACTTGGCCAGCACCGCATCCGCCTCCGGGTAGTCCTCCAAAAAGTCCCGGAGAGTGGAGCCGTCCACCACCCGGAGGAATTCGTCGGCGTCGATGAATGCCATCCACTCCGAATCACTCCCGAACTGTTTCAGGCAGTCGGCATAGGCTTCAAACTGAGCGTGACCTCGCGGCGGCGGGAAGTCCACTACCGTCACCATATCGGCGTATTCCGCCGGGACACTCTCTGCCACGGGGACGGCGGAGCCGTTGTCATAGATGTAAAAGTGCTCCACGCCCTGTGCGACATGCCACGCCAGCCACTCGGGCAAATATCTGCCCTCGTCCTTGATGAGCAGGCAGGCTGCTACATTGTATTGCTTGTCCATCATGCCACCTCCAGACACAGAAATATGCTACTGGAACCGGTACCCGATAGAAAACTCAAGTAACTCCCCCACATCTTTTGGGTGAGGCGAAAAACAATCGATCCATCCGATTGGACGGACCCGCTTATGCTTTCAGAAAAATATCCGCTGTACAGTTGTATGCCAAAAGAACTATAGAGAGCAGTAAATGCAAAGCCTACAGGCGGAACGATACAGACCTCCGCTGCCCCATCAGACGGGATATCAATCCCGTAATTAGGGAACATAAAAACGCTTTGCCCTTCCGGTCCGGTATAATCTGTGTAATGCGCCAGCACAACATTTTTGCTGCTCAGTGTCTCGCTGTCCCGCATGACCTTCACAGTCGCGATTTTGCTTAGGTGAGCTTCCAGAAGCGCTTTTACCTCATCCACATACTTTTTGTTGGCAGCACTATCAAAGGACTCTGGATCAGCGATTCCAGATATCTGCACAGGGTCATAGCTGACCGGAGATGCTCCTTGAAACTGAATAGCACCTCCCATAATTCTAAATGTAACCGCTCCATCCTGAGACAATGTGGTCAATGGCTCACCAGAGTTACACAGTTGTAGGCTGTCAACCTCGCCACCGCTTTGCGGCAGCCACGGCCCGCTTGCCAAGATGGCGTTGAACTCAGCTTCTGTCCCCGTGTAGCCGCCCTCAACTGCTTGCTGATAAGCGCTTTTTCCGTCTCCGGCAGGGCCCTGGGGTCCTTGTGGTCCAGCAGGGCCTACATGTCCAGTATCTCCTTTTGGTCCTGGCGCGCCATCTGCTCCCGGAACTCCCTGTTCCCCTCTCGGTCCAACAGCTCCCTGCGGGATAGAAAGCTTGAGATTGACCACTCCCTCTTCGGAAATGGTCTTTTCCACCGAGGCAGGGGTTTCGGCGGAGACTGTCTCCGTCTCCACGGTCATGTCCTCGATCCGCTGAGCGGCTTTTCGGGCGTCGGCGGCGCTTTGCCCTGCCATTTCTGCGGCTTCACCCGCTTCATCCCTGGCCAGATGCGCACCGTCGTTGTACCGCATTGCCCCTTCCATATAGCCGCAAGCCTGACCACTGGCTGCTTCTGCGGTTCGGGCAGCCGCCTGCGCCGCCTCCACCTGCGCGCCCACTGCGCCCTGCCGGGCGGCCTCCGCCTCCTCCCGCTCCTTCTCGGCATTCTGCCGCAGGGTCTCCTGCCGCTTGCGCTCGGTTTCGTTTTCCCCGCGCACCACCTCGGCCTCTTGGCGCTTCAGTTCCTTGCTGTCTCTGGACATCTCTGCCTTGGACCGCGCCGTTTCCGCCTCGGCCCGGTCTATTTCGTCAGCCAACCGCGCCGCCTCATTCGCCGTCCGGGTGTTCTCGTTTTCCGCCCGCAGTGCTTCAGCCTCCCGGCGCACGTTCTCTTCCTCGGTCCTCTCGTCCTCTGCGGAAAGGACTGACTGAAGCTGCCCCAGCAGCTCGTCCACCTGCCCCTGCATCTGCTCCATATCGGTGGGAGAGGTAACGGCGCCCCCGGCCACGGCGGCGCGCACAGGCGTCCTGGCAACGTCGAAGGTCTGGGTCACGGTAGGCTGGGGCGTCCAAATGATGTCAGCCATGATTTCCCTCCGAAGGTGTGGGCATCTTGGCCGGAGGCAGCTCTACCACCCCTGTCACACCCTTGTCCCTGTTAGATCCCTCCGCCTCCTTGCCCCACCGCACAGGCACACGGTTGGACAAGTAGTACATAATAGAGGTCAGGTGGGGCGGCACGTCCTTGGTGACCGTCTTGGTCAATACGTGGATGTTGCCGTCCCGGTCCAGCTTTTCCTCCTGGGTGACCTCATCAAACTGATAGCCGACGGCCCGCTTCAAAAGTGCCGCCTCCACGACCTGCTCCGGCCGCTCCCGGCCTGCGCTCACCGCGTCGCACAAAGGAACATATTCCTTCTCGCCCGCGCGGCCTTTCTTGATCCAGCTCCGCAGGGTAGTGGTGCTTACTCCAAGTCTTGCGGCGATCTCCTTGAGCCCCGCTCCCGCTCTGGCCCAGTCCAAAACCTCCACCAGCCGTGGCAACACATAGGTCGTGTACTTATCCTTCACCCTATCGCCTCCTTTCACCTTCGTTTGTTGCTCTACGCAACTCACGATGAAAAATTTTGCAGCCAAAGCTGCTTTCTACACAATTCCAACAGGATAAAGTAGTCTCCCACCTCGCGTCTGTTGCTCTGCGCAACAAATGGTACCACAGGTTTCCTCCGTTGTCAATAGCACAGCGCAAAATTTTTTAAATTTTTTTGTTTCTCTATTGCGCAACGCAAATTCTTGTGTTATCATACCCTTGAAAAGAGGTGTCTCCCATGACCAATCTTGAGCTCGGGCAACGACTGGAGTCGCGGCGCACGGCGCTGGGGCTCACCCTGGACGATGTCGCCCTGCGCGTGGGCGTGGCAAAATCCACCATTCAGCGCTATGAAAAGGGAAAGATCGAAAAGCTGAAGCTTCCGGTCATCGACGCCATTGCGGCGGCGCTGGATACGGACCCGGCCTGGCTGCTGGGAAAAACAGAGACCGTGGGTCCCTATGCGCCGCCCCCCGCCGTACAGATCGTCCGCGTCCCCGTGCTGGGCCTGGTCCCGGCCGGGATCCCCATCGAGGCCATCGAGGACATCGTGGACTGGGAGGAGATCCCCGCCGCCATGTGCAGCGGGGAGCGGCAGTATTTCGGCCTGCGGGTCAAGGGGGACAGCATGTACCCTGAGTATCTGGACGGCGACACCATCATCGTCCGCAAAACCCCTGTCTTTGAAAGCGGGGATGTCTGCGTGGTCTATGTCAACGGCTTTGACGCCACCCTGAAGCGGGTCAAGGTGGACGAAAGCGGGGCCTGGACCCTATTCCCCCGCAACCCGGAATATCCCCCCAAGACCTATTCCGCCGAGGAGGTCCGCACCGTCCCGCTGTCCATCGCCGGGGTGGTGGTAGAGCTGCGCCGCAAGGTCAAAGGATGACCCTGCCTTGGCAACAGGGACAGCGTTTTGTATCTCGTTGGTGTGAAAGGTGAAGAAGAAATATGCGATACCTCGGAAACAAGGAATCTATGTTAGACGAAATACGAGCCGTTCTTCAAGAGAACGGCCTGTTGGCACAAAGGCATGTTTTTTTGACGACTATGGAAGACTCTTTTACCGAAATAACATAGGCCGGGATCATCTAAGCTTCATCGAAGGTATTACCGTGAACGATCAACTTCCGGACTATATTCTTACGGATGCCTTTATGAGGTATATGTGGCAACGCAGACAGATATATGGATGGTTGCGGACACAAAAATCAAACATAAGAAGGACTAGAAAACAAAAGGACCCGCCGCCGGCGGGTCCTTTTTGATGGGGCATTCCTTCGGTCCTCACGCCAGCGCGGCAGTGATGATGGCCATGGAATAGACCTCCAGGGCGTTGCAGCCGCGGGAGAGGTCGTTGATGGGCGCGTTTAGGCCCAGGAGGATGGGCCCGTAGGCGTCGAACTTGCCCAGACGCTGGGCAATCTTATAGCCGATGTTGCCCGCGTTGATGTCGGGGAAAATGAAGGTGTTGGCATGACCGGCCACAGCGCTGCCCTTGCACTTGGTCTGGGCGACGCGTGGGGAGACGGCGGCGTCGAACTGCAGCTCGCCGTCCACAGGCAGGCCGGGGGCCCGTTCCCGGGTGAGCTCCATGGCGCGGCGCATCTTGTCCACATCCTCCCCCTTGCCCGAGCCAAGGGTAGAGTAGCTCAAAAAGGCCACCTTGGGGTCAATGCCGAAGATCTTGCCGCACTCGGCCACCTCCACGGCGATCTCGCTAAGCTCCTCGGCGGTGGGCTTGATGTTGATGGCACAGTCGCCCATAGCCAGCACCTCGTTCTCACCGGTGGCGGAGGGACGCACCAGAATGAAGCAGGAGGAGACGATGGAGTGGCCGGGCTTGGTCTTGATGATCTGGAGGGCGGGGCGGACGGTGTCGGCGGTGGAGTAGGTCGCGCCGCCCAGCAGGGCGTCTGCCTTCCCCATCTTCACCATCATCGTGCCAAAGTAGTTCCCTTGAGCGAGGGTCTTGCGGGCGTCCTCCGGGGTCACTCCCTTGCTCTTGCGAAGCTCACAGAAGATCTCCACCATCTCGTCCATATAGGCGCTGTTGTTGGGGTCTTCGATCTCCGCGCCCCGGATGTTATAGCCCGCGTCCTCGGCAGCCTTCTGCACCTCCACGGGATCGCCGATGAGGACGGGCTTGAGGAAGGTGCCCGCCAGCAGGCGGGAAGCGGCCTCCAAAATGCGGGGGTCGGCGCCCTCGGTAAACACAATGCGCTTAGGATTCTTCTTCAGATACTCGATCAGCTGCTGAAACATTTCACATATCTCCTTTTCTTTGAAATAACCAGTCTTTATCCGATGCGGTAGCCCACGCCCCACACGGTCTTGATGATCCTGCCCTCGCCCCGGTCGGTGTCGCCCAGCTTCTCCCGAATGCGGCGGATGTGGACCATCACGGTGTTGTTGCGCTCCAGATATTTTTCACCCCATACCTGCTCAAACAGCTGCTCGGCGGAGATGACCTGTCCCTTGTGGGCGCACAGGGTCCAAAGGATGTCAAATTCGATGGGGGTGAGGGATATCTCCTCCTCATACAGCCAACAGCGGTGGGTCCCCTTGTTCATCACCAGCCCGGCCACATCCACCTCGTCGGCGGAGTCCTTCCGCTCCCCGCCGTTGTAGCGGGTGTACCTCCGCAGCTGGGCCTTCACCCGGGCCGCCAGCTCCAGGGGGTTGAAGGGCTTGGTCATGTAATCATCCGCCCCGATGGTCAGGCCGTTGATCTTGTCCATGTCGCTGGTCTTGGCGGTGAGCATGAGGATGGGGAAGGGATACTTCTCCCGCAGGCGGGCACAGAGGGTAAAGCCGGACAGGTCGGGGAGCATCACGTCCAAAATGGCCAAGTCAAAGCTCTCCCCCTCGGCGGCCTCCAGCGCCTGGCCGGCAGTCAGGCACTTGGTGACCGTATAGCCCTCGCTGGAAAGATACACCCCCACCAGGTCGGCGATCTCCGGCTCGTCGTCCACCACCAGGATGTGGTATTTCTGCTCCATGTCACTTGTCCATGCACGCCGCGGTTTGGGCGGCCAGAGCGGCGTTGTTGAATACCAGCTGGATGTTGGAGCTCAGGCTGTCTCCCCCCGTCAGCTCCTTCACCTTGGCCAGCAGGAAGGGAGTGGTGGCCTTGCCGTGGATGCCGTTTTGCTCCGCCTGCCGCAGGGCCTCCTCAATGGCGGCGTTGATGACGGCGGGGTCCATGGAATACTCCTCCGGGATGGGGTTGGTCACCAGCATCCCACCCCCCAGGCCCAGCTCCCGCTGGGTGCGGAAAGCCGCCGCCAGCTCCTCGGGGGAGTCCATGCGGTAGTCCACACCAAAGCCCGACTTACGTGTGTAGAAGGCGGGCAGCTCTTCGGTGCCGTAGCCGATGACAGGCACGCCATGGGTCTCCAGATACTCCAACGTCAGCCCCAGGTCCAAAATGGATTTGGCCCCGGCGCACACCACCATGACAGGGGTGTGCGCCAGCTCCTCCAGGTCAGCGGAGATGTCCATGGTGGTCTCCGCACCCCGGTGGACGCCGCCGATGCCCCCAGTGGCAAAGATGGAGATGCCCGCCATGTGGGCGATGATCATAGTTGTGGTGACTGTAGTGGCCCCGTCCGCGCCCCGGGCGCAGAGGACGGCCAGGTCCCGGCGGCTTGCCTTGGTCACCGTCTGACCCTTCTTGCCCAGATACTCGATCTCTTCCTTGGTACAGCCCGCCTTCAGCTTGCCTCCGATAATGGCAATGGTGGCGGGGGTCGCCCCGTTCCGGCGGATGATGTCCTCCACCGCCAGAGCGGTCTCCACATTCTGGGGATAAGGCATCCCATGGGAGATGATGGTGGACTCCAGGGCCACCACAGGCTTGCCCGCGTCCAGGGCCGCCTTCACCTCGGGGGAAATGTCCAGATACCGGTTCAACATAACGCTTCCTCCTTATGTAAGTCGATGATATCGCTGACCGCTTGGGGACTCAGCAGGGGGTTGATGGTCTCCGCCCCCGCCAGAGCAATGGCCGCCGCGGCCAGTCCCGCCCTCGCGCTCTCCTCCAGGCCCTTGTCCGCCCAAAAGCTCCAGGCCAGGGCCGCCATAAAGGCGTCGCCGCAGCCGGTGGCGTTTTTCATCTCGCCGGGGTAGATGGGCAGATGGACCAGCCCCCGGTGGTCGGCGGCCAGTACCCCGTCTCCCCCCAGGGAGATAAACACCCGCTCCAGTCCCGTCTCCAGCAGCTTACTTGCGGCAACCTGAAGAGATACCTCGTCCACGATGTCCACCCCGCTCAAAAGCGCCGCCTCGATGCGGTTGGGCTTGAGGGTGTGGAGCCTGCCCAGAATGGGCCGGGCCTTTTCCGCCTTGGCGGTGGAGACCGTGTCCAGAAACACGGGAGCCGTACAGTGTTCGGCAAGAAACTCCACGCTCTCGGCGGGAATGTTGGTGTCGCACACCACCAGCTTGGCGTGGTTCAACACCTTTAGTTTACTCTCTAAAAACGCTGGGGTCAAGTGGTCGTATATCGCCATGTCGCTTACCGCCAATTCCATCTCCCCCAAATGGTCGGTAAGAAATAGGTACGTTGAGGTGGCGGCATGGGGCACCCGCAGGGCGTGGGAGAGGTCGATGCCCAGCTCCTTGCAGGAATTGGCGATCTGCCGGGCAGGCAGGTCCTCCCCCAGAGCGGTGATGAGGGCCGTCGGCACCCCAAGCAAAGCCATGTTGTGGGCGATATTCCGGCCCACGCCCCCCAGAGACATGCGCACCGTGCCGGGGTTGGAGTCGTGAAGGACCATAGTCTTGGCGGGAGTGCCGCCAATGTCCAGATTCACCCCGCCCACCACCACGGCGTAGCTGTTATTCATGGCGCTTCCCCCTCCCGTTTTTCTATACATTGGCGCACCAGAGCAAAGCCCCGGTCCAGCCCCTCCTGGGACGCCGCCTCTTCCAGCAGAGCCGCGTCCGCGCCGGAGCCCCCCTCCGGCTCCAGCTTCCAGCGGCTCAGGACCGTTTCGTAAAGAGCCTCCTCCGGCGTCTGTGCCAGCTCCTCCGCCAAGGCTTCCGCCGCCCGGAGCATGTTGCGCTGTCGCAGGCGCAGGACAGTAGAGCTCGTGGGGTAAGTAAGCGTTATCTCTGCCACGGCCTGCGTCCCGGTCTCGGGATAGTAGACGATCTCCAGCGCCGGGTCCCCCAGCGCCAGGTCCGGCCGCGCGTCATACACCCGCCGCAGGCTGTCCTCCGGTGCGTCCTCCTCCGTCTCCCGGCGGGTCAGCAGAGCGGTGAACCGTCCGCCAAACGCCTCCACGGTCTCCTCCACCCGCGCGTCCAGGTCGGCGGTGGTCCGAATGGTCTCTAGGGCCATGTATTCTGACGGAGGGACACGGTAATCAAAGGCTGCTGTGACCTCGTAATAGGCGATGATGCGGCTGACATGGAAGGTGATGTCCGACAGAGCATAGCACCCCAGGGGGTCCTCCTCCATCAGCTGCCGCTTGGCCTTCTCCAGGTCCACCGCCAGATTGCCCGGATAGGTAACGGGAAAATGCAGGTTTCCCTCGGTCATCCCCTCCTCCACATAGGAGCCCAGGGCTGAGCACAGCCCCGAGTAGGTGTTCACCCGGTAGGCGTCCAGCAGGGAGGCCGTGGGATTTTCCTCGTGGGGACTTATGTAGGTGGCCTCCCGCTCCAGCATGGCTGCGCAGGAGGTCAGGAAGAAAAACGCTATAATAAGAGGCAATAGCCGTTTCATAGATGACCTCCTTTGGGCGTGATATCACGCTCGGGTTGGACGCGCTGTCCCCAACGGCTTCCCTCCGTCTCGGGGCAAATCGCGCGGCCTGCGGCCGCTTACCAATTCACCCCTCGCTCCAGTCCATCCGCTGGGGCGCGTCTACCCTCGCGCTTACAGATCATTTTGCTTATACTCCCTGAACCCATCCCCCAGGACCTCATGGGCGTCGCAGACGATCAAAAAGGCTACCGGGTCGATCTCCTTCACCAGGGCCTTGAGCTGAACGATCTGCCGCTGCTTGAAGGCGCACATAAGCACCTCCTTGGGCTGGCCGGAATAGGCCCCCTTCCCGGTCAGGATGGTGACCCCCCGCTCCATGCCATCCACAATGGCCCGGGCGATCTCCTTATCGTGATCCGAAATGATATAGGCCACCTTGGCCGTGTCCATGCCGTAGAGCATCTTGTCCATGATGACCGTGGAGATATAGAGGCCGATGAGGCCGTAAAGGCCGCTCTCCAGGGAGCGGAACGCCGCCGCCACCGCCAGCACCACCACCAGGTCGATGACCAGCAGCAGCTTGCCCACGGGGAGCCACGCCAGCTTCAGCTTTAAAAGCCGCGCCAGCAGGTCGGTGCCCCCGGTGGTCGCCCCCTGGCTGAAAACCAACCCCAGGCTCACCCCCAGCAGCACCCCGCCGAAAATCGCCGCCAGCATAGGCTCCATGGTGGGGATTGCCGGAAACAGATAGTTGAGCCCGTCGATGAACAACGAGGACAGGGCCATGGCGTAGAGGGAGGACACCAGCAGGTGCCCGCCCAACAGCCGCCACCCCAGGAAGAACAGCGGGGCGTTGAAGACGATGACCATGATACCGATGGGCAAAACAGGCACAAAGGCGTTGATGATCTGGGCAATGCCGGTCACGCCCCCGAAGCCAATGTGGTTGGGGTCGTAGCACCACACGAAGCTGACCGCGTACACCAGCGCGCCCAGGGTAATGATGGCATAGCTTTTTACGAGGTCAAACGCCTTTGATTTCATGTGGAGTTCTCCTTTAACGATTCCAACTAGTTATAAAGTAATCTGATTTTCCGACGCGTAGTCCTCCTGGCGCAGGAGCGCCCCGGAAGCGGGGAGGCTGCGGCCCCGGAAGCGGGCGGGGTTAGCGATGCGGCTTTCCTCCAGGAACTCCGCCCCGGCCACGGTGTGCTTGCCCTTGAGAGACAGCACGTTCACCCCCTGGGTGTTGCGGGTGGTCTTGGGGGCCAAGGAGGCGGTGTGGAAGATGAGACAGCGGGTGTCGGTGGAGTGGATGGCCACCTCCTTGTCCTGGACCAGCACCATGGCGGTGACCAGAGGGGACTTGTCGCTGTACGCCCCGGTGAGCCGCTTGCGCTTGGTCTGGGTCTGGTAGCCCGCCATCTCCACCCGGGCCACCTTGCCGTTTTGGAAGAAAAACAGCAGGTGGGCGGAGTAGTCCCCGGTGAGACAGACGAATTTCACCGTCTCCCCCTGGTCCATCCCCAGCTTAGTAGGCAGATAATCGCCCAGCAGGCTGGCCTTGGCGTCGTCGAAGTCGGCCAGCCGCGCCTTGTAGCACTGCTGGCGGTCGGTGAACACCAATAGCTCATCCCGGTTGGTGGTCTCGTAATGGAGGCTGGGGCCGTCCCCCTCCTTGTACTTCTGCTCCCCGCTCATGCGGAGAGACTGGGGGGTGATCTTCTTAAAATACCCCTCCCGGGAGACAAACACGTGGACCGGGTAGTCCTCCACCTCGGCGGTCAGGTCCACCTCCTGGGCGGATTCGTATTCGTAGAGGATTTCCGTCCTTCTGGGGGCGGCATACTTCT
>Ga0073907_1001631_pt1 | contig 27686 bp, 30 predicted proteins | sample GluameincwithD2O_FD_65483 | JGI IMG/M metagenome (GOLD analysis project Ga0073907, IMG submission 65483) | Mouse cecum microbial communities from Vienna, Austria - Glucosamine amended microcosms incubated with D2O | ecosystem: Host-associated > Mammals > Digestive system > Large intestine >... | reverse complement strand
AAGTCACACTTTTGGACCCGTCATTTCCAGTACCAACGCCAACCAAAACACGTCCTGGTGCATAGGCTACCCAGGTACCGCCAAGTCTGGTTCCGGGATTGACGTTGTCATGGGTGATCAGGATCGTTCCCACCGGATAATGGCGGTCACGCACGTTTCTCCAAGACCCCCAGGTCCCGTTCATCTTCATTCGCTCATAGCATTCAACGAGGTTTACGTCAGTGCTTTGAGTAAATCTCCATACCCGTTGAAGAAGATAATTGACATTATGGGAGATAACTTCACCGAAGAACCACTGGTTGGCAACCGGGGCGTTTGTCGCTCCCGACGCCATGTAGAACCCGTTAGAGGTAGCTGCGTTCCAGTCAGTTATCGTTTCGCAGTTTGTGGGTACAACCTTTCCTCCACAAGCTGTAGGCTTACCTCCGGTGAAATAGGAAGGTATCAGAGAACTTCCGGCATTGCTGTCCAGCTTTACAGCTGAATTCGCAGAACCTCCGGCGGACGATGATCCTGCATAGTTGTGGGTGTGAGACTTTGCTGCAAATACTTCTTTTTCTTTGGCGAAGTATCGTTTCAGCCGTTCAAGGCTTACTGCTTTTTCTGCCATAAGTCTCCTTTCTAAGCGGCGAAGATGGCATCAATCTCTGCATCAGTAGCCCACGTTAGATTGTCCAGCTTCGTCTTATCCGCAGCGCTCATCAGACCGGCTGCGCTCGTTGTTGCAGCGGAATAGGTCGTATTTGTTGGAGTAGCCCACGTTCCATCGCCTCGAAGGTACTGGCTCTGCTTTCCTGCTGCCGGAGCCGGTACAAGCCCAGATTTTCCTGCAGCGGTGGCTGTAGCAGCACTCATGTTCGAATAAGTGGTATCCGTGAACTTGGCATCAGACGGAACGGATTTCCCCAGGGTATAGGTTCCGGCAACGGGCTTACCGCCGGAGAAATAAACCGGCTGTGTTGCGCTTCCGGCCGAAGAAGTATCCAGCTTGACTGCTGAATTCGCTGAGCCGCCGTCTGTCGAAGAACCGGCCCTGTTAGGCTTGTTCGTTACCCCAGACCAGGGAACGCTTGTGGCTGTCCCTGCGGTGTATTCCTTGTAGCCTGCCTCAGCATTCAGTTTGGATTCGTCGATGACAAAGTACATCTTTCCCGTCGACGTTACCTGCACTGTGTCACCAAGCTGAACGTTCGCGGTCGTCAACTTCAGCCGTGACGCATCATCGGCAACAGTAACAAGTCGCTCCAGGGCACCAGCCGGAAGTCTGTCAATGGAAATGGTTCCACTGGTGATTTTCGATGCGTCGATTCCGGTGATTTCGCTATTCCCGTGACTGTGGGACTTGTAAGCGTAACGAGTATCTGCTTTGGTTTTGAATCTTGTTAGTTTTTCAACTGATACGGCTTTTTCCGCCATTATTTGTCCTCCGTAAAAATTGCATCAATATCTGCGTCAGTGCAGAAATCAATAGATTCTATTTTGTCAGCTTTGCCTTTCAGAGATTCGGCCAGCTGTTCGTTTGTGATGTAGCCTGAATCGTTTGTCAGTTCACTGACGTTCTCCGGTATGTTGGTTGCCAAAGCATACCTGGAAAGGTCAATGTTCACCTGATGGTTTTCCTGCTGAAGGGCTATTCCATCCAGCTTGACACCAGTCAATGCGTTGATGGTCAGATTTTCGCCTGTCAGCTTGGAGCCGTTAAAAGTCACTGATTTGATGAATTTTTCAAGGGCCAGCTTCAGGTCTAACTGGTCAGTCAGGTTCCCCTTAAGTTCGCCCCACGAAACGGGGTGACGATTCAGTTTGACGAATTCGTGGTTCAGGTATCCCCACAGGATCCCGTCAGCATCGAAATAAGCGTGTCCTGCTTTCGGAGTTACTTCATTGATTGAATTCACCTTTTCAATGAAAATTTCTCTTTCCTTACAGGCGATTTCGTCGGCCGGGATATAGACCCGCTGTTTTGTCCTGCAGATACTAGGTTTCATCGCTTGCACCTGCTTTCAGGATGTCGGAGAAGCAGGCAGCACATTCTGTGACTTCAACGCCCAGGAATTCCGTGACGGCTTTGAGGAACATCCGATTCGCCCGAATGGCAAAGTCGAACAGGTCAGGGTCGTTGTCGCTTGCCTGATATGCCTCAAATGCTGTGAACATTGCCATTCCCAGATGCTTGACTGTACACCACATTTCCTTGTTGCCGTTCCCACCGTACATGTGATAAAGGTTCAGCATGATTTCCCGGCGAAGACCTGCGTAAGACTCAAGGTCTGACTGCAATGCACTCACCTTATCCATCAGCTCACCAAGCTCCGTTTCTGAACCGTTTTCGATTTCTGAAATGGCCTTTTCGATCGAAGTCTTTGCGTGCAGCTCTGCTGATGCAATCTGGACAAACGTCCGGATAAGGTCTTCTGCAATTCCGTTGGATGCGTGCTTATTCTCCATTTGCCCTCCTGTATTGAGCGACTTTCTTGCGCTCCAAGTTCTTTTTCGTTTTGACAGAATTAGAGATTTTCTTGCTCCTGAGAATCATGAATGCGATCGATGTCTGCCAGTCGTTAGGATTCTCACGCAAATGCCTCTCCAAGTTTTCAAGTCTATCCATCTATCTTAATTATAGCGCATTATCAATGCATATTTTCATCAGCGGTTGACGTGGCTATATTTGAGATAGTTTACCAAAGTTACATCAAAAGGACCGTCAGCAGTGATGGTCACTTTTTTGTAACCAGGGGAAATGATCTTCTGTCTGTCCTTTTCATCCATGAGAGAAATGGCTCGAAGAACGTCATAGGTCCCCGTTTGGTCGTTGGGATATACGCCGGACCCGCCAATCCAAGAGCCACCAAACTGCGCTTTGAAATAAGGAGTCAAGTCAACCCCTTCCAGCATGACCTTCATGTTTCTTGTGTTGGATGGGATGGTGTTCAGCTTCTTGCCATCGTGGTACTTGAACGGAGAAAGGATGAGCTTCCACTCGAAGCGTTCGAAGTAGATAAGGTCCTGAGAAATGGAAATGCCGATTTCAGCAGGATTGTCCCTATCTCCCTGCCTGTGGAATTCGTAACCGTACTGGTCGACGACAGCGTTGCGCCGTTGCACGTTCACTGTTTTCTGTCTGTCCCTGGTATCAAGGACATTGCGGGAGATGATGTTCAGTGCCGTACCAACGTTCATTCCTGCTTCTGTACCTCCCTTTCGAGCCTTAGATACTTATCAAGAGTCAGTTCCCATGTGGTAGTCCCGTCAGGATCCACAGTGCACTGCATTGCTGTCACATACCACCAGCGGTCCATCGTCAGGACTTTCTTCTGATGTTTCGAACAGTTTTCCAGCTTCATCACGTCAAGGTTGTATCCCAGCTGCACCATGTCACCAACATTCAAGTCATCAGGAATGTTTCCGACTTTCACATGGACTTCGAAAGTCCTGCGTGCGTTGATTAGCTTTTTGATGGTAGCCTCATAAACAGTTTTGGCAGCAAGAAGTCTGTCTTCATCAGAAATGGCTGCAGTGCCGTTTCCGCCTTCTGCTGGGGTGTAATCTTGTTCGTCTCCGGTGTTCCCGCCGCCGTTTTCCCAAAATTCAGGCTTTACCCGAAGATAACCCAGAACGTTGCTGGTCGGAAGGTCAACGGTATTGTGGTAAGACGCTCCCTGGTTCTGACCAAAGAAGTTTGCCCTTCCTCCTCCTGCATCAGAAACGTACATGGCAACGTGCGAAGCAGGGGTTTCACCTGAAGCAGCGAAAATAGCGAAATCTCCCAGCTGCGGTGAAGAAACCTTTTCGAAGTATGCTCCGTAACCCAAAGAATCGAACTGATACCAAATCTGATGAGCATATCCGTCACCGCCCAGCGCCCTGTTTGCATCAGGGTCACCAAGGATAGCCAGTGCCAGTTTGAAGGTATCTACGCACTGGTACCCGGCAACGCCGTCTTGGTCAACAGATTTTCCATTGTATACATCAATGAAATGTTGAGGGTCCCAAATGCCATTGGTGCGTGAATATCGCTTCGACAGCTTGACGATTTTCTCCTTGTGCTCATCATCATAGGTCCCGGCATTTCCGGGCTTGCCAAGTTCTGATTCGTGTTCCTTGAGCCAGTTGTAGACTTCAATGGCCTTTGGTCCAGTGGTTGCTGCATGGTCATACAAGCCTCGTTCGTAGTTTCTTTCAAAGACGATTGCCAGATAGGACGGGTCAGCTTTGGATGTCCAGAACTGAGAAAATGACATACCATAACCAACGTCTATCCACTGCTGCCCGGTCTGCATTTCTTCATGCAGCTTTTCAACCTGTGCATTGCCGTAAGTCCGGTAATCGGTGTAGCCTTTGGCAGCCATCCAATTTGTGATATTGGTATAAGGCGTCCACTGCACAAGACCAAAGCCTTCCTGATTGATGGGATTTGCGTTGACGTTAAGACCCTGGAACAGATTCGGATTCCATCCGCTTTCTCGCTCGATGTTTGCCCCGATAGCAGCGATACACTGCAGCGTCGCCCCCAATGCAAGCATCGCTCCCGCGAATGCTTTCATGTTTTGCTCCTTCTCTGCCTGTGTTAGATACCGCTGGTTCTGTGGGATGGCCCACTTCCCTGCATCTCCAAGGCTTCCTGAGGATTTGTATTGATCCTCCTCCTTCAGCGAAAAAGGACTCATATCTTCAAAAGAGAACGTTTCTTCGATGAACAGCCCGGATTCATTTGCCACTGATTCGGTGTCAATGACGGAGTATTCAAGTTCGTTGTTCGGAGCCAGGGCTTTGAACTGCTCATATCCGTATTCCCGCTCGTTGTTGATTTCAGACGAAATGATGACCACAGGGAAATTCGGGTTCTGGAGTTTTTTGTCGTCATAAACCTCACGAAGGCTCATTGAGGAAGCACCGGAATCAGACTTCATGCCGTAAACCGTCGCCATGTTGATGACGTTTGAATAATCTTCGTTGATGGTCGGTTCCTCGATGATCCTCATGTTCCTGTCAGTTTCAGGACGCAAGGAAATCGTGTAAGGTTTCCGTTCTCCGAATTTTCCGATTTCCAACTTCCGGTCATCGTTGGCTCCAATTCGCCACCAAATGTCCTGAGTAAGCTCACAGGTCTTTGTCAGTGCATCCAGCTTGTTCTGCCTGGAATATACGTAGTCGATTACCTGCTTTTTGGCTGCTTCGTCAAAGCCCAGAGTCCATGCAGATGAATAGCACATTTTGCCATCTTCATAAACGCGGTCCATGGTCAGCTTCTTGACCGCGTGGTTTGTCGGGACCTGCCTGAACCGCCATTCGCGGGCAATGTGAGCTATTTTGACCTTGATGGTGCCTTCGGTCGTATCAGTGTCTATCCCGTCTACAAATCCCAGAAAACGCCGTTTCCCGAGGTGTATGCGGACCTGCTTTCGGTTTCCCAGCCATTGGAGGTAGTCAATCGGTAAAGTGATTTCCGTCTCTGGAACATCCATCATGCCGTATCCATAAGACAGCTCAGACAGGATGTGCTTGAACCGTTTTACCGGCTGACCGTTTTCAAGGATCTCAAACCACATTTCATTCACCTACCTGCGCCTGACCAACCCACTTATCGCCTTTTCTGATGCGGTTCTTTCCCTGATTCTCTTTGCCAACATCTCCGACAGACTGGGCTGATTTGTCCTGCCACGTTCCACCTTTTCTGATGAGGAATCGTCCTTTCGGGGCGTTGTTCAGAGACTTCCATCTTCCACTACGTCTAACAGCCCACGGCTTGAAATCAGGGATGATTTGTTGGATCGAGAAAATGTTGTGGTGAGGAAGTGTTGCGTCTTCACCCATCAGTTCGATCCGAACATGTGTGGTGTCCCTGGGTAGCTGGAATTTCCCTGTCCATTTAGAAGCGTCAGCTGTTCTCTGCCAATCAACGTTGTAGCAGAGAGTCCAGTTCGATGGATGGGAGAAAATAAACCCGGAGTAAATCTCCCGCCATGACGCCTGATTGTTGTTGGATACATGGATGACAAGACGGTATTTGTAACGGCCGCCAAAATCAACGTAAACGCCGTTTCCGGCAAAGCGGCCATCATCTGTCACCGCATAGCCGATAAGGTCAAGCTGGAACGTAACTCCGTAGTTGCCATCGTCAGTGAACTGTATGCCCCGCCCTCTGCCTTCATTGTGTGCAGATTGGAGGTTCACCCCAAACGGGCCTGTTGCCCCGGGTCCTCCGCCCAGGGCCACGTTTGCGTATGGTCCAGTGTTGTTGTAGGCTCCCCAGAAGTCAAACCAAGCCATCAGATTCCTCCTGTGAGGTCGTTCTCTGTCTTTCCGTTGTTCGTCCGGATGAAGCTGCCGCCATCCTGAGTCCCGCCAAACACGTTGATGTTTCCGGAAGCAATGTTTCTTCCAGCCACGAAGTTTCCTTCGAATATGTTTGATCCAGAACTCCACGCACCAGAGTCTTTCAGGTTCTGCAGGATTTTCCTTACAGCTGCTAATGCTCCGGCAACTGAACCGTTATTCGCATCAACAGCTGCCTGAAGAGCATGGATCGCATCCCAAATCTTCTGGATTTCGGCCCACAATTTATTGATTTCAGCCCACAGCTTATTGATTTGGTCCCACTGGCCGCAATCCGACGAAATCAGCAGGTCATTGATCGCCATGACATTCGTGATGAACTGTCTTACCAACTCTGGAAGCTCACAGGTGTTGTATCCGTCCAGGACATCCAGCAAACCGCCAATCAGGCAATCGTTCGCATTGTGGAAGTCATTGCAGTTGCTGGTCCCGTCGTTGCGGTTGAATCCGACATTATCGTGAAAGTTCTGGCTGATTTGAGCAGAAACGCCGTTTTCAGTGAAATCAGGACTTGTTTTGTCCAGTTCTTCACATGCAACGCAAGGTTCTTTGTATCCGTTCAGCATCTTTGCCTCCTAACACGATTTCATTGCCGTTTTGGCACCGTTGACGAACTTGATCTGGAACGTTCCCTCATCGTCCTGGGTCCAGTCTGTGAAGACGTGAGCAAACGTTATCCATCCTGAATCCTTACCAGATTCAATGGTTCCAGCCTTTGTGTAACTGATGGTCTTGTTGATTTGGTCCTCGAAAGATTTGTCCAGGGTTTTCTGATAAATCACAGAACTTCCTTTTTCGGGGATCCTCAGAGTAACGACTGGTGGAGTCTGTCCTGTGTGGCTTCGGATAAAGGTGTATTTATAACGGTTGACAGTAACAGAGTTGATTTTCCACATGGCTGCTGCGTTATCGGCGTTTCCCATGCAGAAGTCGATGGTTCCGTACATGTCTCCGTATCCGTATCTTTCTCCGACACCGTTTCCCTGGTCCCAGTCGTCGTGGTGGTAGTGCCAGTTTCCCTGCCGGTCGATTTCCATCTTCATCCCCTGCGTAGCCTGAGCCACATTGAATCTGGTGTTGACTTCCCAGAACATGGAATACATCCCGTAAATCTGCTCCTGAAGTCCGCAGATAGCGCAAATCATCGCTTCGTTAAGGTTGTGCTGGTTCTTCAGATACTCTTCCATGAAGCATTTCCAGTCACAGTTGTCGTACATGGGAAGTTCTTCAATCTTTCCCCGGATAAGGCAGTCGTTTGCCAGTTTCAGGTCGGCGCAGGTGTCGTTGTCAGACTCAGGATTGAACCCGGTGTCTTTCCCCAGGGATTCGCAGACTTCTTCAGTCACGCCTCTGCGGGTGAAAATGGCTGAATTCTGCTTCAGGTCATTGCAGGACGAACACAGGGTCCGGTCCGTTTTTTCATTATTTGTATTTGTAGGAATTGCTCCCATGGTTCCTCCTAGAATGTGATTTCATCAACATCGACGTATGCACAGGCCATCTCGCAGCAGACACCACTGACCAAAATCTGGTTCGCTCCATTATGGATTTTCCAGCCTAGCTCATCTGCCTGAAGGTTGCTCATGTCGATTTCTTCCCATTCACAACATTCAGATTCGGCAAAGAAAATTTCTCCACCTTCAGTGACCTTCAGAAGGCCCTCATAATCGCCCAGAACGGTCATTTCCCTGTCGTTGATACGAATGATAGGGTCCTGGAATATTCCGTCCAGAATGACTGTAACGGCCTCTGTATCCAGGACTGTTCGGGAATAGAATCTGCCTGCGATTGTCGAATAACAGGGTTCTGTCTTGCAGACTTTTGATCCCCAGTTCTTCCTGCCGTAGACTCTTTCTCCTGCCGCACAGTTGTAAACCAACTTGTAGCTTCGTCCGCATTCCTGCCAGTCTTCCGGTACCTCGTTGCAAAGCGCAGTGTCCTCAGACAGGTCATCACAATCACATGAGCAGCACTGGTTTGCTGAGATGGTCGAACATGCATCACAGCAGTCCATGCAGTCATCAACATCGGTGAATCCGTAACAGTCCATGGCATTGCAGGAACTGTACGGAACGGCAAATGTCCGCTTCTTGTTGGCGATGTGCCAGACACCCTCATACAGCTTCATATCCACATCTACCGAGAGCATTCCCCGGTATTTCTCATAGGATTCGGAGTAGTCGGTGACATAAGCGAAAGCCCATAGGATCCTGTCGCCTTCAATGGCCCACAGTCTTCCCGGTTTGATGAGGTTCAGCTTGATGAAATCCTTGACGAATTTCCTGTCTGACCGCTCAAAGCGGTTCAAAGAGATGTTCAGCGTCCCTGACAGCGATTTTTCTTCAACAAACAACTGCGGAGAACGGAAGAATGCATAACTCCCGTTCCCGTAGCTGTTAGGGTGAGTGCTGACTTTCGTGGCTGTCTTTTCCCCTTCCGGAGAAAACATGTCAGTTGAGTCGAACACCAAATCGTTGAATTGAAGGTATCGCCGCATGGGGTTCAGTTCTTTGCATGTCACAGTGCTCTCATGAACCTCCCTGCTTTCAGTTCCAGACCTCTGTCATTAAGGTCGCCCTTGATGTTGATGGTCTTTGTCTGTTCGTTGTGGTTGGTGACGTTGGTCGTCACGTGACTGATTGTCTGCGCGTTCTGGAAGCCGCTGTACTTGTACTTCAGCTGTCTGTAAGCACCAACAAGGTCACGGTTATTGATAGCATTCAGAAGCCTTGAACCGGCTCTCTCCGCCGCACCACGGCTCACGATGAACTCTCCGGGAGTCAGCATTGCCGGGACAGTGTCAGTCCCTACAGCACCACCAGAAGCCCGTCGGAGCGGGTTGCGTCCTGTCGTTGAATAATCTCCTGCAGTAGCAGTTCCCCTTCCAGATGTTGGAGTGAGGTTGGACGGAAGATTCGGCTGACTTCCTGAGTAGTTGGAAGAACTTACAGCTGCCTGAATCTTCTGTTTGATTCCCGCTGCAATTTTGGTTCCGATTGCCGTTCCAACATCTGTCCATCCAGCATCGCCCCGGATCGTCAGTTTAAGTGAATTGACAATCGTTCCAATTCCGGTTGCCTTGTCATTCATCTTCGTTTTGAATCCGTTCAGAATCTTTCCTGCCCAGTTCTGACCGACTGCGTCCCAACCGCCCATATCTGCAAGGATTTTCTGTGCTGCCGAAGCCATCTTTTTCAGACTGTCCTCGATTTTCTTGCTTTCGAATCCTGCAATAAGCTCGTTGGCCCATGCGGCTCCTGTCTCGTTGAACTGCGGATTCATCCCCTGCAATTCGGTGATGAAGGTCTGGAAGTCAGTCACAAGCTGTTCGATTTGCTCAACCTGCGTCTTTGCTCCTTCACTGTTCAAGGATGACAGGTTGTTCAGGAACGTTTGGGTATCTGTTACAAGATTTTCCAGGCTCGTTGTGTCCAGTTTCTTGCCGCCAAGCACGATCAGAACATCTGTCAACTTGTTCATGCTTTCTACGGCAGGTCTGAACTCCTGTTTTGCCTCGTTGTATGCTTCAGACTGCGATTTCAAATCACCAAAGTCGATTTCACCGCCTTTTTCTCCAAAGATTCCAGCCAATCCTTTGATGACTGGGGTGATTACACCAGGGTCGAACTGTTCGGCTTTTCCCTGCACAGCAACCAGAGAATCAATACTGGCAGAAATGTCGGCAAATACGGCAGCCGTTTTCTTGAAGTCTTCGGCGTATTTTGCGAATTCCTGTGCCTGATGGTTAAGGTCAGAGTTCATGACAGATTTTGTGTTTCCTTTGTCATCAGTCTGAGTGAAGTCGTTGGTTGCATGAATCACTTTCCTGATTTTCCCAAACAGGCCTGTCAGCTGGTCTGCATCGAAGTCTTTGCCGTTCAGTGTCTTGAATCCATCAACGATTCCTGACATTGTCGCAACGGCTTTGTTCACGTCCTCAACGACTGCATCTGGGACGAAATCACCAAGGGCGGTTGCCAGACCGCTGTCATTCACTCCGTTCAGCATTCCCGCCATCGCCTCGAATGAATTGATGTAGCTTTCGGCGTCCAGCTTTTGCTCTGTGATCGCAGAATCCAATTCCTTCATTTTTGGAAGAACCTGCAGCAGAGCCGTGATTGCGGATTGTGCTTTGACAGCACCGCTTTCGTCAAAGGAATCGCCGAACTCGGGGAAGTGCCTTGAGGCAATCGTGGAAAGTGCTGTTGCAATGGCAGGTACGTTTGCCTGAATGTTTTCCAGGTTGATTTCTCCCGTCATGCTTGCAGACAGCTGCTTGATGGGGTCGATGAGTTTCGCAATGTTCTGGACACATGTTAGAGCTTTTGTTGCCCTGTCTGTGGTTGTTGGGTCTACTGCAAAGTTTGCAAGAGATTCTGCAAGTTCTTCATCACCAAGATAAGAGATTGCGGTTTTCATACGTGTCATAGTCGCGCCGAAATCCACAGGGAACTCAACACCAGTGAGCTGTCCTGCATAATTGCCAATCTCTTTCAGGTCATAGAACAGCGTCTTGACGGAAGACAGATTGATGTTTCCGGAAGTGCCTTTCAGTTTGTCCAGACCCTGAGCAAAGTTCTCATCGCCGACTGCTGACACTATCTGTTTCAAAGAGTCTAGCTTCTTCAGCAGTTCGTCAGCGTTTGCCGGAACTTTTTCGTTGAACTGCTTGATTGCTTCTGACATAGCGGCGATTTCACCTGCCGCAAGGAAGTTTGCGGCTGCGCCTATCGCTCCAAGTATTGTTGCGAAAGGATCGATGCCAAAGATGAATCCATTTGTCAAATTCATCAGCGTCATGGATTCTGTCAGCAGAACCATTGAACTCAGCTTATCAACGATGTCACCTTCTTTAATTGGTGGCACTTTTTCGTCGAACTGTTTAATTGCCTCGGACAGAGCCATGATTTCTACAGAACTTACAAGGTTCGCAACAGCTCCTATTGCGGCTTTGCAATTTCCGAGATCTTTCAGACTGGTAATAGAACCGATAGCTGCTCCATTCAGTTTATTCAAACCGGTCATCATTGCAGCCACGCTTCCCAGGGCAGCCATTTTTTCAGCCAGTCCGTTGTAGTCGGTGGGGACTTTTTCGTATGCCTGCTTGATTGCTTCGGCATACAGCATGATTTCCACTGCTCCGCCTGCGATGATGGCAAGGTTCGCAATGTTCGACTTGAACTTCTCTGCGTTGAACTTGAACGGAGTAGAAACCTTTTCACTGACTTTGGACAGTTCTTCGGTCTGAGATGCGACTTTTGACATGCCTGAGCCGATGTTCAGCATCCCTTTGATTTTGCCAACACCTGATTTCAGGAACTTCATCGGATTCAGACTTCCAAGCAGCCATCCACCAGCGGCGATTTCCCGGCTGTGAGAGTCAATATATCTCCGCTTCATGTCATAGAAGTTGCCGACCCATTTGGCTCCTCTGGAAGCAGCCTTGAACATTGCTCCGGTCTCGACCCACCACCCGGCAAGTTCACCAAGCTTTTTGGACTCCTGAGAGTCACCGAACATCATGTCAGCAAGACCACCAAGCATCCCTTTTCCGCCTGTGAACATTCCCCCAAGCAGTTTCCGGAAGTTCGCAGAGCGGGACCAGAAGCCATCAAAGAATGCCTGAACATCAAACTCTTTCAGCTTATCCCAGAGCTTTCCAGCTTTATCAGCGACAGTATCAACGAAAGAGATGATTTCAGTCTTGTGGTCCTTGATGAATCCTGCAACGCCCTGCAATCCTTGCTGAAATGAATCACCAAGCATGGAAATGATGTGACCAACCGATTTGTACCTGGAATCAGACAGGACCGCATTGGTTTCTGTAAGAATTGACTCAATGCCACGTGCAACTGAGTTCTTTGCATTGGTGATGTTAGTAGCAATGCCCTCGTTGGCTTCAAGCGCCATGGTATGCAGGTCTTTGAATGCGCCGTTGCCTTTCTGGTCAAGCTCGATCAGCTTGTCAATGAACTGGTCAACGCTTATCTCGCCCTTTCCCACAGCTGCTTTCAGTTCGGCGCTGTTCATGTTGAACATTTTTGCTATCTGAACCAGAGCAGGTGCCATGTTGTTGTCAAGAAGTGAATTGAAGGCTTCAGCATCAATGACACCTTTACCCATGGACTGAGAAAGCTGCCTGATAGCGCGGGATGTGTTTTCTGCGCTACCGCCGCCAGCAAGGATCCCGTCATTGACTGCGTTGTACATCTGACGGGCTTTATCGACGTTGTTGTCCAACACGGAAGTCAGATTGACCATGCCTTCCATACCTTCGTTCAGAGACGTAGGCAGCCCTTTCAGGTCTTCACCCAGCTGAGTGACGGCTTTATCTACGGCTTGTGCTTCAACGCCCATATTTGCCAATGTACGGCGTCCTGCAATGTTCGTATCATAGCGGGTAACACCACGGCTCATGCCTTCGTCAATGACATTCATGACACCGGATGTTCCACGATACAGTGCGGAATAAGCAACACCTTTGGTGGCAGTGTAGGCCAGCTTGCCAAACCAGTTGTTTCCGTTATTGCCCAGGGTCTTGACAGGATGCAACATCGCGTCGCCGATTTTTCCGGTGATGTTGCTGAACGTCTTCATGGTCACGGCTTTGGCGTTCAACTGGTCTATCGCCCGGGAAATGGACCAAACAGCTTCTTCAGCCTGCTTTGCGTCTTTAACCTGGACTTCTGCTTCTGCCTTTTTGCCGTTGACTTTATCAATAGCCTTGTTGACGGTCTCAAGTTCCTTTTTGACCACTTCTTCTCCGTCGATTTTGGCCTGCAGCTTGATTTTTTCTTTGTTCAGTTTGTCTACTGACTGTTCAATTTTTTTGACTTCATCAGCAAACGGTTTGGCCTTTTCCTTCTCGAATTTCAGATTATTGGAATAGGCCGTAAGGGACTCAATGGATTTGTTGCAGTCTTTCAACTCTGATTCGAGCTGCTTGACAGATTTAAGCACATCTTTGAAGGAACCTTCTGCTGCTTCGATTTCACGCTTCAAATCGTCCGAAATCGGCTTGTTTTTGGCTTCCAGCTGACTCCTGATGTCATACAGGTTATTAAGTGCGTTTTCTGCCTGTTCAAGCTCTCCGCGTTCAATATCCAGCTTTCCTTTGATGATGATCTTTTCATCCCGGAAATCCAGCAGTTCCTGCTTGATGTGCTGTATCCTTGACTCAAGCTCCCGATACCAGCTCATGTCGATAGGGATTTCCGCTTTTCTTTGGGATAGTCTCTTGAGTTCGCTATCTATTTCGGAAACCCTTTTTTTGGCTTGTTCGATGGCTTCAGTGCTAACGCCTAATTTGGCCTTTTGATTTTCTAGTTTGCGCAGCTGCGATTCCAGAGAACGCAGGTCTTTGTCTGCCTGAGATTTATCCAGCTTTACTTCGATCGCCAGCGTCTTGATTGACATCTTCTTCCTCCGTTCCCATGAACTTAACTGCGTACATCTGAGGTACCTTTATCCGGTCTGAGCCTTTCAAGCCCTTGTTGTGTGCTTTGACTTCTGCGTGGTATTTTGCAGATTCCTCATCCTTATAAATGCCGTACGCCACAATCAATTCAGGAACGCCCCAATCATCCAGAACGGAGTTGGGGCGTAAGTGAAGTTTCTTTGCGACGTAATGGGCCATGTGGGTGTACAGATTCGTCCTTGCAAAGTAGGTTTCCTCTGCTTTCCCGGCGGCCTCACCGTCCTTTCCTATCAGTATCCAAAAAGTGTTTCTGCTTCGTTGAAGACTTCCGGGAACTCTGTGATGATCGTGCTCGCCGCCGTCATGACCGTAGATGCAACCATGTGAGCCGCTTCCTCATCGCCGATACCGCACAGGGTGGCAACGAAGTTGTACAGGGCAATGGTCACATCGTCCGACATCGTGTTATACACGTGCAGGACTTTGATGTTATAGGCTCTCAGGACCTCTGCCTTCTGCTCTTTCGTTTCAGCTTTTTCCATGGCTTCCTTGTAGTCGCTCAATGCGTCCTCAATCTCCGTGAAATAAGGGACGACAGACAGCAGGTGTTCCAGGACCTCTGTGTTCTTTCGCGGCGTGATAGTCACGTCAGTGTACGTCCTGGCATACTGCACATACTTGCCGATTTCCTTAGTGTCGGCAATGTCATCAGGCTGTTCGAAGTCTTCCTTCAGGAACCGGAAAAGGATGGTCATGTCAACGGACTTGTTTTCTGTCTTGTTTGCGTCTCCGTAAACAGACAGCTGCTCTGAATTTCCATCATAAACGGCATAGGGAGTGGAATCCTCCCTAGCCTTTTCAATCACTTTTCCCAGGTCGTCGAAATCACTTTTTGTAATCATTGCTCTCCCTTTCTATTGGTTACAGAGTTGCGTCTGCAGCGTTGTGGTTGTATACCTCAACGAATCGTCCGTTCTTGTCCCGGCGGATGGAGATGGTGAAGGATTTCTCCCCTTCCCCGTCGCTTGTCAGTCCCATCGGGAAAGACGTGATGAACACGTTGCGATACAGGAAGGTTTCTGCAGTGCCGTCGGAGTAGTCTTTGCGGTAGGTCATCTGAACCTTGCGTTCGTTGACTTCGTCATCGGCCAGGTAATAGACTTTCGCATCGGTTTCCTGCGGGTAGCTGACAATCACGTCACGACCTACCAGCTCCTTATTGAAGAACAGCTTGGTTCCTACGAACTCAGCATCCGGGTTCAGCTTCGTGTTGATCGCCTGGTACTGACGCTCATCCAGAGTCACCAGGTTCGGTCCAGACAGGCGGGACAGCAGAGCATCAGAGATGTTGCATCCTTCCTCCATGGAGGCGTAAATCAGGCCGCATTCATCCACCATGTGATCGGCCAGATGTACTACACCGTATTCTCCTTCGGCCTGCACAGTCAGCTGTACGGTCCGCATAACGAATCCAACAGTAGTGTCGGCCTTCACATACATCGGGTGCAGGCTCATGTAGTTGGGGGTGAAGTTTTTACCGGTAACAGTCCGTTCTACGGCAGCTGTATCTTTGTCGTATTCAGCGCCCTGGCATGCTTCCTCGGTGGCGTCCAGAGTATCGTCACCGTCAACGCCGGTCAGGCAGGAAATCTTCACAACTTCGTTATTGATAAGGTCTTCCACGTCATTGAAGAAAGCGATGGAAGAAAGGCCGATCATTGCGGTTCCTTCTACTTCCGTTCCAACGGATACCTTGATGACGGTTCCAGAAGTCGTCGGGGTCCAGCCCTTACCAACAGTTTCATCAGGCGCTTTAGCCAACTCGACGGTCACGGGATAGAAGCCTTCGCGTGTTGCCTTGATGGTCTGGCGATAAACATCTGCGTCCTTCTGCTTTGTATCCGGCAGGTCAGACAGAGTAGCCTCAATGGTATAGTTGCCTGCAGCGGGCACTTTTACGTACATATAGACGATACCGGCTGCATAATCCAGTGCGTCACCTACAGAAGAGAACTTCGCAGCTGCCTTTTTGGTGGCTTCGACAGTCGTCATGAACAGAGTGCCAGTGTTCTTGCATCCGACAGTCTCACAGGCGTTGATAAGGTCTGCAGGCACATCTGTGGCCTTGTAAACGACGGTTCCGGCTTCAGTTTCCATGTACCGTCGGGTGTTGATTTTCGCGCATGCATCAATGTCAGATGCGATGTTGAAATCAACTGTCTTGTACTTATCTACTTTGTTCTGGCTGATAGTCTTAGCCCGAACACGGTTGCGGTTACAGTTAGCCATTAGTTAGCCTCCTTGTTAATCATGACGACACGGGTCATTGCTTTTTCAGCTTTAGCACCAGTCTTGCGGTTCAGGGCTGCCAGCTTCCGTGCGACGAATGCATCTACTTCTTTTTTTCTTTTTGCGTCCATTTCTAATCCTTCCTGCTTACTTTATCTAGCGTCTTCTGGATAAAATCATTCGGTTCATTTCCGGGATGATTGACGTGGCGGACAACGAGTTTTCCGTCCTTTACGAGACTCGGGTTGCGAACCGGTTCTTTCAGTGTTTCGACGGGGATCTTCATCGTTTTCTCCCCGATTTTGGGGATCCTGTGAGGCTTCGTCCCTTTGACGACGTTGGGAGCATAATTTCTCTTGCGTCCCTTTTTTGCCAATGCGTCTTCATCGACACCGATAAGGGCCGTCGCGGGGTCTTTGTGTTCGACTGTGATGCTGTCTCTCAGATTGCCTTTATCCACAGGGCACAGATCTTTCATGGTGGTGAAGACTTCATTGACCGTATCCTTGAATTCTTCCTCACAGATAGCTGTCAGCATCTTTGATAGTTCGTCAGCCATTGTAAACGAATGGGTGCTCCTCAAAACCCCGATTGTTATAGGTGTAATCGACCAGGAATTCTCCGTCCTCATCGGTCACGTCATACACGTGGTTGAGGACGAACACCATGCGCCTCCCTGAAGGAAGCATCATCTTTTTTGTGTATTGAACTCCATCGATCTTGTGCGTGAATCTCTTGCCACAGGCACTGCATCCTGTGGTTTTTGTGATTCCCTTTATTCCTGTGTATCGGATCTTCAAATCACTTCGCCCCACAATCTACTTCTTGCCTGACACAGGCTAATCATTTCAAGCTGTCTGGACCACGCTTCATACAGGTTCTTCCTGACCCAGAACCAAACGTCTTTCTGATTCTTTTCGTCAGGCTCTTCACTGTCTTCCCGCATATCGCAGGAGGGGCAGCTTTCACAGTTGCATCTGTTCATGTCATTCATGTACTGGAGCATTTCGCAGAACACTGGAAGCAGGCATTCAGGCAGGCGTTCAAATCCAGCCTCATAATTGACAACTACTCTGACAATCTCCCGACAATCACAGGAATCAGTCAGGTATTCAGACAGGTCTATCCAGAGTGTTTCCTCATAAGGGTCGAAACTGTATTCTCCAACAGGTACTTCCTCAAGTTCGATTCCGTTGCGGTAGTGGATTGAGACAGTTATCGTTTCTGGACGGATCATCCTGTAGTAAGGAGAAACTTTGACGATGCCGTTGCCGCAGGTGCAGGACCGTACGATCTCAGGCTCAAAGACTTCCTCACGCGGTTGCATCAGGAAACTGTCACAGTAGTTTTCACAGCAGCATCCGCCGGAAAACTTTGGTATCTTGCCAGAAGCCCAGCAGGTGAGGATGGATACCAACCGAATCAATTCGGTCAGGTTCCTCTCAACCTGCTGTCGTTTGGCAATGTTATCTGTGTCTAAATCACCGATGCACTCGCAATAGTCACGGAGCTGTTCGATGATCTCATCAAACATGTTTAGGCCCGGTCAATCGGCACGATGGTATCCGGGTGCATCAGACTGTCGGTTCCCAGCATCGTGATGCCACTGCAGTTCGTGCTCAGGGGTACGTCTGTGATGACAGCCAGTTTGTTCGGGTTCGTGCAGAATGTCAGACCTGCGTTGTAGTAGTAGTCACACTCAGCTGCACATCCTTCGACCTGGTTGTTGTTGGTGGAGAATGTGTGGCGACGGAATTCCTCAGAAGGAATGAAAGATGTGAACATCATGCATCCAACTGCAGTTCCATCCAGCTGCCAGATTTCTCCGACGCCAGCGTCTTCATCAACAGGGATGTCTTTGTCCTTGATGAAACCGTGGTTATGGAACTTGATTTCCCCGGTAGATTCGTCCTTTGTCCAGCCTTCGGGATACTCGCCGTTCTTGCCTTTCACGATTTCTCGCTGGAGGGAGTAGTAAGTCAGCGGGTGGCATGCATAAACGATGTCGCCTTCGCCCAGGACCGCATAACGGCAGGCCAGAGAGTCGAATGCAGCCAGCGGAGTAGTTCCGGCAACCTTGATTACTGCAGGGTCCTCGATGACACTCAGCAGGCCGTTGAACGGCTTCAGAGTGGCAGTTCCGGTATCAGGAGTGCCCAGCACGATGTTGTGCTTCTGGAACCAAACGAAGCTCATCTCAGCCATACGGACACGAGCCTGCTTGATAGTCTCGCCTTTTCGCATGAAGTAGTTGATAAGGTCATTGGCCTGGAACCGCTGCTTCTTCAGGATGAAGTTGTCCAGCATGGTCTCGCAGTCTTTCAGGCACAGCAGGTGCAGACTGGTTTCCTTGCCGCATTTAGCCAGTTCCATCGGGGTCCAGCAGCACTCACCAGAAGTGTCTTCCGGGGGAAGTGTGCCTACTGTGAAGGGCAGCCGGATTTTCCAGGTATTGTCATCGTCCTTATACATGGACAGGTTTCCAGCGTCGTACTTGCCCCGCATATTTGCAGACGGAGTTGTGTTCATCAGCCAGTCCACCAGCGGGAAATCCATCTGCAGCTGATTAGCCAGCTCGTTGTCGCTCAGGTCAACGTTTCTGCCAAGACTCCCGATGTTGGAGTTGGTCATCAGGTTTTCAGCAGCAAGAGTCGATTCAATTGCGTTCTCTTCTGCCGAACGGATCAGTTCGTTTGCAAAGTTCATCGTTCAGTCTCCTAACATCCCCAAATCGGGTCTTTACCTTTCTTTTCTTTGGGCACAGAAGAATTCAGTTTCGACTCAAACATGTCCAGGACTTTCTTTGCCTGAGAGTTGAGCTTTTCTTCTTCCGCCTCTTTCTCTTCCAGTTTCGCGCGCAGGTCTTTGTTTTCCTTTGCGATTTCTTCAAACCGGGTCAGGATCTCTGCCAGCTTCTTTTCTGCTTCATCCTGCGGTTCTTCGTTTTTCGGTTCTTTTGCAGAGTCCTCGTTTTTCGGCTCTTCCGGGTTTCCGGGTTCCTCGTTTTCCGGAGCTTTCGGTTCTGCCGGCTTTTCGGTTTCTTCCTGAGTTTCTGCTTCCTGAGTCTCAGGTTTCTCTTCTTTGGCAGCTGTCAGCTTTTCCAGCTTTTCCATCAGTTCATCAAGTTTCATGTCTTCTCCAATATCCCAGGAGTCAACGTTCGCAGGCAGGCCCACTACGCTGAATCCATTAACTCTTAGTTTTTGCCACACAGGGGCTTCCAGCAGTTCTGTAGAATCCCAGTCAATGGCTCCGTCAATTTCTACACTCACAGACAACGGTATCTCCTGTGACAGGATGTCCTGCACAAATCCGCTGTCGTTGAAGTGAGGGGTACAATCCAGCGCATATCGGCCTTCTCCAACGTCAACAACTTCAAGGTCGCTTTTCGTCCATGTGCCCATCAGCAGCGGAACCTGGTCCAGCTGCAGGTGACCCAGCGTGATGTACCCGACAAAGTCATCAGACAGGCTTTCAACGAACGCCGGGATAGCGCCTTTTTTGATGTACATCCGAAGTTCGTCATATCCATCGAAGACGGCGCCTTCGTTGAGCAGTCTGATCTTTTCCTTTGAGTTGAGAGCCACGTTCAAGTTTTCCATGGGCTTCTGCACATTGTCTGAACTCAGATTCACGATCGAATCCAGCCGCTTCTTCAGCTCTTTACGCCGCTCTACGTCTGCCTTGCACTCTTTGAAATAGGTGGGGATCATTCGAACACCTCCACAGGGCGGTATCTCAGCTTCTTGACGCGTCCTCCACACTGCTTGCACATCTTCACTTCATATTCGATGCCGTTGTGTTTCAGGATCTCTTCGACCTGCTGCGAATACGGTCTTTCGATGACCTTTGCTCTCAGGCTTGCTTCGAAATCCGGGTCATCCGGCATTTCGTACTCGACACCAGGGTCAAGCGTCGCTCCCTTCCAACGAAGGACTCCCTTTTCTCTGGTGCAGACTTCAATCCTCTGTCTTGACGTGATCCCCGGAATCAGGCGATACGTTTTCACGCTTCTTCCTCCTTTTGACAGGCTTTTCCACAGGTTTCACCGGATAATCTTCCAATGTCGACTGTCGCAGGTATGCCCGCCTGTCTTCTTCCGATTTGAACCACTTGACAGTGGTGTCTACAGACAAATCTCGACGTCCTTGCATGCGCCCGGGTTGTCAATTTCCTCGACACCGATCTCACTGCGAACGACGTTGGTCACGTTCTCAAACAGGATCAGATGCCGTTCTTTGTCTTTCACGGTCCAGATGCCTCGTGCGTTTTCGTGACGCAGGCGGTATCTGTCAAATTCGATGTAGAAATTCTCTGCTTCACGTCCTGTCAGGTTGTGAGTGGTACCGTCCTTCATGGTGACGGTGATGTTGTAACTTCTGATTTTTGATTTCGCCATTTCTGCTCCTTACACAAAAAAGGGAATCAGGTCTTGATTACCCCGATTCCCTAAAAAGCCAACTTGTCTCTGGCAGGTTCTTTAACGCCGTGCCGTTCGATGGCTCTGATGACGTCTTTCATATCTTCAACGTCCAGCGCCCCTCTGAACTCAGACACAAACTCTTTGTCATCAATGCTTTTTACATCAAGGACAGTCAATCCTTTACCCTGCTTGCCAATCACATAGGCTGTCAGGGCATTCTTGTAAATCTGTCCTGTTTTCTGTTCTTTGATTGCCCGGTAGTCCGTGACAACTTCGTATGTCACCTTACCGTTCTCATCCGTCATCTTACGATACCGGTTCAGCGTGAATGATTCAGGATTCACCGCTACAGCCCGTCTACGCGACTTTCTGTACTGCGTGCCTCCGTTCTTCAGTTCACGTTCTCCAAGGTCAACATCCTTGAATCCCAGTTTCTCTTCGATGAGGATCTTCTTTGCCGCGTTCACGGCTCCGTGGAAGTCGTAAACAGGACTTCCGTTGACCATCGCAAACGGTTCCGCCTGCGTTTCGTCAATCAACTGTCGCAATAGTTCCAAGATTTAAACCCTTTCCTGTTTCTGCCAGCCGCAGGATGAGTTCGGCAATGGAAGTCTTCACTTCATCGTAGCGGTTGCCAACATTTTCCATAGCTTCGAACTGCGCAGCAGACAGAGCCAGCTTGTAAATCTCGCTTGACCGGTCAATGGTCTGCTTCAGTTCGTATTTATCAAAGAAGACTTTCTCTACTCCCAGGTGTCCTGCGATCATCGGGCTGAACTGCGTAGCGAAATACTCACGCTCAGGCACGATGGTGTTCATGGTGGCGTTGTCGATGATCTTTTCCATCGAAACGTTACCGGAAACATCACCCATGCCAATCAGTTCAGGTGTGATACCCAGGCACTGCGCAATGATGCTGCCTTCTTTTTTCGTCAGATAATCCAGAAATTCCGTGGCTTTGGTCACACGGGGGATATGCTCAATATCCTCAAACACTGAACTCAGGCTGATTACCTGGTCGCTGCTTGACGATTTGATTTCCCTTGCGATCTCAGCCGCTTCCTGCTTGACTTTGTTCGCAGCAGACGCTTTCGACACCGCCATGTTGTTGACGATCTGTCCGGCAGAATGGTCAATAGCTCCGCCTCCGAACACATCGTCTTTGACTTTCAGAAGGATACGTCCAGGTCCGTCATAGTTGATGTCGTAATTCAGTCGCTTGTAGGCGTTGCAGAGTATCTGAAGTCTCTGCATATCCTGAGCAAGACAGCTTACACCATCTTCTGTCCCAAGGTCATCCCGCAGGTTCACGAAGTTTTCAGGAAGTTCGATGATTACGTCTTTGTTTTTGGAGACCAGTCTTCCCTTGTCCAGGAATTCAGCCTCATCCAGTTTGATGGACTTGCTTCCCAGGGAGATGGGTTTTCCTTCCTCATAACTCAAGGCATAACAGATAGGTCGCTTTATTCCACCATACTGTTCATCATCGTCAAATACTGTGATGTAACTCTGATGGGGCACGATGACCATTCCATCTTCTTCAGACAGCCACCGCAGTCCGCATTTGCCGTACAGCTTTGCGTGCATGATAGCCTGCCTGATGACCTGATAGTTCGGCACTCCCTTGATGTTCCGCTTGAACAGGAAAGGCTTCAGTCGCTCTTCATCAACCACTTCGTCTCCACAGGTCAAACCGTTGGAGAACATGAACGCAAGATACTGCTTCTTGACATAAGGCAAGGTAGGCAGGTTGGCGATCATCCATTCGATTTCGTCTTCCTGATCGTCAGTGAACGTCATCGGCTTGAACGACTGCATATCGCAGTTGTTCTGCTTAACGAGTACGTCCAGCACGTCATCTGGGGTAAGACCGCTCTGTGTTATCGGTCTTTGCTTGACCGGCGGTCTGTCAGGGATCCTGTATTCATGCAGGTTGGCTGACGTCCGGTTTCGCTTCTTTTTTCGTCTTCGGCTCATTCATCCGCCTCCGTGTATACAAAGATTCCCCCACTCATATTATACATCAATAATGCATGAATTGATAAAAGGCAGGAGTCCAGCTCATCCGGTGAGTGCCCGATGCGGGCTTTGATTTCGTCTTTGCTGACGATGGCTGTTTTCCCGTTTGGCTTTGGCAAAGTCCGCACCGCTTCGAACTGTTTTTTCAGCAAATTGGCACATTTTGTCGTGAACGTGACTTTTCCATCGTCCATCAGCTGCTGCATGTCCATGTGGAGTTCTGCACGCATGTTGTAGCCGTATTTTGCCGAAAAATGGTTCTTTTCCTTGCGTATCTTCGTTGTCCCGGATCCGAAATTGATGCCCCGAACATTGAAATCGCCTCTTTGACGGGCTTCTTTCGCCAATCCTTCGACCAGATACACGCCCCAGCCAATATCCACACAAATAAATCGCACATCCAGCTTGTTTACGACCTTCATGACTTCCTGAACGATGCGTTCTGAAGTCAATCCGTCCACCCATTGCTCTTTTTTGATGCTGGTGATGTCCAAAACGCGGATTTCTCCGTCTCTTGTCATGGCAGACAGGCAAATAGGTATCTTATCCACGCCTTTATATGCACTATCAATGCCCAAAAAGTACGTGTACCCGGGTTCCACAGCCGAATCATCCAGGACAACGTTGCCGAACATGGACTGGTCTGAATAGGTTTCCAGTTCACACAGAAGATAACGCTGGCAGGTAGACCTGTTCCGAAAGAAATCGGAGTCAGTCACCTGCTGAACGGAACGGATGCGTCCTTCTTCAAGGGCTGTCCTCACATCAAGCCACAGGATCATCGTCCCTGGTGGAGGCGAATCTTCCGTAAGTTTGTCGTAGAAGATGCCTTCCGCGTGAGGGTTGGAGATCTGGAACAGCAATCCTTTCTTTCCGTCAACGTTAGAAAACTCACGGCGTCCCATTTCGGCATAGCTGTCGTCGGGGACCAATCCCGCCTCATCAACGATGTAGTCTCCGCCACGCCCTATGGCTTTGTTGTGCTTTTTCGCATCGTCAGTAGTGGCACCAAGGGTGATGCCGTCAATGGAACCGCCGCCCTTGAATGTCAGTTTCTTCTTTGACGTTGAGGACTGCAGCTTCTCAACTTTGTCCTGGTAGTCCAGCAGCTTGCTTCTAACGGACTCATCCACTGTCTGCAGATGGTCGATGACGTTCTTCATGATGATGTTCGTCGTGTCCTCTGTGCCGGCAGCCACATGGACTTCCCTGCCCTCGTTGGCAAGCATGATGGCTATCTGACCTGACAGCCACGATTTGCCGTACTGTGATGGAGTGACGATGACGAACGTCTGATATTTCCCGCTTTTTATGGCACCTAGGATAAGAGCCTGCGTAAAAAACAGATTCGTATTGAACAGGCTCAGGGCCTCTGCAGCACCAATTTTCGCCAGTTCAAAGGCTTCATCCATAGGGATGGATATTCGCTTGTAATGCTCAGGAATGAACCCCCTGGTCCACTTCCTCAGTTTCCTGTGCGGAGTCGCAGACTTCATCAAGTCCACTGTCCGCTGCTGAATCGGGTTCAGTACATTCAATCGTTATCACCCCGTCTTTCTCTCCCGCTTCAATGCCCAGAAGCTCATCGATCCGTGCCTGTGCCATTTGACGCTTCTGTTCGACGGTGATGTTCACGTTCATCGTCGGTGCCCCGATGGCGTCCATGTTGTTCAGGACTTTGATCGCGCTGATACGCTCCTTAATGGATGCCTTGATGTCGCCTCTGGCAATGTCAGACAGCACTTCCTGACGCTCCTTGACGGTCATTATTTCCCGCTCAGACTGCTTGTTTATCCGCTTCCTGAACCGTTGTCGGGCTTCCTCATTGTTTGCAAGCAGGTGCCCTTTCTTACGTGCTGAGCTGTATTCCAGGTCAGGCCACAGCGCCATTGCCGCCTTCGTCGCGTTTCCGCCGTTCAGGGCGTATTCAGCCATGAACATGTCTTCGTCTCTCTCTTTTGCTATCTCTTTGGCTGACTTCTTCCTCATACCCTAATTGTAGCATTATTTATGCATGGAAAAATGTTATACTAATGGTGAGGGGCACGACCCTCCGTCCCTACGGGGACATCTGTTCTGGCTGGTGGGCGTCACGGAGTGACTGCGGGTTCGATTCCTGCACAGAACGCCTCTCCCAACTGAAGGCGGCTTTCTTCCTTTCCCCGCCTTCACTGAAAACAGCTCGTCCACCAACGTGGAAGGAGTTCCTTTGAGCGTCGCAAGGCGCTCACTGCCGGTCCTTTAGCTCAGAAGTAGAGCAGCAGATTGAAACTCTGCGTGTCCCAGGTGCGATTCCTGGAAGGACCACCAAGGGGAATTAGCTCAGCAGCAGAGCACCGGACTGTTAATCCGCTGGTCATTGGTGCAAGTCCAATATTCCCCGCCATTAGCAAAAAAGGCCCCTGCGTTGAGCAAGACAGCTCCACAGGGGTCTTCTATGTTGTATCATTCAGGTATCATCCTTATTTCTCCCCGCAAAAGCGGGGTATTCTTTTACGCAGGACAGGTGTACAATTTCATCGTAAAGACTGCTTCCCTGCATTGCAGGGGTGATCCCTAAAATAAAGGCAGCTGTACATTCCCCGCACTTGCGGGGCTTTTTATTTGCCTCATGATTCCGTTTTCTGCCTCATCTACCGTATCTTTGAGGCAGAAAAAAAAACACCGGCTTTCACCGGCTCTATTTCACGCGCAGGCTCCGTAGAGTCCCTGCCGCTAGTATTCAAAGAAAAACACAGACGCATACAGTTTACGGTCTGAGAAAAGATAGTTCTTTTTGTTCCTCACTTATATTATACACAAAAAGCCGGTGTACTTCCCGGCTTCCCTTTTGCTGCTTCCGTATCCGATTTTGGGCAGCAAGGCCATATCATGTGGCAGAGACTAATCGGAACTTCTCCGCGTTAGACCAGGCCTCAGTGAAGGACTCTCCTTCGCTTAATTCATTGAAATAATACAACATTGGGGCCGTTTTTTATCCACCCTCATTTTTTCGGGAATCGGAGAGGAAGGGGTTAGGATAGACTAACCGAAAAAAGGGGTAGGTTTGTTGTAGGGGGCGCCCCCCACACCCCGGGGCATTTATTTTCTGTTGCGTTTATCAAATAGAAACGTTAACGACAGCCTATATCATTTACAACATATAACGCATAAAAGCTAAAAAATTCATTCGCCTTTATCATCACGAACCAATAACCAAAATTATGAATAAATAATCATGTGCTTAATCTTTAATCTAATAACAGCATTCTCAAACCTAATCACGCCAATCGTATATAAGTAAATACAGGCTAAATCATAAGTGAAATTGTGAGTCCTGGGCACGCTTTGATCGCGGAAAAAGTGCATGAGCATGCAACGTGACAGCTTGTACCCTGAATGTCCGGAAATGGGAGGATTCGGACAAAGACCCATTTCCACCCCTATTCAGGCATAAATAACGCATGATATAGTCTGTCCTATGGTTAAGTTATGGCAAAGCGTCACGCAATCCATACGCAATATATCCGCGATTGTCCGCCTGGTAAAAGCGCGCCCGAGTGGCTCTCAGAATCATCAGGACATAAAAAAGGGGAAGGCCATCAGCCTTTTCCCAAACACTTAATCAGGAAGAAGATAGTTATCAGCACTACCAGAACAGGAAACGAGGCAACCGCGTCACCTATCAAACAGGCACTACCATATAGCGTAAGCACTTTACCACCAGCACCATTCTGACAGAATCCGTTTTTGGTCGTTCGGCCTGAACCGCGCAACAGTTATATCGCCAAACTTCAGTCTATATGATCCGCTTACGCATACGACTTTAAGCCCGTTTTTCTTGAGCAAGCCATTGCAAGCGACGCGCTTACTGAATTGCTTTTCGTATTTGTAGCCTTTCACCGCGGCTTTAATAGCCGCTTTGTTTTCTTTTACTAGCCCCGCTATTTGCAATTGGCATATAACTTGATAATCGTTAATCATTGTATTTCTCCCCTATCCGTCTAATCTTTTTCATAACGTGATAAATTTCCCACGCGTCACCTATACACTGCAAATATTTCTCGTTATCTTTATATTTATTTGCAATATATCCATAACAGCAAACGATCGTATCCGCCGCGTCTTCCAACGCGTCAATCGCCATATCTATATCTTTCACGCGTTTTCCCCTTCCTTGCGGATTCCGTCCGACATGTGAAGAAGGCGATAAAATTCGTCTTCTTCATAAATTGTGAATGCTATTAAGTTTGTAAGCCTATCGAATGCGTCGCCGCATTCTTTCCCGGTACAAGCCTTGCACCAGATATAGGCTTGATTACGATCAAGAAGATACTGAGCGCTGTCAAAGCCCGTTGGCAGGCCCTTGAGCCATTCCACAACATCACCTTTGATCATGTCCCTGCCTTTTGGCGTGATCTCCTTGCGGACCTGGTCCGCAAGTTCATGGCAGAGACGCCTGAAACTCTGCCCGTAAACGTCATGGCCTTCGGCTGCCATTTCTTTGATGATTCCCTGCGTCATTGCTTCAAAGTGTTTCTGAAGTTTAGATTCATTAAACATTGTTTTATTTCCTTTCCTGAGCCTTTGGCTCTTTTTTTATAGGTAGGGCACCAAACCAGGTGCCCCATGTGGTAAAATTCAAGTGCTATTTGGATACTTTCAAATAGCGCTTTTCAGGAGTGCTTGTCTGGTACTGAGCTACCAAATCCGGACAAGCATTTTTTAATGCGATTGTGTCAAGCCTTGTACCAGACTTCACGAAAACTTTTGTAATGGTTCTGAGACCGTCGGGCGTGATAACAGACAGCTTTTCTTTGTCTGTCATCTGCGCCATGAGATCATCCGCTGCGGCTTTGGCGAGTGCTGCTGCTTCGTCTGCTGCTTGCTTGAGCGCCAGATATTGACGTGCCGCCTCTGTCTTTGTCATTTCCATGCCCCCACAGAAATCAGATTCACATGAGCTTCATCCACGCTTCCCCATGGGATAACGCGGTTTTCCGTAGGCATGTAAAGGCCACTGCCTGACTCAAGGCATTCCGGCGCGATCACTTCAACCGGCAACACCTTCCCGGACCACTGCCCGTGTTCATCGTTGTACTCTATGGTGGCGTAGTATTCACCACCAGCGGTAACATCCGCACTGTAGACATCGGGCGCCTGAGTCTGTTCTGGTTCTGTCTGAGCACATCCGCAAAGTGTCGCCGCGGCGATTGCCGCCAT
>Ga0073907_1001626_pt1 | contig 27735 bp, 33 predicted proteins | sample GluameincwithD2O_FD_65483 | JGI IMG/M metagenome (GOLD analysis project Ga0073907, IMG submission 65483) | Mouse cecum microbial communities from Vienna, Austria - Glucosamine amended microcosms incubated with D2O | ecosystem: Host-associated > Mammals > Digestive system > Large intestine >... | reverse complement strand
GAGCCCGCGTGGATCACCAGCAACCAGATCGAGGCGGCCCGTATCGCCATGACCCGCCACACCAAGCGCGGCGGCAAGGTCTGGATCAAGATTTTCCCCGACAAGCCCGTAACCGAGAAGCCCGCCGAGACCCGCATGGGCTCCGGTAAGGGTTCCCCCGAGTACTGGGTGGCCGTGGTAAAGCCCGGCCGCGTGATGTTCGAGATCGCCGGCATCGGCGAGGATGTGGCCCGGGAGGCCCTGCGCCTGGCCAGCCACAAGCTGCCGGTGAAGTGCAAGATCGTCAAGCGCGAGGAGACGGAGAAGGGCGGTGAGGCGTAATGAAGGCTAAGGAAGTACGTGAGCTGTCCGGCGCCGAGCTGGAGGGCAAGCTGCTGGATCTGAAGAAGGACCTGTTCAACCTGCGGCTCCAGCACGCCACCAATCAGCTGGATAACCCCGTGCGCATCGCCGAGGTTAAAAAGGATATTGCCCGGGTCAAGACCATCATCCGCGAGCAGCAGCTCGCCGGCCGCTGATAGAGGAGGAATTTTATCATGGAAAACAGAACTTCTTCCCGCAAAACCAGAGTCGGCCTGGTGGTTTCGGACAAGATGGACAAGACCGTTGTGGTCGCCATCGCCGACCGCGTGGCCCATCCTCTGTATAAGAAGATTGTAAAGAGAACTTATAAATTGAAGGCCCACGACGAGCTCAACCAGTGCGGCGCCGGCGACCGGGTCCGGGTCATGGAGACCCGCCCCCTGTCCAAGGATAAGCGCTGGCGTGTGGTTGAGATCCTCGAGAAGGCGAAGTAAGGAGGTGCCGGCATGATTCAACAGGAAAGCTATCTGAAGGTGGCCGACAACACCGGCGCCAAGGAGATCAAGACCATCCGTGTGCTGGGCGGCTCCAAGCGCAAGTTCGGCAACATCGGCGACGTGATCGTGGCTTCGGTCCGGAAGGCCCAGCCCGGCGGCACCGTGAAGAAGGGCGAGGTGGTCAAGGCCGTGATCGTCCGCTCCGCCAAGGGCGTGCGCCGGGCCGACGGCTCCTATGTGCGCTTTGACGATAACGCCGCCGTCCTCATCAAGGAGGACAAGAACCCCCGCGGCACCCGTATCTTTGGCCCAGTGGCCCGCGAGCTGCGCGACAAGGACTACATGAAGATCCTGTCCCTGGCTCCCGAAGTGCTGTAAGGGAGGGTTTTGGAGATGAATAAAATGAGCATCCGCAAGGACGACCTGGTGGTCGTTCTCTCCGGCAGGGACAAGGGCAAGCAGGGCAAGGTCCTGGAGGTCCACCCCAAGGCCGGGAAGGTGGTTGTGGAGAAGGTAAACGTGGTCTCCCGCCACACCAAGCCCCGCCGCCAGGGGGAGCAGGGCGGCATCCTCCAGAAGGAGGCCCCCATTTTTGCCTGCAAGGTGCAGCGCGTGTGCCCCAAGTGCAATAAGCCCACCCGCCCCGCCCACAAGGTCCTGGCCGACGGCAAAAAGGTCCGCGTGTGCAAGAAGTGCGGCGCTGAAATCTGAGAGAGGAGGAGTTAACCATGGCCAATACGCCTAACATGAAAAAGCTGTATCAGGACGAGGTCGCTCCTGCTCTGATGCAGAAGTTCGGCTATAAGTCCACCATGCAGATCCCCCGGGTGGAGAAAATCGTGGTCAACGTGGGCTGCAGCGAGGCCCGGGAAAATCCCAAGGTGCTGGACGCGGTGGTGTCCGACCTGACCACCATCACCGGCCAGAAGGCCGTAATCACCAAGGCCAAGAAGTCTGTGGCCAACTTTAAGCTGCGTGAGGGAATGCCCATTGGCGCGAAGGTCACCCTCCGGGGCAACAAGATGTGGGAGTTCCTGGACCGGCTGTTCAACGTGGCCCTCCCCCGTGTGCGCGACTTCCGGGGCATCTCCGCCGACGCTTTCGACGGCCGGGGCAACTACGCCCTGGGCGTGAAGGAGCAGCTGATCTTCCCGGAGATCGAGTACGACAAGATCGACAAGATCCGCGGCATGGACATCGTGGTATGCACCACCGCCCAGACGGACGAGGAGGCCCGGGAGCTTTTGAAGCTGGTGGGCGCCCCCTTCGCCGGCCGCTAATGGAGGAGAGACGATATGGCTAAGAAATCTATGATCCTGAAGCAGCAGAGAGCCCCCAAGTTCTCCAGCCGGCAGTATAACCGCTGCAAGCTGTGCGGCCGCCCCCACGCCTATCTGCGGGACTACGGCATCTGCCGCATCTGCTTCCGGGAGCTGGCCTACAAAGGACAGATCCCCGGCGTGCGCAAGGCAAGCTGGTAAAAGAGTCCCTTTCCGCGGAGGGGCGGCGCAAGCCGCCCCACCGCGGTTTGGATAGATCCCCGCCGGCGGACAACAGGTCGAAGCCCGCCTAGCTTCGATACCTTGCCGCCGTCACGGACAGAACAGAGGTCCGTAATCTGTAAGGAGGTAAAAGTCTATGCACATCACAGATCCCATTGCGGATATGCTCACCCGCATCCGCAACGCGAACAACGCCAAGCATGACACCGTGGACGTGCCCGCGTCCAACATGAAAAAGTCCATCGCGCAGATTCTGCTGGATGAAGGCTATATCAAAAACTTCCAGCTCATCGACGACGGCACCCAGGGCGTCATCCGCATCACTCTGAAGTACAACGCCGGTAAGGAGAAGGTCATCACCGACCTGCGCCGGGTGTCCAAGCCCGGCCTGCGCATCTACGCCGGCGCCGACGAGCTGCCCAAGGTCCTGCGGGGGCTGGGCATCGCCATTATTTCCACGTCCAAGGGCGTTATGACCGACAAGAAGGCCCGTGCGGCCCATGTCGGCGGCGAAGTCCTGGCGTTCGTGTGGTAAGGAGGGAGTTTGAATTATGTCGAGAATTGGTAGAGCTCCCATCGCCATCCCCGCCGGCGTGGAGATCAAGATCGAGGCGGACAACACCGTCACCGTGAAGGGCCCCAAGGGCACCCTCACCCAGAAGTTCCACCCCAATATGTCCATCAAGCAGGAGGGCGCGGAGATTGTGGTCGCCCGCCCCAACGACGCCAAGGAGAACCGCTCCCTGCACGGACTTACCCGCACCCTGGTCCACAATATGGTCGTGGGCGTGACCGACGGCTACAAGAAGGAGCTGGACGTGAACGGCGTGGGCTACCGTGTGGCAATGGACGGCAAGAAGCTGAAGATGAACCTGGGCTTCTCCCACGACGTGATCGTGGAGCCTGTGGAGGGCATCACCATTGAGGCCCCCTCCCCCAACAAGATTGTCATCAGCGGCTGCGACAAGCAGCAGGTGGGCCAGTTTGCCGCCGAAGTGAGAGAGAAAAGACCCCCCGAGCCTTATAAGGGCAAGGGCATCAAATACAGCGACGAGGTCATCCGCCGCAAGGCTGGTAAGACCGGCGCCAAGAAGTAAGAAGGAGGTGTGCCAACATGATCAATCGTCCCGATACCCGTTCCCAGCGCTTGAAGCGTCATAAGAGAGTGCGCGCCAAAATCTCCGGCACGCCCGAGCGTCCCCGTCTGAACGTGTTCCGCAGCGAGACCAACATCTATGCCCAGATCATTGATGATGTGAACGGCGTGACCCTGGTCTCTGCTTCTTCCCTGGAGAAAGACTTTGCCTGTGAGGGCACCAAGTCCGACGCCGCCAAGCAGGTGGGCCGGAATGTGGCTGAGCGGGCCAAGGCCAAGGGCATCGACACTGTGGTGTTCGACCGCGGCGGCTATGTGTACCACGGCCGTGTCCAGGCTCTGGCCGAGGGCGCCCGTGAGGGCGGCCTGCAGTTCTGAGGGAGGAGGAAAAAGCTATGGCTAGATTTGAGAGAGAACCCAGCGAGTTCGTGGAGAAGCTTGTCTCCCTGAACCGCGTATCCAAAACGGTCAAGGGCGGCCGTATCTTCAAGTTTGCCGCCCTGATGGTAGTGGGCGACGAGAAGGGCCGGGTTGGCTTCGGTCTGGGGAAGGCCGCCGAGGTCCCCGAGGCCATCCGCAAGGGCATTGAGGACGCGAAGAAGAACATGGTTACCGTGTCCCTTTCCCGTACCACCATCCCCCACGAGGTCATCGGGGAGTTCGGCGCCGGCCGGGTGCTGATGAAGCCCGCCGCCCCCGGTACCGGCGTAATTGCCGGCGGTCCGGTGCGTGCTGTGATGGAGGCCGTGGGCATCAAGGACATCCGGACCAAGTGCCTGCGCTCCAACAATCCGCAAAACGTGGTCGCCGCCACCTTCGAGGGCCTGAAGGCCCTGCGCAGCCCCGAGCAGGTCGCCCGGGTCCGCGGCAAGAGCGTGGACGAGATCGTTGGTTAAGGAGGACGTTCCAATGGCTAAACTGAACATTAAGCTGGTCAAAAGCCTGAACGGCCGCATCGCCAAGCACAAGGCGACTGCCGAGGCGTTAGGCCTGCGCAAGATTGGCGATGTCACCGTACAGCCCGACAACGAGGCCACCCGGGGCAAAATCGCCCACATCGGCTACCTGCTCCAGGTGACCGAGGAAAACTAAGGAGGCGTGAGCAATGAACCTGCATGAACTTTCCCCCGCCGCCGGCTCCAATGCCAAGCCCTACCGCAAGGGCCGGGGCGCCGGCTCTGGCAACGGTAAGACCGCAGGCCGCGGACACAAGGGCCAGTGGGCCCGCTCCGGCGGCGGAGTCCGGGTGGGCTTCGAGGGCGGCCAGATGCCTCTGGCCCGCCGCCTGCCCAAGCGCGGTTTCCACAACATCTTCGCAAAGCGTCTGGAGTCGGTGAACGTGTCCGCCCTGGAGAAATTTGAGGCCGGCAGCGTGGTTACCGCCCAGGACCTGCTGGACGCGGGCGTTCTGTCCAAGTGCCAGTACGGCGTGAAAATTCTCGGCAACGGCTCTCTTTCCAAGAAGCTGACCGTCCGCGCCTCCGCCTTCTCCGCTTCCGCCAAGGAAAAAATCGTGGCAGCAGGTGGTAGGTGGGAGGTGGTCTGAGCATGATTGAGACCATCCGCAACGCTTGGAAGATTCCAGAGCTGAAGAAGAAGCTGATGTTCACCATCTTCGCGCTGCTGATCTTCCGCCTGGGCTCCGCCATTCCGGTGCCCTATATCAATACCGATGGTCTGGGGAGCTTTCTCCAGGGCCAGAGCGGCACCATTTTGGGACTGATGAACGCCATGAGCGGCTCCGCGTTCTCTATGGCCACGGTATTTGCCCTGTCCATTCAGCCCTATATCAACAGCTCCATCATCATTCAGCTGCTCACCGTGGCCATCCCGGCCCTGGAGCGGCTGCAGAAGGAGGGCGGCGAGGAGGGCCGCAAGAAAATCGCCTCCATCACCCGCTATACCACCGTGGCCATCGCCCTGCTGCAGGGCTACGGCTACTACAGCCTGATTCGGTACTACGGCCTGATTGACGCCGGGAGCATCAGCGGCATCTGGGTGGGCATTGTGATTGTCCTGTCCTTCACCGCCGGTTCTGCTTTCCTGATGTGGCTGGGTGAGCAGATCACCGAGTTCGGCGTCGGAAACGGCATCTCCATCATCCTGTTCGCGGGGATCGTCTCCCGGGTACCCGGTATGATCAGCGATATGTATGTGGGCGTCAGCCGCTGGATGTACCCCATCAGCGAGGAGGCTCTGGCCGCTCTGAGTGAGACCGAGCGCAAGGCCTATGAGAGCAGTGTGCTCCACCCTGCGGCCATCCCCGTGATTCTCATTGGAATGCTGGCCCTGGTGGTCTTTATCGTGTTCATCAACAACGCCGAGCGCCGTCTGCCTGTGCAGTACGCCAAGCGGGTGGTGGGCCGGAAGATGTACGGCGGCCAGTCCACCCACATCCCCATGAAGGTGAGCATGAGCGGCGTTATGCCCATCATCTTTGCCCAGTCCATCGCCTCTCTGCCCGCCACCATCGGCGCGTTCGCCCACTGGACCGTGGAGAGCGAGGGCTTTGGCGGCGGCCTGATGCGGCTGTTCGACACAAGCCGCCCCTTCTACAGCATTCTGTATTTCCTGCTGATCGTCGGATTCAGCTATTTCTACTCCACCATGGCCTTCAACCCCATCGAGGTGGCCAACAACCTGAAGAAGAACGGCGGCTTTATCCCCGGGTTCCGGCCCGGCAAGCCTACTGCCGACTTCATCGTGAAGGTGCTCAATAAGATCACCATGTTCGGTGCGCTCTATCTGGCGGTGGTGGCCCTGGCACCCATTATCACAGGCAATCTCATTGGCATCAGCTCTCTGGCCATCGGCGGCACCTCCGTTATCATCGTGGTGGGTGTGGCCCTGGAGACCGTGAAGCAGCTGGAGGCCCAGATGCTCATGCGCCACTACAAGGGCTTCCTTGAGTAAGCGGAGGGCGAGGGTATGAAGCTGATCCTGTTGGGCGCTCCCGGAGCCGGGAAAGGCACCCAGGCTGAGATTTTGAGCGAAAAACTGAACATCCCCACCATTTCCACCGGCAATATGCTCCGTGCGGCCATCCAGACCGGCACCCCCGTGGGGCTGGAGGCCAAGTCCTATATGGACGCGGGCAAGCTGGTTCCCGATGCGGTGATTATCGGCATTGTGGCCGAGCGGGTGGCCCAGGCGGACTGCGCCGGGGGCTATATCCTGGACGGTGTGCCCCGGACCCTGGGGCAGGCTGAGGCCCTGGATCAGGCCGGTGTCACCTTCGACCGGGTGCTGTCCATTGAGATCTCTGACCGGGAGATTGAGGAGCGCATGGGCGGACGGCGCGTATGCACAAAGTGCGGCGCCCCCTACCATACCGCGGCCCGCCCCCCCAAGGAGGAGGGCGTGTGCGACAGCTGCGGCGGGGCTTTGGCCCAGCGTGAGGATGACCGTCCCGAGACGGTGCGCCGCCGTTTGGAGGTGTACCACCAGGAGACGGAGCCTCTGAAGGATTACTACCAGGCAAAGGGCGTTCTGCGCACGGTGGATAACCAGGCGACTATTGAGGCCACCACCGAGGCGATGATGGAGGCGCTGAAGCCTTGAAGAGCATTGAAATGATCTCCATCAAATCCCCCCGGGAGATCGAGGCCATGCGCCGGGCCGGGCGGCTCACCGCCCAGGCCCGGGCCCTGGCCGGCTCCATGGTGCGCCCGGGGGTGACCACCCACGAGATCGACACGGCGGTGCGCCGGTTCATCGAGAGCCACGGCGCCAAGCCCTCCTTTCTGGGCTACGGCGGATTTCCCGCCTCCGCCTGCATCTCCGTCAACGACGAGGTGATCCACGGCATCCCCGGCCCCCGGAGGCTGGAGGAGGGAGACGTGGTCAGCGTGGATGTGGGGGCCTTTCTGGGCGGGTTCCATGGGGACTGCGCCGCCACCTACCCCTGCGGGCAGGTGGACGAGGCGGCCATGGAGCTGATCCGGGTGACCCAGCAGAGCTTCTGGGAAGGCATCCGGATGGCCCGCAAGGGCAGCCGGGTGTCGGACATCTCCCACGCGGTCCAGGTCTACGTGGAGGAGCATGGCTTCTCCGTGGTGCGGGACTATGTGGGCCACGGGGTTGGCCGGAAGATGCACGAGCCCCCGGAGGTACGCAACTTCGGACCCGCCGGTCACGGCCCCCGGCTCCAGCCGGGCATGACCCTGGCGGTGGAGCCCATGGTCAACCAGGGGAGCTGGCAGGTCAAGGTCCTGCCGGACAACTGGACGGTGAAAACTCTGGACGGCAAATGGGCCGCCCACTATGAGAACACCATCCTCATTACCGAGGGAGAGCCCGAGATCCTCACTGTCACGGAGGACGGCGGCTATGTTTGATTACACAGGACAAATCGTGCGGGCCAAGGCCGGACGGGACCAGGGAGGCGTGTTCTGCGTGGTGGGAGAGGACCCCGCCCGGCAGCTGCTTCTGCTGGCCGACGGCAAACGCCGCAGGCTGTCCCGGCCCAAGGGAAAGAAGGAGAAGCATTTGACGGTTTTGGACCACCGGCTTCCCCAGCGTCCGCAGTCCGACCGGGAGTTGAGAAGGGCGCTGGCCGCCTTCAAGGGAGGTAATCACGCTTGGCAAAAGACGATATGATCGAACTGGAGGGAGTCGTGACCGAGTCCCTTCCCAATACCACGTTCCACGTGGACATCGGAAACGGCCACATTATCCTGGCCCATATCTCCGGCAAGCTGCGCATGAATTTTATCCGGATTCTGCCCGGCGACAAGGTTACGGTGCAGATGTCACCCTATGACCTGACCCGGGGCCGGATCACCTGGCGCAGCAAGTAAGAACAAACGACCGCAGGCCCGGAGCCTTGCCTTTGGGCCGCGGGGCCATCAAGGCATTCATCAGGAGGTTTTAACAATGAAAGTCAGACCGTCCGTGAAGCCCATGTGCGAGAAGTGCAAAGTCATCAAGCGCAAGGGCAAAGTCATGGTTATTTGCGAAAACCCGAAACATAAGCAGAGACAAGGTTAATTGGAGGTGCTGTAATAAATGGCTCGTATTGCCGGCATTGACCTGCCGAAGGAGAAACGAATCGAGATCGGCCTCACGTATATCTACGGCATTGGGCGCACCAGCGCCAACAAGATCCTGGCGGAGGCCGGGGTGAACCCGGATACCCGCGTGAAAGATTTGAGCGAGGCCGATGAGGCCAAGCTGCGTGAGATTATCGGACACAGCTACACGGTGGAGGGCGACCTGCGCCGGAACGTGGCAATGGACATCAAGCGCCTGACGGAGATCGGCTGCTACCGGGGCATCCGCCACCGCAAGGGATTACCCGTCCGCGGGCAGCGCAGCAAGACCAACGCCCGTACCCGTAAGGGTCCCAAGCGTACGGTCGCCAATAAGAAGAAGTAAGGGAGGGATATACAAATGGCTGCGAACAAAGGAAAGAAAGTCGTCCGTAAGCGCCGCGAGCGCAAGAACGTAGAGAAGGGCCAGGTGCATATCCGCTCCTCCTTCAACAATACCATGGTCACCGTCACCGACGCCCAGGGCAACGCTCTGTCCTGGTGCTCCTCCGGCGCCCTGAACTTCCGGGGCTCCCGGAAATCCACTCCCTTCGCCGCCCAGAGCGCCGCCGAGACGGCTGCCAAGGCCGCGATGGAATACGGTCTGAAGAGCGTAGAGGTGTTTGTGAAGGGCCCCGGCGCCGGCCGTGAGGCCGCCATCCGGGCGCTGCAGGCCGTGGGCCTGGAGGTCACCTTAATCAAGGACGTGACCCCCGTACCCCACAACGGCTGCCGCCCCCCCAAGCGCCGCCGCGTCTGATCTGGAAGAAGGAGGATTTTGACACATGGCTAGAAATATGCAGCCCATCGCCAAGCGGTGCAAGGCGCTCAACCTGTCTCCCGCCGCCATGGGCTATGCCAAAAAAACCACTGAGCGCAACAGCCAGGGCAATATGCGCAAGAAGAAGTCCGAGTACGCCATGCAGCTGACCGAGAAGCAGAAGGTCAAGTTCGTCTACGGCGTGATGGAGAAGCAGTTCCATATGTACTATGAGAAGGCTTCCCGGATGCAGGGCAAGACCGGTGAGAACCTGCTCACCCTGATTGAGCGCCGCCTGGACAACGTGGCGTACCGCCTGGGCTTTGCCATGACCCGCCGGGAGGCCCGGCAGCTGGTGACCCACGGCCACTTCACCGTAAACGGCCAGCGGGTGGACATCCCCTCCTACATGGTGAAGGTCGGGGACGTGATTGAAGTGCGGGAGAAGAGCCGCTCCTCCGTCAAGTTCAAGCGCCTGCTGGGTGAGGACGCCATCCAGGTCAACGTGCCCAAGTGGCTGGACCGCAACAAGAATACCCTTCAGGGGACCGTCGTGTCCATGCCCAGCCGGGACGACATCGACTTCCCCGTGGAAGAGCACCTGATCGTCGAGCTGTATTCTAAGTAATCCAAGACTTAGAGAACCCTCAGATATACTGGTGAGCTGAAGAAGCGGCGCGCACGCGCCGCCGAGAAAAGGAGGGTATTCCAGCATATGGTAGAAATCGAAAAGCCCCGCATTGAATGTATTGAAACCCCCGGCGACAACTCGTATGGCAAGTACGTGGTGGAGCCCCTGGAGCGCGGCTACGGCACCACTCTGGGCAACTCCCTGCGCCGCATCCTGCTCTCCTCTCTGCCTGGCACGGCGGTGACCTCCATCAAAATCTCCGGCGTGCAGCACGAGTTTTCCACCATCCCCGGCGTGAAGGAGGATGTAACGGAGATCGTGCTCAACGTGAAGGGCATCATTGCCAAGCTGCACTGTGAGGGCGTCAAGACCGTTCATATCGAGGCCAGCGGCGAGTGCAAGGTGACGGCTGGCGACATCAAGGCGGACCCGGACGTGGAGATCCTCAATCCGGACCTCCACATCGCCACTCTGGGGGCGGATGCGACGCTGAACATGGAGCTGACCCTGAACCACGGCCGGGGCTATATCTCCGCCGATAAAAACAAGCCCCCCCAGACTATCATCGGCCTGATCCCCGTGGACTCCATCTACACCCCGGTGCGCAAGGTCAACTACACGGTGGAAAACACCCGCGTAGGCGACGCTACCGACTATGACAAGCTGACCCTGGAGGTCTGGACCAACGGCACCATCGACGCCCGGGACGCGGTGAGCTTAGGCGCGCGCATTCTGTGCGACCACTTCGCCCTGTTTACCGACCTGTCCGAGACCATGGGCAGCCGCTCCACCGTGGTGGAGAAGGCGGAGACCCAGCGTGACAAGGTGATGGAAATGACCATCGACGATATGGACCTGTCGGTGCGCTCTTACAACTGCCTGAAGCGGGCCAACATCAACACGGTGGAGGACCTGATTTCCAAGACCGAGGAAGAAATGATGAAGGTGCGCAACCTGGGCCGCAAGTCCCTGGAGGAAGTCATCAACAAGCTGTCCATGATGGGCCTGTCCCTGGCCAGCGAGGAAAACGCATAATCCCAAACCGGGCCGGGGTGGAGGTATGTAACGTTCCGCTCGCCCCCTTTGTATGCGCCCTGAACGAATTTACCGGCCTGCGCCACGCGAGGCCAGAAGGAGTGCAAAAAAATGTCTCATAACCGCAAACTGGGCCGCACCAGCGACCAGCGCCGGGCGATGCTCCGGGCTATGGTCACCTATCTGCTGGAGAACGGCCAGATCAAGACCACTGTGACCCGCGCCAAGGAGGTTGCGCCTCTGGCGGAGAAAATGATTACTCTGGCCAAGCAGAGCAATCTGGCCTCCTACCGTCAGGCTTTGAGCTACATCACCAAGGAGGATGTGGCCAAGAAGCTCTTTGACGAGATCGGGCCCAAGTACGCCGAGCGCAACGGCGGTTACACCCGGATCGTCCGCATTGGCCCCCGCCGGGGCGACGCGGCTGAGATGGCGATTGTCCAGCTCGTCTGACAAAAAAATGACAGGGGACCGGTTCTGCCGGTCCCCTGTTTTATCCGGCACCGTGCTTTTGGAAGCGCGGTGCATTTTTTTAAAAATTTTTCATTTGGGTGTATGCAAACGTACAACTTTTGGGGGATTCCCGCCATTTATGGAATCACATTTCAAGGAGGGAATCAAATGTCAACCAATTACACCCAAAACTACAGCCTCTGCCAGTGGGAGCCCCAGGACAAGGTCCTGCGCACCGACTTCAACGACGACAACATCAAGCTGGACGCGGCCCTTACGGAGCTGCGGGAGGAGCTGGGCGCAGTGCGGGCCCTGGCTGAGACGGCCTACACCACCCGCTTCCCCCAGGTTCTGGCGGGAAGCTACACCGGCGACGGCAAGGAAATGCAGCATATCAACCTGGGCTTCGCGCCCAAGGCGGTGTTTGTCCTGCGGACCGTACCGGAGATCTCCTACCGTGCGTCTTACACCACGCATCTCTACGGCGGGCTGGCGGTGGAGGGCAGTCTGGCCGGAAGCGATCCAAAGCGGTGGAATAACTTTGCCGCCGTGATGGTTACCAGCACCGGATTCCGGGTGGGGCAGCACGACGAAAGACAGGGCAGCTATTCGCCAAACGTGAATATGCAGGGCGTAATCTACAACTACATCGCCATCCGCTGATGAAAAAGGCCCCCGGGCCATACGGCCCGGGGGAAAAGGGGTCAACTAGGGTCTAATCAATTTGCAGGGGTTTCAGGGGCTTGAGTTGTACTGGCCTGAACCTTCTCGGGGACCACAATAGTGGGGAAGGCGACCGTCTCGGTAAAGGTCCGAGTGTCATTCCCAGAACCTACCGTATAGGTAACGGTGATGACGGACCCAGCCGCAGGCAGGCCATTGGTATAGCCCAGGTGATTGCTGTCGCCATCGTTCACCTTCTTGAAGTCGTAGTTGCCCCAGAAGGTGTGCGCAGGCCGGCCGTTCACAGCGGTTTTATTCCACGAAGCCACCGCATAGGCCGTGCTGTTTGTCAGGGTACCTACCCCATCGGACGCGCCAGCAACTTTAATCTCCGTCAGCGTTACCTTGCCGTCGTAGTTCATGGGGTTGTCGGAGCTGAACTCGACCAGCAGCCAGGGCCGGTCAGCCAACTGGGCGTCGATCGCGGTCTTACCATCCTTGTACTCGCCCTTGTACTCGTCAATCAGCTTGAAAGCATTCTCAAAAGTGGTTTCGTCGTTCCAGCGCAGACCTCTCGCCCACAAGGAACGCAGCTCGGCCTCACTGGAAACAATGATGGGCGTCACGTTCAGGTCCTCGCCGACCGCCCTGGGCAGGGTCATACCGCCATAGGTGCCGGTGATAACCTGGGTCTGGCCCTTGTACTCCAGAGTAACCTCATAGCGGTCGCCGGTTTCGATCGCGCTCTGATTCAGATACTGATCGTCGCCTGTCGCGCCGCCGCTCAGCAGTTCAAAGTGGAAGAAGCGGTAGCCCTTGCTTTTATCCTGGGAGAGCGACGTCTCAGGCGTCGCGTTGTTCCCGGCCTTCTTCATCTCAACCGCATTGCCGTTGACCTTGATTTCCTTCAGGACCACGGCGTTGTTGCCGGTGTCCTTCTCAGTGGTTTTCACGCCGATCAGGATCCAGGGCTCGTGGGCATACTGCTGGTCAAAGTCGCCGTAGGGGGAGTTGGCGGGGCCGGTGGGAGTCGGATAGGCGGAGCCGCCGTCCTGCGCCGCCTTCAAGTCGGCCAGGGAGTTCACGAAGTAGATCTTGCCCTCAAACAGAGGCACGGAGCTCTCGGAAACGAACGCCTGCTTGGTTCTGTCGTAGGTGAAGGTCAGACCGCCTACCTGATCCGCATTCAGCTTGCCGCCGTTCGCGTCCTGGAAGCCGTTCGCCGCAGCGTTGGACACGCTGTCGCTGGCATAAGAGCCGGAAGTGCCGAAGGTCAGGGTGAAGCCGTTCGTCACGGTAGTGTTAGCGGCGAAGGTCACCACGCCGTTTACGGTCAGGGAGCCCTTCTGGAGGTCCATTTTGCCGTTCAGGTCGCCGCTCACGGTCACAGCGCCGGTGTAGTTGCCGGTGGTGCTGCCGATGGCCAGCAGATCGAAGTTGGTCATATTACCATTGACGTGCAGGGATTTGCTGCTGAGCACGGTGATGGTAACGCCAGGAATGGTGGGCAGAGTATTTCCATCGCCCACGGACAGAGTGCCGTTCACGATGATCTCTACGGTCGAATTCTGAGCGGGCGCGATGATCTCGTCGAAGCTGGCGTTGCCGTTGATGGTAATCTTGCCGCTCGCGTCCTGAGCGGTTCCGCCTGCGTTGCTCAGGTCCAGAGTGGCCACATCTACGCTGCCGTTGTAGGTCTGATTAACCGCCACGCCGTCAGTCTTGGAAGGCGCAAGCGCGCTGGTCTTGCCGCCGGTGATATTGCCGTTCACAGTGTTAACGCCCTGAATGGTGGCGGTCTGCTCGGTGTCCATGTTGCCGTCGATGGCGCTGCCGGACTTGACGGTAACGCCGCCCTTCACAACCAGGTTGGTGCCGGCGGGCACGGTGACGCGGTTGTTGGGGGTGTACTCAGTGTTAAAGGTCACGGTGCCGTTGGTGTTCAGCGCCTCCAGCAGCTGAGAGGTGGTGGTGTCGTCGCCCAGGACAACGCCGCCGGTGGGCCGGTTGACGCCGCCGCCGCTGATCTCCTTGGGATCCCAGCTGGTCACGAACACAACCTTGACCTCATACTGCTTGTCGCCGGTCAGGGCGTAAGCGTAGGAGATCTTCACGGTCTGGTGGTTCTCCAGCGCCCGGACGATGCCGGACACGGTGTCCAGATTCTTGCCGTCGGTCAGGTTCACGATCACGGCGCTGTCGATGATGCCGCCAACTTCCTCGCTGCCGGCGAAGATGTTCTTGGTGCGCTCGTTGTAATTAAGAGCCGCGTCCATCACGAAGCGGTATTTCCCGTTCGACCAGACGTTGCCGGAACCGTTGGGGCTCTTCACGGTCATGACGGGCTTCAGGTTGGAGGAGCCGATCTCGTAGTAGCCGGTGGGCACGTCCTCCGCCTCTTCCCGGGCCGCAGCGCCGGAGTCGTAGCCCTTGCCGCCGTTGTCGTAGGTCTTTTCAAAGACCTCGCCAGTGTCGGGATCATGCAGGGTGTAGGTCAGGGTAATCTTGCCGTCGGCCTTGCTGTTCAGAGCGCCGTCGTTGACAATATAGTTGCCCTGGTTGTAGAAGTACATGGTGTCGTTGGCGTCCACTTCCAGTCCGTACACCAGCACAGCGGAAACCAGACGGTCAACATCCTTGTTGGTGCTGTCGTACTCGTCGGCAAAGACCTGCACGAACTCGTCGGCCACATTCTGGGTTCCCCATTTATTGTCATCCTTGTTGCCGCCGTGGGTGAAGGTCACCGCATTGGCAACGCCAGTACGCACGCCCACGGTCAGCCCGCTGTTGGACCAAGTGTAGGTGCCCTGGGTACTACTTCGGTTGCCGTCCACATAGAAGTACACGGTCTTGTTGTTCTGATACAGGCGCTCGCCCTCTTTATTGGTCACAACGCCATTCTGGCTGATCGCAGCGGTGGTGCCACCGGAGGGAGGAACGGGTACGGTATCTTTCGCCACGCCCACGGTAGCAACCAGAGTGGTCCGGCGGGCCAGCAGCTGGGCCTTAGCAGCCGCGGCGCGGTTGGCGGAGTCCTCCTGGTCCTCGTCGTGCAGGGCCCACATCACAACGGTGTTGTCGCTGCGTACGGATACGTGGTACACGCCCAGACCGTTGGCAGCGGTTCCGTTGCCGATGTTAGTAGCATTAACCGCAGTCAGACCGGTCAGATGGCCGTTGCTGTCCAGATCAAGGTTCTTATAAGCAACAGTGGGATCATAGCTGCCGCCAGTAGCAGCGCCCTGATTGAGCTTCGTCTCGTCGCTGGTCTGATAATTATAGCCGTCGAAGGTGCCCTGATCGGTGTTCACTTCATATACGCCGGAGGTGCCGTCGATGAAGTACAGCTTAACGGTCAGAGCCTCCTCGTGGTTCAGGCCGTTGTTGTTCTTATGCACGCCGAACTGCGCGGCATAGGCATAATTCTTGGCGGTCTCAGGCTGGGCCAGAGCAATCACCTTGCCCTCGGCGTCCAGAATCATGGTAGCCTCGCCGATGGTGTTGATTTCCTCAAAGTTGGTGGTGTTGTCCAGGGTCTTGGCAGGGTCCTCATGGTCGCGCACGGGAGAGCCCACATATTCGGTGCCGTCAGCCACAATGGACTTCACAGTGCCCGCGCCGTTGGACACGCCGGTAAACCGGGTGATCTTGGCGGACTGGGTCTCGGCCTTGGTCACGTTCAGGATGGAGTGCTGATTGCCCACATCGGTCACGATCACGTAATCGCCCTCAGCGGCGTCGCCGTGGAGGATGTTCATGTCGGCCCCGTCGCGGGTGGTCAGGTCAAAGTCAAAGTCATCCTCATCGTTCACAACCCGGCGCACGGTGTCCAGATACTGATCCAGCACGATTACGCGGTCAACGGTGTAATCGGAGCTGTTGGAGATCAGAATCAGGGACAGGTTAGGCTCGTTGGTGGGAGTCAGACGGGCGTCATTGTTGGCCCAGGTGACGTCCCAATCGTAGTTGACCAGGTAGTTCTTGATGTCCACGATGGTGTTCCGGCGGAACCCGGCGTCGCTGGCGGCCGCGGACAGACGGGCGGTGTTCCGGTCATAGGTGATAACGCCCACCTTGGTGGCCCGGTCCACGATGGCGTACACCACGGGGGCGTTGCGCTCCATAGAGTAGTATACCCGGGCGGCGTGGCCGATCATGTCCAGACCGGTCTCGTACTCAAAGGGATAGCTGAAGATGCCGGTGCCGCCCAGATAGCTCTGGCCGGCGTCAAACAGCACCATGGTGCGGTCGCCGTTGTTGGTGGTCTTGGACAGGGACACGTCGGTGTAGCTGTTGCCGGTGACAGTACCGTCAATGTACCACATACCGAAGGTGTTCATGGCCAGAGTGTTGTCCCGGTCAGAGGTGCCGTTGGTGACAACCACGTCACGGTCGGTGTTCTTCACGTACAGGTTGCGGTTGTCGTCATAGGCCACCCGCTGGGCGAACAGGGTGTGGAACACAAGCTCCGCCACGTTGTCGCGGGTCAGGGGCTCGTCAACGGCCAGAGTCAGATCACCGTACAGCTTCAGGGAAGTGGCGCGGCCAGTGACCACGGTCTTCCAGTCGGACTTCAGCTGGTCCTCTTCCACGAAGTAGCCCAGGGCCTTCAGCAGCATGGTGGCCGCCTCAACGGTGCTCACGGTGCGGTTGGGGTCGAACTTGTTGTCGCCCACGCCCACAACGATGCCCATGCTGTTGCAGTAGTTGACGTAGCCCTCGGCCCAGCCGGGGACGTCGGTGAACTTGGTCAGGCCGGAGAAGTTGCTGGGATCAACGTCGGCCCCATTCAGGAGCTTGCAGATGATAACAGCCATCTCGGCACGGGTAACAGGCCGCTCGGGACCAAAAGAACCATCGGTGTAACCCTCAAAGATCTTCAGGCCCGAAGTGACCTCGGCAGCTTCCTGATTTACGATCTGGTCGAAATCAGTGAAGCTGCTGCTCGCAGCACTTGCGCCGGTGACCATCATGCCCAGGAGCATAATGGAAGCCAGAGCCAGACTGAGAGCGCGCTTCAGGTTTCTCATTTTGGAGTTCCTCCTTTTTAAAATGTTGGGTTTTTCGCCCTTTTTCGAGGTTTTGGAGAACTTTTAGGGCCGATAGGCCGGTATAACTCCCCTTGCCTCTGTGCGTATGATACACCAACTCAAAACGGAAATCAAGAGGTTTTGCCCACTTGTAACACAACCGTAATAAAGCTCCGTATAAAACACAAAAACACCAAAAAAGTAACTTGAAACGCTTAAATATGTAATTTTCAATAATTTTTCAAAAAATTATTGTGTAACAGGCATTTGTAACAAAACTGCCGCCCCCCTCTGTCTATAGGCGTAATCGACCGAAAACGTGTACGTTCGCGTACACCCAACGCGAAAAATTTTTTCGACATTTGATTTTACCGCAGAAAGAGGCCCGCGCCGGTGGCGCGGGCCTCTTTCTTATTCGCCGTCAAAGCGGTATCCCACTCCGCGCAGGGTCACGATTCGTTTGCTGTAGGGGGCGATGGCCCGGCGGATTTGTTTAATGTGTGTGTCCAGGGTCCGGGTATCCCGGCTGTGCTCCTCTCCCCAAACCGTCTCCAGCAGCCGCCTGCGGGACAGGGCCGCGTCCGGCTGGGACATCAGCACCGCCAATAGATCAAACTCCTTCGGGGTCAGCGATACAGGCGCGCCATCCACCAGGGCCCGCCGTGCGGTCAGGTCCACGGTAATGCCCCCGGAGATCAGCTGTCTGGGCCGGCCATACCCCCGCTTCAGGATCGCGGAGATGCGCAGCAGCACTTCCTTGGGCTCCAGGGGTTTTTGCAGAAAGTCGTCCGCGCCCAGCTCCAGGGCCCGGATAGACGCCTGACTTCCACCGGCCTGCGAGGCCAGCATAATGGGGACCGGGGAAAAGGTACGGATGGCCTGGCAGGCGGAAAAACCGTCCTTCCCGGCCAGCAGCACAAAATCGTAAGGATTCTGCCGGTGCATCGTTACTGCGGTTTCGCCGTCCTCCGCCTCCGCCACCAGATAGCCCTCCGAGCGGGCGTGCTCTCCCACCTGGCTGCGGACTTTAGGGTCGTTGTCTGCGATCAGGATGTGTCTCATACGCTGCACCTCCTTTTATTAAAATATGTATGCGCCTTTACCGGTACTGGGCCATCGCGGCCTCCAGCCGCGCCCGGTAGGCGGCGGCCGCCTCCTCCGGCGCGGCAATCTGCACCCGCTCCTCCAGTCCGAACAGCCACCCGAAGAACTGTGGGCTCATCACCAGGGGGATTTGGACGGTAAAGTGGTCCTCCCCGTCTGGGATGGCGATCACATCCTGGCCGAAGCGGTCAAAAATCACGCTGGACATCCGGTTCTCTGCTCGGAGCGTAACGGTAATCTCCGGGCCGTGGTACATCCCGAAGTGCTTCTGCCCATAGGCGGCCAGATCAAAGTTCCCCATTTCCTCCCGGCGGGGGGAGCCGCACAGAGCGATGCCGCTCATTTTGTCCACCCGGTAGTGGCGGATCTGCCCGCTTTCTTCGTCCAGGGCCACCAGATAATAATTTTCGCTGTTCCAAATAAGCCCATAGGGCTGTACCTGATAGAGCTTTCCCCCGTGGCGGTAAATTTTCCGCCGCCGGAAGTCGTAATCAAAGTAGCGGAAGGTGATGCTCTGGCGGTTGTGCACGGCGGTATGGATCTGGTCCACGTGGTAATAGATACTCTCGTTCATGGTTTTCACGCGCCCGCTTACATACACCTGTCTCTGGAGCTCCTGGGCCTGGTGCACACTGGTCAGCCGCTCCAGCTTGCGGATCAGTTCCCGGCTTTTGCGCTGGCTGAGGAACCGGGAGGACTGCACCGCGTCCACCAGCAGCTTCAGCTCCGGGAGCTGGAACTGCCGCTCCCCCACAAACCAGCCCCGGCACCCGCCGTCCCGGCGCAGCTGCACGTCCATTCCGGACAGGGCCAGATACTCCATATCCGAGTAGATACTCTTGCGCTCGGCGGCCACCCCCTGGCGCTCCAGGGCGGCAATCAGCGCGCCGGTGGACAGAGGGTGTTCCTCATCGGTCTGCTCCAGCAGGAGCTGGGCCAGGAGGATCAGCTTGAGTTTTTGGCGGGTACCCTTTGCCATGGATGCATCTCCTTTTACTTCCAGGCGGCCCAGACCTCCGGTTCGCAGCCCACGGTGGCCTGCCGGCCGTTGCGGACGATGGGAGTGCGCAGCAGGGCGCTGTCTTCCAAAAGCTTCTCCAGCTTGTCCTGCTCAAAGGCCAGATACTCCAGCAGCACGGCATCCGGGTGGGCGGGGTTGACCAGGGCCTCCACCCCCACGGCCTTGGCCACGCTGGCCAGCTCTCCCCGGCTGATTGCGTACTTTTTCAGATCAATGAACTGGAAGGGAATCCGGCGCTCCTTAAACCAGCGCTGGGCCTTTTTGGTGTCAAAGCATTTTGAAGTTCCAAAAATTTGAATGTTCACGATGAAATCCCGTCTTTGTTAATTTTTGTATAACGGAGTATATCACATTCCATTGGGCTGTACAAGTGTTTCTTTGTCGGAAAAATGTATTTTTTACAGAAAATATCCAGGCGCTTTTTTGTACAAAACGGGTATGGCTCCCCGTAGGAACTGGAAATACTGAACAGCAGGAAAACTGCGGCAACAAAAGGAGCGTGCGCGGAATGAAAGCTGTCATTATGGCCGGGGGCGAGGGCCGGAGGCTGCGGCCCATGTCCCTGGGCCTGCCCAAGCCCATGGTGCCCCTGTTTGACAAACCGGTGCTGGAATATATCATCGCCCTGCTGCGCCGGCACGGGATTACGGACATCTGTATCACTCTTTGCTACCGCCCCCAGAGTGTGATGGAATATTTCCGGGACGGGGCCGGCTTTGGCGTCAATCTGTCTTATTTCATTGAGGATAAACCCTTGGGGACTGCCGGAAGCGTAAAAGCCGCCATGGACCGCCTGGGGACGGACGACTTTCTGGTCCTCAGCGGGGATGCCGTGTGCGACCTGGACCTCACCGGACTGATGGAATTTCACCGGGAGCGAAAGGCCGCCGCCACCCTGGCTCTGTATCGGCACCCGTCCCCACTGGAATACGGCCTGGTCCTCACCGACGGCCAGGGCCGCATCCAGCGCTTTGTGGAAAAGCCCGGCTGGGGGCAGGTGGTCACCAATCAGGTAAACACGGGCATCTACGTGCTCTCCCGCCGGGTGATGGACTTTGTGCCCCAGAACCGGGCCTTTGACTTCGGAAAGGATCTCTTCCCCCTTCTGTTGAAGGAGGGCAAACCTCTGTTCGGGTTTGAACCGGAGGGCTACTGGTGCGACATGGGGAACTGCGAGGCCTATCTGCAATGCGCGGCGGACGCCCTCAGCGGCAAGGTCCGCCTGGACCTGCCCCCCTCCCAGCCGGTTCCGGAGGGAGCCAGTCAGATCCCCCCCTGCTGGATTGGTCCGGGGGCGGAGATCGCCACCGGGGCGCTGATTGGTCCTCATGCCGTGGTGGGAGCCGGCAGCAAAATTGGCGGAGGCAGTCTGGTCCAGCGCAGTGTACTGTGGGCCGGAGCCGCCGTGGGAGAGAAAACCACCCTGTATGGTGCAATCCTCTGCCGGGGCGCAGAGGTCCGCCGGGGCGCCGTCCTCCACGAAGGGACGGTTTTGGGGGAAAACGCGCTGGCGGAAGAAAACATCACCCTGGCGGAGGGCACCCGCCTGTGGCCCAGCCGCATCGCCCCCGCCCGGGGCAAGCTGTCCTTTGGAGACGGCGGGGTGATCCGGGGCAGTCTGGAGGAGGAGCTAAGCCCGGAAAATCTGGTGGCTCTGGGCTCTCTGCTGGGAGAGGAGGGCCGGGCGGCAGTGGGATGGCACGGCGGTCCTGGGGCGGAGATGCTGGCACAGGCGGCCCTGAGCGGAATTACCGCCGCCGGCGGCATCGGCCTTACCCACCCCATGCAGTGTGCCGCCCAGGCGGCCTGGCTGGCGGAGAAGAAGGAAATCCCCATCTCCCTGTTTGTAGAGCAGATGGGGGAGCGGCTGTTTCTCCACTTCTTCGGCAGGGACGGCCTGCCTCTGGGCGGCCCCCGGGAGCGCGTTCTGGAGCACGCGCTGGCCCAGGGAGAGTTCCGCCGGACCAGCGCCCAGCGCGTGGGGCAGGTGGTCCGGCTGGAGACAGGGCCCGCGGCCTACGCCGCCGATGCGGCCCGGCGGGCGGTGTTCTGTCCCACCCCCATCCGCCGCTTGACGGCGGCAGTACCCGGGGACACGCCGGCGGACCAGGCCATCCGCCGGGCGCTCACCCTGCTGGGCTGGTCGGTGGAGCACCGTTGGGAGCCTGGAATTCCCGCCTTTGCCGGGGGCCACGGAGGCTTCGTCCTGGAGGCCCGGGACGAGGCCGGAGCCCTGCTGGACCCGGGACAGATGCTGGCCCTGGCGGCGCTGATTGAGATGGAGAACGGCGGGGGAAAGCTGGCGGTGCCCTCCGGGGCCACGGCGGCGGTGGACCTGGTGGCGGCGGGATACAGCGCCCAGGTCCTGCGGCTGGAGCGGGACGGAGAGGCGGCCCGGACCCTCTACCGCGCGCTGCCCTGGCTGCGGGACGGAGCCTTTGCCGCCGCCCGGATTGCCGCCCGGATGGGCGTGACGGGGGAGAAGCTGGAGGCTCTGGCTGCCCGGACCCCCCGGTTCTCCGCCTGGAAACGGGAAGTCCCCCTTCACAGCAGCCGGGGCCAGGTGATGCAGGCTCTTCTCCGGGAGACCGGCGTCCGCCCCGACGGCGGCGAGGGAATCCGGGTGCGCCGGGGAAACGGCTGGGTGTACCTCACCCCAATGGCCCGGCGGGCGGCGGTGCGGGTGCTGGCGGAAGGGCCGGATTTGGAGACGGCGGCGGAGCTGTGCGACTTCTTCGCCGGAGAAACCGCCCGGCTGGACCGGGACCTGTCCGTGGGCCGCTGAAAAAAGGGGTGTACTTTTTCCCAAACCCATGATATAATTCCAGCAATCATTCTTTTGTGGAAATTCCGGTCCGTCCAGATTCTGCCCGCGCTTCAGGCGGCTCCAGAGGGACGGACAGCCAAGCACTTTTCCAGACGGAGCGGGTTTTTTGCGCAACGGCGAGGCAGGGCCGAAGCGGGAATCCCATCCGTCTGGTTGTTGTGCGGGCAGGACGTTACTTAGTTTTGGCTTTTTCGACAGTGTGATTGATTACAATTAGCAATATAACAAAATATTTGAAAAGACAAGGAGTTATTCTATGGCAGAAAAACTGAAAATCATTTCTCTGGGCGGTCTCAACGAGATCGGCAAAAACCTCACCGTCTATGAATACGGCAGCGACATTATTGTAGTGGACTGCGGCATGGGCTTCCCGGACGACGATATGTACGGGATCGACGTGGTGATCCCCGACGTGAGCTACCTGATGAAAAATCAGAACAAAATCCGGGGTATTTTTATCACCCACGGCCACGAGGACCACATCGGCGCCCTGCCCTACGTGCTGCGTTCCATCAGCGCCCCCATCTACGCCACCCGCATGAGCGCCGGCCTGATCCGGCTGAAGCTGGAGGAGCACCGGCTGCTGGACAAGACGAAGATTGTCACCTGCGAGGCGGGGGACGTCATCCGGGCGGGCAGATTCAGTGTGGAGTTCATCCACGTGAACCACTCCATCGCCGATGCGGTGGCCTTCGCCATCCGTTCCCCCGCCGGCGTGTGCGTCCACACGGGAGACTTCAAGATTGACACCACCCCCATCCAGGGGGGCATGATTGACCTGGCCCGGTTCGGCGAGCTGGGCAACGAGGGTGTATTGGCCCTGCTGTGCGACTCCACCAACGTGGACCGCCCCGGCTACACCCGCAGCGAGCGCAGCGTGGGGGCCAGCTTCGACGCGCTGTTCAGCGGCTGTGCCGAGCGCATCATTGTCACCACCTTCGCCTCCAATGTGGACCGGCTCCAGCAGATCATTGATGTGGCGGCCCGGTACGGACGGCGGGTGGCAGTCACCGGCCGGAGCATGGAAAACAACATGAAGGTATCCACCGAGCTGGGCTATATGAACATCCCCGAGGGGGTGCTGATGGATTTAAACCACATCAAATCCCTTCCCAAAGAAAAAATCTGCATCATCACCACCGGCAGCCAGGGGGAGGCCATGTCTGCCCTGAGCCGTATGGCCTTCAACACCCACCGGCAGGTGGACATTCAGGCGGGGGACCGGATCATTATCTCCGCCTCCACCATCCCCGGCAACGAAAATTCCATGGGCAACGTGATTAACGAGCTGTACCGGAAGGGGGCCGAGGTGGTCAACGAGCGGGAGCGGGCCCTCCACGTATCCGGCCACGCCTGCCAGGAGGAGCTGAAAATCATCCATGCCCTGGTGAAGCCCAAATTCTTCATCCCCCTCCACGGGGAGCAGCGGCACCTGAAGCTCCATGCCAAGCTGGCCCGGGAGATGGGTATGGACGCCAACCACATTCTCATCAGCGACCTGGGCCGGGTCATCGAGCTTGCCCCCAGCTCCGCCAAGCTGGGGGGCACGGTCACCGCCGGACAGGTCTTTGTGGACGGCTACGGCGTGGGCGATGTGGGCAGCGTGGTCCTCCGGGACCGGCGCCATCTGGCCCAGGACGGTATGATCGTGGTGGTAATGGCCCTCTCCGGCGACACCGGCGAGCTGGTCAACGGCCCGGACCTCATCACCCGGGGCTTTGTGTACGTCAAGGAGTCGGAGGAGCTGATGGACGAGCTGAAGCAGGTGGCCCAGGAGGCGGTGGACAACACCTGCGGCGGCGACTGGGCGGCCATCAAGGGGGCGGTCAAGGGCGATTTGTCCGCATACCTTTATAAAAAGACCAAGCGCTCCCCCATGATCCTCCCGGTTATTATGGAGGTCTGATCCTATCGCGCATTCCCGTAACGCAGAAAAACAGGAGCAGCTCAGGGCCGCTCCTGTTTTTCTGCGTTATTTATGTTTTTTTCCTCTGAAAAAGCCTTTTACGCCCCCTTCGGGGACCTCTTCCCCCATCGCGGCGGCAAAGGCCCGCAGGGCCTCCTTTTGTTCGCCGTTGAGATTTGTGGGCACCTGGACCCGCACCGTGACGTACTGATCCCCCCGGCCCCGCCCCCGCAGGGCGGGAATACCCTTCTCCCGCAGGCGGAAGGTGGTGCCCGTCTGGGTCCCGGCGGGCAGGTCGTACTTCACCTTGCCGTCAATCGTGGGAATCTCCAGCTGGGCCCCCAGCGCCGCCTGGGTGAAGCTCACAGGATGCTCGTACAGCACGGTGGTCCCATCCCGCTGGAAGAGCTTATGGGGCTTGATGCGCACCCCCACCAGCAGATCGCCGGAGGGCCCGCCGTTGCGCCCCGCGTTGCCCTGTCCTGGCAGGGAGACGGCCTGGCCGTCGTCGATGCCCGCCGGGATTTTGACCGCCAGCCGCTTCTGCCGCTTAATGCTCCCCGCGCCGCCGCAGGCTTTGCAGGGGGACTTGATGATCCGTCCGGTGCCCCGGCAGCGGGTGCAGGGGGCGGAGCTGGAAAAGGCCATGCCCCCCATGCGCTGCTGAACCCGGACGGTGCCGGTGCCCCGGCAGTCGGGGCAGGACTCCGGGCTGGTGCCCGCTTCGCAGCCGGTGCCCCGGCACTCGTCACAGGGCTCGCTCCGGTTCAGGCTGATTTCCTTTTCGCAGCCGAAGGCCGCCTCCTCAAAGGTCAGCTCCAGGCCGGCCCGGAGGGTCTCCCCCTTCTGGGGACCGGTGCGCCGGCTGGAGGAGCCCCCGCCAAAGCCGCCGAACCCGCCAAAGCCGCCCAGCAAATCGCCCAGCAGGTCGCCGAAATCTCCAAAGCCGCCGCCGAAGTCTCCGCCGCCCCCACCGAAATTGGGGTCCACCCCGGCATGGCCGAACTGGTCGTACCGGGCTTTTTTCTCTTTATCGGTCAAAATGGTGTAGGCCTCATTGACCTCCTTGAATTTGGCCTCCGCCTCTTTGTCCCCGGGGTTCAGATCCGGGTGGTACTGTTTGGCCAGCTTCCGGTAGGCCCTTTTGATTTCCTCCTCAGAGGCCCCTTTGCTCAGGCCCAGCACCTCATAAAAATCACGTTTTTGTTCCGCCATATATGCATCACCAGCTTTATAGACAGACATCCGCATAGGCGGGACAACGCCCCGCCTATGCCTGTGCCTGAATTATTTGTTGTCGTCGTCCACGACCTCATAGTCCGCGTCCACCACGTCGGGGCCCGGGCCGCCCTGGGGCGCGCCGCCCATATCCGGGCCGCCGGGCTGTCCGCCCTGCTGGGCGTAGAGCTTTTCACTGGCGGCGTAAAAAGCCTTGGTCAACGCCTCTGTGGCGCTCTTGATGGCCTCAGTGTCCTCCCCCTTCAGGGTCTCCTTCACGTGGTTGACCTCGCTCTCAATGGCGGAGCGGTCGGCGGCGTCCATCTTGCCGCCCATCTCCTCCAGAGCCTTTTCGCACTGGAATACCATCTGGTCGGCCTGATTCCGGGTATCGGCGGCCTCCCGGGCCTTCTTGTCCTCCGCAGCAAACTGCTCCGCCTCCCGGACCGCCTTGTCGATGTCCTCCTTGCTCATGTTGGTGGAGGAGGTGATGGTAATGTGCTGCTCCTTGCCGCTGGCCTTGTCCATGGCGGACACGTTTACAATGCCGTTGGCGTCGATGTCGAAGGTGACCTCAATCTGGGGCACGCCCCGGCGGGCGGGGGCAATGCCGTCCAGCATGAACCGGGCCAGGGTCTTGTTGTACTGGGCCATTTCACGCTCGCCCTGGAGCACATGGACCTCCACGGAGGTCTGGTTGTCGGCGGCGGTGGTGAAAATCTGGCTGGCCTTGGTGGGAATACGGGTGTTGCGCTCAATCACCTTGGTCATTACGTGGCCCATGGTCTCAATGCCCAGGGACAGGGGGGCCACGTCCACCAGCAGCAGCCCCTTCACGTCGCCGGTGAGCACACCGCCCTGGAGGGCCGCGCCCATGGCCACGCACTCGTCGGGGTTGATGCCCTTAAAGCCCTCCCGGCCGGTGATATTCTTCACCGCGTCCTGCACGGCGGGGATGCGGCTGGAGCCGCCCACCAGCAAAACCTTGTGCAACTCGCTGGCGCTCAGGCCCGCGTCGCCCATAGCCTGCCGGACGGGGCCCATGGTGGCCTCCACCAGATGGTGGGTCAGCTCGTTGAACTTGGCCCGGGTAAGGGTCAGGTCCAGATGCTTGGGGCCGGTGGCGTCGGCGGTGATATAGGGCAGGTTGATGTTGGTGGTGGTCACGCCGGACAGTTCAATCTTGGCCTTTTCAGCAGCCTCCTTCAGCCGCTGCATGGCAACCTTGTCCCCGGTCAGGTCCACGCCCTCGGCCTTTTTGAACTCGGCGGCCATCCAGTCCATCACGCACTTGTCAAAATCGTCGCCGCCCAGACGGTTGTTGCCGGCGGTGGCCTTGACCTCAATCACGCCGTCGTCGATCTCCAGGATGGACACGTCGAAGGTGCCGCCGCCCAGGTCGTAGACCATGACCTTCTGGGCCTCTTCCTTGTCCACGCCGTAGGCCAGGGCCGCGGCGGTGGGCTCGTTGATGATCCGCTTGACCTCCAGACCGGCGATCTTGCCCGCGTCCTTGGTAGCCTGGCGCTGGGCGTCGGTGAAGTAGGCGGGGACGGTAATCACCGCTTCGGTGACGGGCTGACCCAGATAGGCCTCCGCGTCCGCCTTCAGCTTCTGGAGGACCATGGCAGAAATCTCCTGGGGGGTGTAAGCCTTGCCGTCGATGTTTACCTTGTAGTCGCTGCCCATCTCCCGCTTGATGGAAATCACGGTGCGGTCGGGGTTGGTGATCGCCTGGCGCTTGGCCACCTGGCCCACCATGCGCTCCCCGTCCTTGGAGAAGGCCACGACGGAGGGAGTGGTGCGGTTGCCTTCGGCGTTGGCAATGACAACGGCGTCGCCGCCCTCCATAACGGAAACACAGCTATTGGTCGTACCTAAGTCGATACCGATAATCTTGGACATAATTTTTTCCTCCTGCATATATGAAATATAGTTTTAACGAATTCAATTTGCCACTTTCACCATGGCGAAGCGGATTACTTTCTCACCCAGCTGGAAACCGGCCTGGAACACCTCAGCCACCGTGTTCTCCCCAAACTGCTCGTCCTCCACGTGCATCACCGCGTTGTGGAGGTTGGGGTCGAAGGTCTGGCCCAGGGCGGGGATCTCCGTGACCCCCAGCTGCTCCAGCACGGTTTTGAGCTGGGTCATGGTCATTTCCACGCCCTTTTTATAGGCTTCGTCGGCGGTCTCCTGCTTCAAGGCCCGTTCCAGATTGTCGTACACCGGCAGGAACTTCTGGGCCGTCTCGCCCTTCACGTCCGTCCAAATGCTCTCTTTTTCCTTGGCGGTGCGGCGGCGGTAGTTTTCATATTCAGCGGCCAGCCGGAGAAACTGCTCCTTCTGCTGGGCGTTGACCTGCTTCAGGGCCTCCAGCTCCGCCTGGAGGGAATTTTTTTCCTCCTCCGGAGCGTCCACAACCTCCGGCTCCTCCTGGATCTCGGTCTCAGCCTCCAGAACCTCCTCCTGAGGGGTCTGCTTCTCTTGTTCGCTCACATCAGGCACTCCTTGCATCTATATTCAAGTGGATTCCTCTGAATCCTCCGGGCCGGGGGCACCGGAGGGCAGTTCCCCCTTGCCGAACATCCGGGTCAGGCTGTCCGCGAAGTAGGACAGCCGGGCGGTCACCTTGGCGTAGTCCATCCGGGTGGGGCCC
>Ga0073907_1001620_pt1 | contig 27820 bp, 39 predicted proteins | sample GluameincwithD2O_FD_65483 | JGI IMG/M metagenome (GOLD analysis project Ga0073907, IMG submission 65483) | Mouse cecum microbial communities from Vienna, Austria - Glucosamine amended microcosms incubated with D2O | ecosystem: Host-associated > Mammals > Digestive system > Large intestine >... | reverse complement strand
TCGCCAGGGTTCACCGCCGCCGCAGGGACGGCCATCAGGCCCAGGCACATCGCCAGGGACAGCGCAAGGGATAGAATTTTCTTTCTCATTGTCTCTGTCTCCTTTTTCTAAATTGAACGCACTTATTGTTTCCTGAAAAGGAAACAATAGGACGTACGTCCTATTGTTTCCTGAAAAGGAAACAATAGGACGTACGTCCTGCGCGTATTTTACAACAAAGCGCTTAGGAAAGCAAGAACTTTTTGGGAATTCCCCGCAAGGCGGGCAGAGGAGCAAAAAAAGCCCCCTTGTGAAAGGGGGCTGGCACGGCCGCAGGCCGTGACTGATGAGGTCACTTTCCGCAGAAGTCCCTGGCGACCTCCACGATATGCTCCGCGGACAGCCCGAACTGCTTGAGCAGGGCGGCGGCGGGTCCGGAGTGGCCGAACTCGTCGTTGACGCCGATGCGGCGCACGGGGGTGGGGCACTTCTCGGCCAGCAGGGCGCATACCGCCTCGCCCAGGCCGCCGATGATGCTGTGCTCCTCGCAGGTAATCACCTTGCCGCACTCCTTCGCGGCCTTCAGCACCAGCTCCTCGTCCAGAGGCTTGATGGTACACAGGTTAATCACCCGGGCGGAGATACCGGCCTCGGCCAGCACCTTGCCCGCTTCGATGGCCTCGTTGACCAGCAGGCCATTGGCGATGATAGCCACGTCGGTCCCCTCCTGGAGGACCTCGCCCTTGCCGATCTCGAACTTAAAGCTGGCCTCGTCGTGGAACACAGGCACGGCCAGCCTGCCGAAGCGCAGGTAGACAGGGCCCTCATACTCATAGGCGGCTTTCACCGCGGCCCGGGCCTCCACGTCGTCGGCGGGGGACATGACCACCATGCCGGGGATGGAGCGCATCAGGGCGAAGTCCTCGCAGCACTGGTGGGAGGCGCCGTCCTCGCCCACGGAGATGCCGCCGTGGGTGGCGCCGATCTTCACGTTAAGGTGGGGGTAGCCGATGGAGTTGCGCACCTGCTCAAAGGCCCGTCCGGCGGCGAACATGGCGAAGGAGGAGGCAAAGGGCACCAGACCCATGGTGGAGGCCCCGGCGGCCACGGCAATCATGTTGCCCTCGGCGATGCCGCAGTTGAAGTGCCGCTCGGGGAAGGCCTTCTTGAAGGTGCCCGTCTTGGTGGCCCCGGCCAGGTCGGCGTCGAAGACGATCAGGTCGTCGTGCTCCGCGCCCAGGGCGGCCAGAGCGTTTCCGTAGCTGTCGCGGGTCGCGATCTTCTTCACTTCTGCCATCTTACATCCCCTCCACTTCTGCCAGCTGGGCCTTCAACTCAGCCATGGCCTTCTCATACTCCTCGTCGTTGGGGGCCTTGCCGTGCCAGCCGGCCTGGTTCTCCATGTAGCTGACCCCCTTGCCCTTGGTGGTCTTCATCACGATGGCCGTAGGGACGCCCTTGGTCTCCCGCGCCTGGGCGAAGGCTGACTCGATCTGGTCGAAGTCGTGGCCGTCGATCTCCACCACGTTCCAGCCGAAGGCCTTCAGCTTTTCAGGGATGGGATAGGGGCTCATGACCTTGTCGACGGGGCCGTCGATTTGCAGTCCGTTGTTGTCGATGACAGCGCACAGGTTGTCCAGCCCATAGTGGTGGGCCAGCATGAAGGCCTCCCACACCTGGCCCTCCTGGATCTCGCCGTCGCCCAGCAGAGCATACACCCGGCAGCTCTTACCGGCGTGCCTGGCGGCCAGCGCCATACCGGCGGCGGCGGAGATACCCTGGCCCAGGGAGCCGGTGGACATGTCCACACCGGGGACGGTGTTCATGTTGGGGTGGCCCTGGAGGTAGCTGTCGATGTGGCGCAGGGTGGGCAGGTCGTCCACGGGGAAGAAGCCCCGCTCCGCCAGGGCGGCGTACAACCCGGGGGCGGTGTGGCCCTTGGACAGGACGAACCGGTCCCGCTCCTCCCACTTGGGGTTCTTGGGGTCAATGTTCATCTCTTTAAAATAGAGGTAGGTAAAAACGTCGGCGGCGGACAGGCTGCCGCCGGGGTGGCCGGCCTTGGCCCCATGGGTCCCTTCGATGACGCCCATGCGCACCTTGCAGGCCGTGGCCATCAGCTGCTTCTTCTCACTGGCTGTCATAATGCTCTCCTTCGATACGAAAATTTTTCTGGTTTTGCTGGGTTCTATTATAAATCAGCCGGCTGAAAAAAACAAGTGGGCCGGGTATAAAACGTGGTTTTAGTTTGGGTATATGATAAAACAGCGGGCCGGTTTCCCGGCCCGCCGCGCTTTATTTCTCCGCCTCAGATTTATCGGTTGTGGTTACATGCGTGCTGATCACAACTTCTGCGTCTGCAATACCTTCTGAAACATCCACAGAGCTGTCCTTAAAAATGTCGCCGTTGAAGAATATACCGCCCAGGGCATCGTCCACGGTCTCGCTGGTGACGGTATCGCTGCCAAACCTGTGATAGCTGCCGTCCGCCTTCACAATGCCCACTTCCTTCACCAGGGTCCACTTTTCAATGGTGCCGTCCACGGTGATGGTAATTCTGGTATCCTCGGTAAAGTCCTCAAAGACATAGTGTTGGTCCTGAGCCAGGGCGTCGGTGATGTCGGCCGCATCCTCGCCGTTGACCACCAGAATGGCCCTGCCGTCCCGATTCTCCACCTTGGCCTCGGGGGACTGCACCATTGAGAACGTCTCGCCGTCCTCGGTGGTCACATCGGAGCGGTAGCGGTCCACCCGGACAACCGTGCCGATGTTAATCAGGAAGGACTCAAAGCCCTCCGGGTCGGCGGCGGCCACGCTGACCACCATCATAGCCATAGCGGCGGCACAGACCAGGGCGGTGCGCAGGGGGCGGAATTTCTTCTTGTTGGTTTTCTCAGTCATAGCGATAATCTCCTCAATTTTATCCTCGGGAGCGGTAAGCTCCCGGCAGGCTTCACGGTATAATTTCGGGTCGAACATAGACAGATTCCTCCTTCTTCTCCTCAGACAGCTCCTTCCGCAGCCGGGCCCGGGCCCGGAGCAGCCAGGTCTGCACTGTGGACACGTTGGCCTTCATGGCGGCGGCGGTCTCGGCCACGCTCAGCCCCTCGTAGTAGTAGAGATAGACGGCCAAACGGTATTTGGGCTCCAGAGCCATCACCGCCTCCAGCACCTCGGCCCGGGCGGGGTCCTCCGGGGCGGCGGTCTCCCGCCACTCCTCCATGGGTACAGCGGTCCGCCGCCAGAAGGAGCGCAGCACGCGGCGACTCTCGTTCACCGCCACCCGCAGAATCCAGTGCTTCATGTGCTCCTCGCTCTCGAAGTCCTTCTTGTGCTCGTACAGCCGTAAAAGCACCGTCTGCATCACGTCCTCGGCGTCGTGGGGGCTGCTCAGCGCGTGGTACGCCACCCGGTAGATGGTGTCCCCGTAGGTCCGGGCCGCCCGGGCGAATGCCTCGTCCGTCATCGCCGCTCACCTCCTTGGAAATCTGTTCTTGAAAGGCCTTTCACTATGTAATATCCATGAGCGCAGGCTAAAATCTCAGGGGACAGAAAAATTTTTCAGGTTAGAATTCAAAAGCCCCCCTTGTCAAAGGGGGGAGGGATGTGTACCGCCGCATTCGCCCTAACGTCCACAGCTTACCGGCAATCCCAAGATTCTCATTTCGCTGGCGCGATTCTGCCGTACTCCGGTTAATTCCTCAATTTCTTTTCCCGTTTTCCTCATTTTCTTGAGCCGTACGACCTGCCTGCGTGTCTCCTTGAGTCCTTCTCTCCCTACTTTCCTTAAGTCTATACTCCATGCTCTCTATTATACCACGCTTTCCCCGCTTTTCCTAATTTTTCATCGAAGGTAATACTCCTACAACATCCGCCGTAAAATTTCTCAAATTCCTCTTGCAAATTATTTTCAGCTATGATATAATGTCCAAACAGTTAATTCAATCGTGATACGCAGGTGTAGTTCAATGGCAGAATGTCAGCTTCCCAAGCTGAACACGAGGGTTCGATTCCCTTCACCTGCTCCAGATGAAACCCTTGTGCCGCAACAGGTGCAAGGGTTTCTCTTTTGTCCAGGTACACGCAAAAGTACACGTTTCTCTCTATTTACACCGTTGTAAGTCTATCAAAACAAAAAAATCTCCCCGGCTATCGGAAAAATTTCCGTGGCCAGGGAGATTTTTTTGTTTACTTCCGCTCTAGCAAGTGAGCTGCCCGATACAGAAGCTGCACCACTTGCTCCCGGGTGCAGGTCGCCTTGTACTGCATACCGGCGCCCGTCCCGGAGATGATACCGTTGCTCTCCGCCCAGGCCCGGGCCGCCTTACTCCAGTCGGAAGGCCCCGCCTGAGCCCTCGCAGCGTCCCGCTGAGCCTCGTACTCCTTGATGATTTGAAGCACCTCTGCCTTGGTCATGCCGTCTTCCTCCTTGCCCTCCCCGGTCCCCTCCAAGAGGGCCGCCACATCGTTTCGAACGTCGTCCATCGTCTTGCCGTACTGGTTGAACCAGGTATAGACATCGCCATGATTGCCACCCAAACCTATCCGGTAACTGTCCTGATGACAGAGGATGACCGGGGTCTTGACGCCGCAGAAATTAACAGTCCCCCGGGGGTCCAGGCCATGGATTTTGCACAGGTAGGCGGTCAACTCGACGGCCTCCCGGTACACTTTCTGGAAGTAATCTGGGTCGTCCAAACCGTCCTCGCACATCTCGAACTGTATCCAGCCGCTGTTGCAAGAACCCTTCTTCCCGGGTCCACAACCCCAGGCCTTTTTGTTCCAGGGACCGGTCTGAACAGTGGACACTTCTCCGTTGGTCAGCTTGCCAATGAAGGCGTGGACACCCTTCTTGAGTGCCTGGTGATTCCAGTCGTTCCCATACTTGTTCCGGCCCAAAACTGCAATGATTTTGTCCCGGTCAGGGGCGTTGTCATCCGGCTGGACATACCGGCTGATGTAAGGATTGTTGGCCCCGGTCGAGTGCCAAAGCACCCCACGGATGGACGTAGCCCCCACGCTTTTGTACCAGGTGCTTTGCCGCATGAAGCACTGCATGGGCGGGTTTGCTGCTGTGTATTTCATACCTTCATTTCCCCCTCTCTTAGCGTATTTTTCGTAGTACTCCTGCCCGAAACCGGCCCGCTTCTCCAGCGATTTCTCCCGGTCAGCGGTATAGATGCTGGCCGGTTTCTCATACCGGAGCATGATGATATCCGATGCCTCCCTGACAGATGTGGCGGCCATCAGAGCCTCCCACAGGCCGTATTTTTTGAGTTCGAACACCAGGTAGCCCACCTGCATTTTGGTGTCCCCGATGGACTTACCGGCGGTCCTGGCATAGTCCAGCAGGCCCTGTTTCCGGCTCCAGTACGTCCACTGAGCCAAGCCATAGCCTGCACCGTCATGAACGAAATTTGTGTATGTCCCGTTGTCCACGGCGGCCGTATAGGAAGCGTCTGTGTACCCCAGTTTACGCTCGAAACTGTTCTGGAGGTTGGTGGGATTTGGCCCACTCTCAGCCTTGAGATTGCCCATCAGGCCTGCCGTACCGTAGTCCGACAGGCCCTGGGCCTTGAGGCAATCCCAGATGATTTTCTCGGTCATACGTTGCCGCCACCGGTCTTTTCGGCAGGCTTTTTCGCACCGGAATCATCAGCGCCCAAACCATTTGCGGCCTGCTTTGCCTGCGTGGCCAGCCATGCACCGGATGCGTTAAGAGCGGCCACAATGGCATCGATTTGGTTGCTCAGCCATGCGGTCACCCGGATGCCGGCGGCCTCCAGCTGAGCGATGACGATGGCCTTCTTCTCAGCCCCCATGCCGCTCCCCTGGATGGCTTCCTCGGCCCGGTTGACCAGCCCGGAGACCATCTCCAGCAGGTTCTGCTTATACATCCGCAGCGACGTCGCCGCAATGTAAACCAGCATTGCCAGGGCCAAAATCTGAACAAAATCCTTCATAATTTCCTCCTATCCTGTTGTCAAATAGCGTCTGATTCGTCTGCCGAAGTCCCGAAAATTGCATCGTATGTAATGCCGCCTTTGGCGTTCTCGGCGGCGGACTTCCGATAATAATGCCCCAGCACGTACCCCGTGGCCGCTTGCAGAGAAGCTATCAGGGCGGACAGGTACGGCAGGGCTCCCATGTAGTCCCGGGTGATGGAGAGGTAGCACAGATACAGCACTGCATAGGTGGCCGTGGCGTCCGTAAACAGCACTCCGATGGCGATGATTTTGGATGCTGTGACCCGCTTACCGCAGCTGCTTTTCTTCCTCGCTTTGGAGGCCGGCTGTGAGCGTTTTCCCATAGCCAACGCCCCGAAAATCATCCCCGCGACCACCAGGAGCACCGCAACAGCGGCGCTCATTCCGGCACCTCCTGATGGGCCTTCTGGTTCAGGTGCTTATCCAATTTTTCCAACGCCTCATGCACCGGGCCATTGCAGCCCTGCTCTGCCAGACCCTGCAAACACGCCTTGATGCCGTAGCACAGGAGCGTCTGCTCACTCTGGATGGACTTGATAATTCTGCTTTGTTTCTTGTCCCGCTCCCAGAATTTATAGAGGGCAATCAGGGCCCCACCCAGCGCCACAAGGGAACCCAGCAGCTTCGCGGCGCCATTGATAACCTCGATGTCAACGTACATTTAGGTTCCCTCCTCAGTAACCCTCTGGGTCTCCAAAGCCGCCTGCATTTCGGACGCCTCTGCCTCGGAGACCTCCCGCCAGACGGACGGGTCGGAGCCCTTCCCAATGTAGATTTCCTTGCCGAAACTCTGTCCATCGGTGAGCATCATGCCGTCGCTGGCAACCAGTTTTGTAAGCGTAATCTTCGTGGTTTTCATCAAAATCCCTCCTTGGAATCAGATAACAATCGTCCAGCCCTTGCCAATTGCGATGGCCTTGTCCTCGTCGGTCAGAGTACCGTCGGTGGCACAGGGGTTGCCGGTAATGGTGATTCTTTTGTAGCCGTCGTTCAGTGTAAGCCCTGAAATATCAGGGAGTGTGCTGAACATTTCGACCATACCATCCCTGATGAAAGAGCAGTAGCGGATGTCAATCGGAGAGCGGATTGCATACTTGCCATCTGGCAGGTCTGTGCGGAACGTTAACCGCTCTAACTTACTCATAAGGGATCTGTTCCTGCATCAGGCCCAGGCCGCCCATGACGCACCGCCTGACTGCCGCTTCCAGCGTGGCCGTCTGGCCGCTTTGGTAGGTAACCGTCTTGATACCGCCAGAACAGAGGCCATCGCAGGCCCGCCTGACGGCCGTGTTGTAGTCGCAGGCGCCGGAGGCGGTCAGGGAGTAGGCAACGTCCAGGGTGCGGTAATAGGCGTTCTCCAGGGCCATGACCTGCCCATCAGGGCAGACGAACCCGAGGGCCTTGGTCTGGACGATGTTCAGCAGCTGAGGCCCTGCGAGCTCCACAGAGGCCTCCACAATCTGCTGGAGGGCCAGATTCTGCTCAAAGGCCGGAGCTGTGGTAGCTCCGAGACGCTTAACGTCCAAGTCGTAGCCGTGTTGTGCGGCCTGCTGGAACAGCCCCTTAACCTCCTGCTGAGTGAGGCCTAGCTGTTCTTGTAGGAAGGCCTCCAGCTCCTCCATGGCGGCGCCCATCTCCCGGGCCCTCCAGAGCTGGTAGGCGGCCGTAGAGGTCATCTTGCCGGCCTTGGATACCCGCCTGGCTACATCCCGGATGATGTACTCAGTGATGGGGTCAGTCAGCCTTCCGGCGGCTTCGCGGAGGCCTTCGATTTGTGCGGGTGTGAGCATTTTTCGGGGCCTCCTCTATCTCAATTTCGATGCGGGGGTCGTCCGGGTCGACAGAGAAACTGTCGGTAAAGCCATCTATGTTGGCCCAGCCGTCATTGCGGAGGGCTCCCATGGCAACCAGGGCGTCCTGAATGACCTTGCGCCCGAATGAGCTGATATTGTCCTTGTCCCGCCGTCTGTCCCGCTCCACCCATGTATAATGCATGGTCACGGGCTCTCGCAGGGGCCGGTCTATCTGGCCGGAGAGCTCATACTCTACCAACATCTGAGCGTCCCTCTTAAGGGCGGCTCCTCGCTGCCGGTGGGCACGCTCTGCCTCAATCAGATTGTTCAGGCCGGGGAGGGAGCCTGGAATGTTAATTTTCATCCGTCCTCTCCCCTGGCGTCCGCCTCATCTTGCAAGGTGGGCATGTATTTCTTGCGAATTGCGGCCAGGTCGCCCTCCGTCTCCGCGGGCACCCCGAAGCGCCAGCCCAGGGCAATTTCGGGTTTGAGCAAACCGGAGGATACCATATTGAGGTAATCGCTCCAGGTCTTATCCTCGTCATAAAGGATGCCGTTGCCCCAATCGATGGAGATTCCATCCGGGTCTACCTCGTGGGCGCCCGGGACCCGGTACATGGGGCCGAGGATGCCGCAGATGAGGACTGTCTCCTTGACCGCCACCTCCCACATGGACTGAAAATCGATTATGGTGAGGTTGTAGTCGCCGGCGGAACTGGTGACCTCTGTCGCCGTGCGCTCAGCGGCTTCCACCTCAGACAGCAGGCCCCGCTTGAGGCCGATGATGTTCTCGGCATTGCGGAGGTATTCCTGCTTGCGGGCCAGGAAGCTCTTTTCCCGGAGTTCCGGGGAGAAGATGATGGGCTTGAGGTCTTCCGGGTTCTCATCGCCGCCGCCCACAAAAATATCATCAACCAACCTGCGGCGCCCATCATGGCCTTTGCGGAGGAGGTCATCCGACACGATGATGCGGCTTTTTCCCCGCTCGAACTCTCCATTGATTTGGGCTTCGTTCCGGTCAATGTTGTGGATGAGGCCCACGGCCGGGGCATAGACGCTGACACCGTCATGGGTGCCGTCCACACAGTTCTCCAAGGGGGTCTTGAGGAGGGCCAGGCCCAACCCATGGAGCGGGACGGGATAGGTGTACTCCTCGTGGAGCGCCTCATAGCGGGGCAGAGCTTGTAGGCTCACCGGCCGGCCCAACGTGCCGGGGGTCTCCGATACGTAGAGCCTGTTGCGGAGGGTGAGGTAGCCCTTGTCGTCCACCGTCCGGCGCTCCAGCAGGGTGTAATAGCTGTTGCCCTGGATGGTGCGCTCTGCTGTGCCGATGTCGGTGGGCCTGCCCTCTGCGTCCCGGCCGAAGACCAGGATATTGTTCCTGGGAATGACGCTGAATGCGAAGCTGCCGGACGTCGATGGGAACGGCTTAATCAGAGCCTCCCCGCCTATGAGGGCCAACTGCATTGCCTTGCGCTTGCAGGCGCCCAGGGCGTCGAGGATGTTCTGGGCGTACTCGTCCTCGCTGCTGGCCTTGTACTCCCCAAAAGCTGTTTTGGTCAGCTTATTAACAATGGTATAGGCGATGCGCTGGCAAGGGTCTTCATCCTTGGCGGCCTCCCGGTTGTAGTAGAGCTGGAACCACTCCTCGATTGCGCCGCGCATCTCCTGTGTGGTGCTGTCCTTGGCGCCAAAGGCGTCCTCATACCCGTACGCTGTCCTCAGTGCTGACAGGATGCTCATTGGTGCTCACCTCGTTTCTGATGTTGATTCCACGGCGGAGGACACGCAGGGCGTCGCCCACGCCGTCGATATAGGCTTCCAGCTCCCGCTTTTCGGCCTCCAGGGAGGCGATTTTGGCCCGGAGCTGGGCATTTTCCTTGTATATGGAGTCCTTCGCCCAGGCGGGGAGGAACATCTGCAATATCCAGTTGCGGATACGTCGCATTACCTTCCCCTCCTCTTCCAGATGGGCTCCATGGCGTACCTCACAGCGTCGATGCTGTGGTTGGCAGCGTCCGGATAGCCCTCCAGTACCTCACCAGTTTTGGGGTCCCGCTCGTACTCGTACTCGGAAAACTCTTTGGCGGTAGCTGGGCAACGCTCCGGGTCGATAACGATGGCACTCAGGGATTGCAGCCACCGGATACCATAGGCCACGCTGCCGGGGCCCTTTTTGGCCTCTCTCATGCGGAAGCCAAAGGCTTTGAAGTCAGCCACGTTCCGGTCGCCGCCGGAGCCTGGGTCTGCCATGATGAGGTCGTCCATGTGGTGCTTGATTTTCTCCGCCCACTCTGCGTTGCTCTGGCGGTTACCTCGATACTCCTCATAGATATACAATATCTTGCGGTTGCTATCGTAGGAACATCCAACAAATTGATTTGGGTCTGGATACCAGCCCCAGTCCTGTCCGAAATAGTGGTAGTCCATGGCCTTGATGGATTTGTCGCTAATGGCCTCCATGCGCAGGTTGTCGAAGACGGCATTCCCGCTCCCCACTACCTCTCCCAGGTATTCGTGCCGGTAGGCGGTCTCATTGGTATGCTTCAGGTGGTCTGCATCGGCCAGGAACCGCTCCCCCAGCCACTCAGGCGGAGTGGTGAGGTAGGTCGAATGGTGTATCAGCTTCCCGGGCTTGCTCTCCAGGGCGTACTGATTTGCCCAGTTCCTGGACATGGCAGGTGGGTTGAAGCTCTTGAAACAGAAACTATATGGCCCACCCCGGAAGATGGATTGCTCCACGTTGCGGATTTGCTCCGGGCCGTCGTATTGGTCCAGCTCCTCGAACCAGCCGATGCCGATGTATCCAAAGGGGACTTTGATGGATTTGAGTTTGCCAGGGTCGTCGAGACCAAAAAACATGATTTTCTGACCGGTGGGTTGATAGACGCACTCCATGGGGTTGAGGGTACACCTGAAAAGGTGGGAGAGCCCAAGCTCTGCGATGGCCCAGGTGACCTGCGCATATACTGAGTTGCGAAGGGTATTACCAACCTTGCGGAGCACTGCCGCATGGCAGTCTGGGTGCTTCAGTAAGAGGAGGATGAGCTCCACGGAAACGAAAGAGCTCTTGGTGGAGCCACGGCCGCCCTTCTCGACCAGCTCATTGATAGCGCCGGACTTGATGGCCCGGTGGCTGTCCACAAAGGCGGGGGAGATAATCTCTGATATCCGTTTAGATGTCATCGATGATTTGCACCCCCTCAGCAGCAGGCTTGTTATCCTCGCCGAGGATATCGATTAAAACTTTAGCCGCTTTGGCGTCCCCCTTGATGGCAGCCAGCAGCAAGCCCTGGAGCATGGCCATCTGCTGGCCCACGTCGTCCGGCTGGTAGCCGATGTCCAACAGGCGCTTGAGCTGCCGTTTGTCGGTAACGGGCCTGCTGAGGAGGTCGTCCAGGTCTTCTTTGAGAGCCTTGCGCCGGCGGAGCTTTTCAGCGGTGGCGGCACCGCCTTTTTTTCCGGCGGCAACCGCCCTGGGGTCGCCTTTTTTGAACTTATAAGGGACAACGTTTTCGGTCCCTGGCTTTGGCTTACGCTTTTTGGGAGCGGGGGCCTCACTTGTAGCGGGTTTCGAAACCACGGCAGACTCACTTGTAGCGCATGTCGAATCAAGTATGGCACCGGTATCGGGTGCTTTTGTGGTCTTTCTGGGCACCGGAGCCACCTCCTACTACGTCAGAACGGGGTTACACTCCCCGGGTGTTTGAGCTTGTATTGATAGGCCGCATAGGCGGCATCCATCTCTGCACCGTACTTGGCCACAGCCTTTTTGGCGGCCCTGAGCTTGGTCTTCGTACCGGCGCTCGCTCCGCCTTTGGCTACGATGTTTTTAAGAGCGCCGGCCCTGGTTTGGGCGCTCTGGTACTCCTTGCTCAGGCGGCTGTACTCTCCGTCCAGCCATTCTGCGCTGCGGTGTCTATATTGCGGGGCTATTTTGCTGAGCCCGCTGCTGCTTCCTCTGCCGCCCATTTGCGTTTTCTCCTCTCTGCCATCTGGTCTTGATGGGGCTGGATGCGGATGATGTTCCAATCGATTTCCTGCGGCACCTTGCCGTAGAAGATGACCCACGACGGGTCGAGGCGGCGCGCCATCTCGTCATAGCCTTGGAGAAACCGCCGGGTGGCCTCTTTATCGCGGAGGCATCCCACACTGGAGACGGCCACAACGCCGCCCACCGGCTCCCCAGTGAAGCACCACTCATAACTTTCAGGCGTGCTCCAGCTGATTGTGGGTATTACTCTGATACCATGCATCTGCCAATAGGCGCCTAACCAGTGCTTGCGATAGTGGCTGTAAATCTGTGCCGCCATAGGCATATCAACGTAAGTGCTAAAATCCGGAGCTAGGACGCATCCGAACCCCGAAAGCAGCTTGGTATAGCGTTCAGGGTCTCGCCAGCACCTGAAGAACTGGTAATCGTCCAGGAAAAAGTGGACGCCCTTGTCTCTGCGAGCGGTTGAACTGGCCGCATAGTTGAACGGTATCCACTCAGTGGGGAGGCCGTCCGCCGTCTCGGGGAGGAGGAGCGGGATATCGTACTGTCCCTCGCCTGCGAATATCGCCTTCTCAAAATTGTCCAGGCGCTCCACCATAAAAATCTCCTCTACGCACAACCGCCCGGAGGGTATCCAGGCGGAAGGCGGTATCCGTGTATCTGTCGCTTACTGTCAATGTTACGTACCCGGGTTGCCGCTGCGCTGTGGGCCGTGCCTTTACCCATAGCGCAGCGGCCTTGCCGGCTTTCGAAGGAGGATTGCACCGCAACCCTGTATATATAGTACCTCAGACAAGCCCACCCGTCCGCTATCTTGTGGGTATGGATTGTTAGGCCACAACATACAGGCAAAACCGCTGTGTTTGTAGGCTCGCAGGGAGGCCAAAAGGGTAAAAAAATATCTCCCATAGGGAGAGAAGGGAAAAGGAGCGGGAAACCCGCCCCTTAGTACCGCACAAAGGCCCGCCCGATGTACTGGCCGTGGCGCATAAGGATTTCGTTCTTGGTGTCGGTATGCCCGGCCCCAAGGTCTACGATAGCCCGGTAGTCTGCGTTTTCCGGCTGGCCATCGGTGCTGATGTCATAGCCGGCCGTGTGGATGATGTGCTCTGCCCGCTCCCTGGTGGGGCCCAGAACAGCGATAATGCGCATGACCTGCAACAGGCCTGGGCGCTTGCCGCCGCTGATGTACGCCCGCAGCAGGTTGTCAGGGATACACGTTGCGTCTGACAGGCGAGAAATACTGCACTTTCCACCCTTGTGCGTCGCATGATTATCGTCCACTTCGTTCGTTTCTGCCAGTATTTCTTTCCCGAGTAGGCTTATTTTAGCCATAAGGCAATCCTCCTTCGCAATAAAAAGGCCAAAACACTTTTACCTCTTATTTATATTGTAGCATATCGCCCCAATAATTGCAACAGATATGTCAAAAGAAACGCAATATTTCTATAGAGGATTTTGGCGATTTCTGTTGCAAAATCTGGCAAAGTGTGGTATAATACAAACAGAAACTGAGGAGGGGGTGCGAATGGATATCCAAACCGTGGGGTGGATGATTAGCGCTGTTTCGGCGGGGTATCTCATCTGCTCCCTGGTTCGGCCCACCGTTGTAGACGGGAAGCTGCATATCGCTATCCCATGGCTCGAAGCCTATGTTGGGGAGGAGGCCGTGGTTCGCTGTGGCGGGAAGCGGGTAGTGGCCACCGTGGTTGCCACAGGAGGCGACTTGCTCCTCCCAGATGGGGTGGTCTGCCACCTGCCGCCGGAGGGCCATCCAGCAGCTGATATCGTGTATGGGGCGCTCTCGGAGGTCCCGGGTGTAACAGAGGTGCCCATAGGGTGCATCTGCGTCCAGTATGGAGACGCTGTAACCATAATCCCGCTCGGAGTAAGAGTGGGAGCTGTTTTAATCTAATCGAGGAGGATTACTATGAAGAAACGTATTTTGTCCATCGCCCTGGCTCTGACCATGATGGCCGGCCTGTCTGTAACGGCTCTGGCCGCTGCGCCCACCTTCATCGACGTCCCCGAAGATACTTGGTACTACACCTGGGTGACCAAGGCCGCCCAGCAGGGCTGGGTCAGCGGCGTCGGGGACGGCAGGTTCGACCCCGAGGGGTCTGTGACCTTTGCCCAGTTCGCACTGATGCTAGACCGGGCCCTTTACCCCGACGATATTGATTCCCAGCCCGCTGGGGCACAGTGGTGGACGGCAGCCTGCGAGGTTGCCGCAAAACATGGGCTGTTTCCCATCACCGACATGGCGATTCGTGACAATTGGAACGCCGTGGCCAACACGCCCATTGAGCGCGAGCAGATGGCCCAGATGATGTACAACGCCCTGGTAGATAAGGGCATCAAGCTGCCAAGTTATGAGGAATACTCTGCGGCGGCCAAGAGAATCGCCGATATCGCCGATGTGGATAACTATGTTGCCGTGACCACCTGCTATACCATCGGCCTCCTGAACGGCAATGACAACGGCAATTTCGCCCCCCGCGCCCCCATGACGCGGGCACAGGCGTGCGTAGTCCTCTGCAACATCTATGGTTACGTCACTGGCGACGTGACTGGGGGAACCACTCCCGGGCAGCCCGTAGACCCCGTCGACCCAGTTGACCCCGTTGACCCGGTGCAGCCCGATGTTCCTCGCCCCGCCGGCGCCGTAGGCGGGCAGTACGACGTATCTGCTCACGATGTCCCTGCTGACACAAATAAGGATGGTTGGATTACAGAGTCGGAGGTTCAGGCTGTGCTCGACCAGCTAAAGATAGAGTATCCAGAAGGAAGTCCTTGGGGGTTAAACACCCGCTATCCTGGACGTCCAGATGGGCAGGGGATGGGTGCAGGCACCGCCTGTGCCGGATTTGCTAGGATGGTCAGCGACAGCATATTTGGGACTCTGCCCAAATATGCGGTTTCTATCGACAAACTCCGCATCGGAGACGTGTTGGTTAATAATGCTGCCAAGCATGATAATGTCTGCATCCAGACATATTATCGTGCAAGTAGTGGGGCTATGATAACCAGTAAATATCTCACGGTGAATGGCAACAGTGGCGGTACTGTGGTTTGGGAGCAGCAAGAAAAATACGCCGACTGGCCAACCAGCATTACAGACGGAGTTATTTATTCCCGATACCCGCTGGGATAGAGATAGTCGTCAGTCGAGTTGCCTATTACCACCCCTAGTTTAATCACTTTGAATTAGGCACAGCTGATACAAAGATGGAGTTGGGTGGTATAAACCTGTTCTTGAAATAGAATAACGGTATGGTATAATAATATTGTGTGAAGCTATAAATAGGCATCTAGCCGGCCCTTACAGGCCGGCTTTCTTTATGCCTGAAACCGGCGGGGCCGCCCACAGGCGGCCCCGCCTCCCTGTTCTAACTGGAGGTGAAATGATGCGCAGACGGATGAACCGGACTTGCCGCGGCCCCTGACGGGCACTGCAGCAAGTCCTTATTTCATGCAAAAAGGAGGAGTAATAATTGCAGATTATCAAGCAAAAAGGCCGGAGATGGCTGTCTGGGCTGTTGGCCCTTATCATGATTGCCGGCCTGTTCCCCGCAATGGGCATCACCGCCAGTGCGGCAGGCGGCGGGGCGGGAGAACATGAAAAAGGACGCCGGAAAACCGACGCCCTGTAAATCTACTCGCCCATCGGCGGGCTCCAAGGGTCGCACCAAAACTGGCGGGCCCATTTCTCGGTCTCCTCCCGGGGCAGTGGTGACTCCTCAATGATTTTATGGAGGGCCATCATCTCCGCATTGCATGAAAAGCATCATGTATGGCAGTAGCAGCGGCCATAATGACCCGGCGCTCAGGCAGGGGGCATTTGGCCATCAGTTCCCCCATGTCATCCAGAAACGCTGTCTGGTCGGAGGGCTGAGAACCCGCTAGAAGCCTATCAACCGTTGTTCCTAGGGCCGAGGCGATGCGTACCAACACGTCCAAACTGGGCTTTTTATCGCTTCTCTCGATGTGGCTCTGATATGTGGAGGAGATATTGGCTCGCTCTGCGAGCTTCTCCTGCGACCAACTGTGCTCCTCCCTGAGTGCCCGGATGCGCTGGCCGACGGCCTCGTAATCAATCGTCATGCCGAGCCTCCAGGGCCTGAACGGCCTCCTCAAGGCTCTTGTCCCTGAGCACAATCGACCACCAGGCATCCGGGGTGTCGACTTCTCGCTTCCGCCGCGACCCATCTGCCAGAATGTCCTCGGCCATAATCCGGTGGTGTACCGACCAATATCCGTGGCCCATATCGTCGATGTCAGGGTTGCTTGTAACCGAAATGAAGGTCACCGGGAGGCCGTCATCGTCCAAACGGCCAATGGAGGCCAGGTATCTGCACATCATCGACGATGTCGTTGCCATTGCATACCCCATATCAATGGAGCCGAAATCGGATATGGCAACGTAGGTATCTTTGCCGCCCCTGCGCCCCCGGTATACGCAGCAGGTGGCAAGATATCCCAGGGTGTCATCCGTATCGACACGAACCATATCCAGCGGCCCGGGGTCTGCCTTGAGGGCGGTAGCGGCTCTGCGTACCAGGGTAGGGTCGCAGATGGCTTTAAGAATAGCGTTTTTATCCATAGTAGTTACTCCTTCTCTTTATTTTTCTTTTTGAATGCAAAAAAGCCGCTATCCTTTTACGGAATAGCGACTTTGGATGCAATATAATGTTACGACCGCCTTAGCGGGATAAAGAAACGAGCCTTTCGGCGATACAGTAACGATTACTTATATAGTATAGCACGCTTCCTACTTTTTGTCAAATTCGGCTGATTCGGACATGAACTTGTCCACAGTCGCTTTGAGAACTGCGTTGACAGTCGTTCCCCTGGCCTTGCAGGCCGCCGAGAAGGCTTCCGCTTCTTCTCTCCGCATCCTGCAACCGATAGTGGTATACGCTTTGGCCTCGTACTTTTGCTTTGCGCGTCTTTGGGCCTCTGTGAGTGCCATTGTAATCCCTCCAATCTACCGTCCTAGTATACCACAGCTTATACCATTTAACAATATATAAAATGACCAAACTATACCGTTAAACATTATATATTTTGACGGTTGACGTATCATGTTTAATAGTATATCATTAAGCCATGAAGCGAGGGGCAACACCCTCTAAGCCACTGGATAGGGGCCCGGAGCCCCGGAAAGAGAGGAACCAAAATGACGAACCATGCAGAAATTATCCTGCACGAGATGACCAACTACCTCGCAACCGATTACAGCCCGATGAAAAACCTCCGTTATGTTGACGATATGCGCATGGTGGCGGAAGCACTTGCCCGCAAGCGTAGCCCCTATGTGCGGATTGATGTCTACCCCGACACCTACGATGCTGCTTACAATCGCCACATCTACACCGGGTACGGCCACAATATCGATGCGGCGTGGCGCAACCTTATGGAGTGTGGTCTTGACCTTTGCGACGAGCGCGCCAGCTACATCGAGATTCGGCACCTTTCTCGCGTCGTGCCTCATGATGGTGCTCCTTATTACGAGTACGATTTTGAATACGGCGGCGGCTATGGTGCTCACGATTTGGGGGTCTTGCGCACCGTGGCCGGTGGCCAACTCACGGGCCGTGGGGTTCTCACGGCGTGGGCCGCCCTTGGGTGTGCTGTCTGCCAGTCCGGCGAACCGATGGAGTGCATGAACAGCGTCATCGACCGTGTCAACCGCAGGGCACACGCTACCCAAATGCAGGTACTGCGCAGCTGGAGCGCCCCGTGGCCAGAGGTCAAGTATACCGCATAACCACTTCATGAGGAGGCCTTCGTGGCCTCCTCTTTTTTGTGCCCTGCCCCCTTATTGAACACCATCGTCGCATTTGAAGTATCGCTCAACCCTCGCCTTCTCCAGCTCAGCATCGACTTCCTCGGGGGCCATGTCGTGGGGTCCGGCCTTCTCGATGGCCGCCCGTAGGCGCTTGAAGGCCTCGATGGCCGTATCCTTCCTCTCGTTCATGCGAACACCTCCTAGGCCACATTATACCACAGCGGGGCCAGGCCTACAATAACCGCCCACCCCATGGAAGTGGAGGTGGGCGGATTTGCCATTTTCTCCGGGCCGCTTCCGGCTCGACGGCGTGGACTAGAACACCTCGTCCATCAGCTTGGCAAGGTGCTTCCGGGTGTACCCAGGGCGGCGCTCGCAGACCTCGGGGTGGACCTTTGCGAACGCCTTGAGCTGGAGCGCCCTCATGTCCAGGTCGCACAGCTGGCGGGCAGTCGCAGCCTTCTCCTCCTCGGTCAGGCCAGGCTCCTCCAAGTTGCGCTCCAGGGCCTCAGTGCCCATGCGGATATCCAACAGCCTATCGCCAAAGCAATAGTCGCTCTTGCACAGCCGGCACTTGCCGCACCCATGCCGTTCGAGGGCAGGACATCCCGTGGTGCTCCGGAAGGCCTCAGCGTCTTCGATATCGAAATCCATAGATAAATTTCTAGCCATTACAGTTCCTCCTATTTTCATGTGGGGCGGGCCGGAACCCGCCCCGGGTGTGTATGTGCTTATGATGCTTCGTCGTACCTGCGCTCAAGCGACGCGAATGTGGTATATTCTGGCAGCCACGTCAGCTCTACAGTTCCGGTGGCCCCATGGCGGTTCTTGGCAACGATGCATTCAGCCAGATTGGCGTCTTCTGCCTCCTTATCGTAATACCCCTCCCGATGAAGGAAGAGAACTACGTCGGCATCCTGTTCAATGGCTCCCGACTCCCGCAGGTCGGACAGCATGGGGCGCTTGTCCATGCGGGACTCGTTCGAACGGTTCAGCTGGCTCAGGCAGACCACCGGTACATTGAGCTCCTTCGCCATGATTTTCAGGCTCCGGGAGATGTCAGCAACAATCTGCTGGCGGTTCTCCCCCCGGCTACCCGACTTGCCCCCGGCAGACTGCATCAGCTGTAAGTAATCGATGATTACCAGCCCAAGGTTGGGTCGCCTTCGGCACTCGGCCTTGATGGAGGCCACGGTGTTGGCCGAGTTGTCGTCGATGAGAATACGGGCTTCATTCAGGGCTTCTGCAGCCACGGACATCTTGGCCCAATCGTCATCAGTCATGTGTCCGGAAACAAGCTTGCTGTGCTCCAAATAGACCTCGGCGCTAACCAGCTTATAAGCCAGCTCCAGCCGGCCTACTTCCAGGCTAAAGAAGGCCACCTCTTTGCCGCTGAACTTGCCAGCCTCGAGCGCCATGTTCAAGGCCATCGAGGTCTTGCCCATGCCGGGCCGGGCCGCCAGAACAATCAGGTTGCCGCCCCGGAGCCCGTTGATGCGCCTATCTAAATCCGGGAGGCCGGTCGAAACGGTCGAGGAGCTCTTCCCGTTGACGGCCGTTTCTTCGAGGCAATCATAGGCCTCCAGCAACACTTCTGAAACGGGCACCAGCCCGCTTTGAGACCGTCCCAACCGGATATTAGAAGCCCGCTTCTCCAACTCCTCCAGGAGGTCCCGCCCGGAAGTGAGACCCTCCTTAATCATGCCACCAAGGTCGTTGATAATAGAGGCAACCTGCCGTTGCAATGACCGGTCGCGCAAAATCTTGATGTACTCCCCCACATTGGCGGCGGTCGGGGTGGCATCCATCAACTGGAGCATGTAGGCCCGGGACTGGTTCTCGTCATAATACCCGCTGCGGCGCATGTTCTCCAGCACGGTCACCGGGTCGATGGGCTCTCCGGCAAGAAACATGGCGTGGATAGCCCGATAGATGTCCTGATTGGGGCCTGGGCGGAAATCATCCACCTTGACGCCCTCCATGACCTCGGGGACGCTCCGGGCGTCCACAAGCATGGCGCCCAATACAGCCTGTTCGGCCTCCATGGCGGAGATGCCGCTATATACTTCGATGTCGTTCATTCTGCGCCACCTCCGAAAACTTCCGCCAAAATTTTGCGCTTCTCATCTGAAACGCCTGCTCGGTGGGAAGGCTCGTCGAAACGAACTGGCTGGCAGGCCTCGAGAACCCTCTGGTATATACGTTCGCGGCCCATATCCCCAGGGTTACGGATGTCGCTCAGGGATAGATTGGTGGTCACCACCATGGGCCTCCCCGCCTTGAGTCGCCCATCGACCACGGCGTAGACGGTCTCCATGGCGTAGGCGCTGTCCCGCTCCGCCCCCAGGTCGTCCAGCACCAGAAGGTCGAGGCTGACAAGCCGGCGGAGCTCTGCCGGGCGGTCGTTGTAGGCCACGGCCATCAGCTCGGCCGTAGAGGTGACACCGGCCCGAATGCCCCTGTCGATGAGGGCATTGGCAACGCAGGCTGCCGTGTGGGTCTTGCCGCTTCCGGTGCCGCCCCAGAAGAGCATCCCGATGTTGTGTTCGGCCATCCGGGGCCAAGCCTCGACATACTTCTGGGCCTGTTCCAGTTGCCGGGATGGGGTGGAGCTGTCAAAGGTCTTAGCCCTCAATCCAGGGTCGGGGATGCCGGCCTTGCGAAGCTCCCGGATGCGGCCCCTCTCCTCCGCCGCCTTGTCCTCTGCCGCCTTCTGTTCCCACTCCTTCCTCACACACGCACACCCCCGAGGCATAATGCGGTCGTGGGGAAGGCGGGCGATGAGCTGCCGGGGCTCTCCACATCGACCGCACATCAGCAGGCCGGTGTCGGGGCAGACGTAATCGCCTGGGTTCGGGGCGGAGGAGAGCTTGGCTCCAAGGGAACTTGCGACGAGGTTAACAAGGTTCATGTTCTCCATTAGAAGCTCCCCTCCGTATCGCTGTAATCGTAGTGTGGGCCAGAAGGCTTCCCACCATAGCCACCCCCGGTCTTGAGGGCGTAGAAGCTCTGCCAGGATTTTGCGATGCTCTGATTGATGATGGCCACTTGCGTTGGGGGGTCAGTCGAGAGCTTTCGAAGCTCCGTCAGCTGGAGTTGCTTTGCCCTATCAGTCAGTGGCTTCTTCATGGTCTTCCTCATTTCGGAGAAAGCCTTGAGAGCCTCCAGAAGCTCAGTGTTGACTCCTGCGAACACCACGAACGGGTCTTCGGTCTTCTTGCCTTTACTCCCCTTACCTTTTCTACTCTTATCTATACTATCCTTACCTATACTATACTGGGTATCCAGGTCGGGAGCGGGTTGGTCTACCGTTGGTATACCAGGTGGTAGACCGGATGGTATACCGGGGATGGGGGGGGTCTGCTTCTGCCCCGGGGTCGGAACCGGCGGGTCTCCTGGCTGGGCCATTGCGTAGGCTCCAGAAGCATCCAAAGCCAACATGGCACGCTCCTCCAGGTGCCGGGTAATGATATAGCGGTCCGAGCGCAGGTAGTTGTTCAGACGCCAGTGACGGATGACAATTACGCCGCTGGGAAACGGGATGATGTACCCCTTGGTCACCAAAAGGGACAGGTCGTCCTGGGATACCCCGCACTGCCGCATTACAGACTTTGGCGCAGAGACAAAGCCGTCATCGTCTGCCACAACTGCCAAGGTAAAATAGAGACACCTTGCAGATGTAGGCATGTCGAGAAAAGGGTCTGAGGTTACGAGGTCGCGGTTAATCATGCGCCGCTCAGCCATATGAGTCACCTCCTCCTTGAAGGGGAGGGGGCCTAAGCCCCCTGACCCTCCGTGGAGATTACTTCGCCGGTGGTAGCATCGATGACATCGCCCTCAAGCAAAGCCTCATCGTCCAGCTCCCCGGCCGGCAGAACAGGTGCGCCGTCCAGGCGGTCTTGAGCCATATCCAAGATTGCGGGGTCGGTACGGTACTGATACTCGATGGACATCAGGCCGTACTTGCCGATGAGCTTGCGGTACATAGTCTTGGCGGCCATGCCGTCAAAATCATCGCGCCAGCCCTTGGTCATATACTGGCCCTTGCGGTTCTTCTTCTCGTGGGCCTCCATAGCCTTGCGGGACATATAGATGGTCTTTTCCGACCCATTGACAAGCCGATAGTATCCAACCCAGCCCACAATGGGAAGCTTGTCGCGCTCTGCTTCGTCCTCGACCCAGTCAATAACAGTTTCTTCTGTAAGGCGGTTATACGACTTCAGCTCACCCTCGCGGACGTCCGAGACGTTGATGACCTTGTACGCCCCAGTCCTGAGCGCAAGCTGAACCATGCCGCGCCAACCCAAGATAAATGCGGCCTCGTTGCGCTTGGTAATGTTACCCTGAGCGTCCTTGACGCTATTGCGAAATGGAACGATATAGGCATAGCCCAGGCTGTTTTCAACAGGCAAATCCATCATCGCCGCCTTCAGGCCGGCCATAATGATGGTCTGTGGGGCCTCCACGGCGGCCTTCTGCAGTTCCGGAGTAGCGTTGACCAGAGAAATGATAGAGCTGACAAATTGAGCGGAACGCTTGCCCAAAATCTCGTCAAAACGCTTGCGGTAGCCGGTGCTATCCATAATGCTGGACAGGATGCTGCTGGGGTTCTGCCCGGCCCCCGCGATGGGGGCCCCGGGCCGGGTTGCGGGGGACTTAGAGGCCGCCCGCTGGATGGTGTTGGTCATATTGTTGCTCATTATTTATCCTCCTTCTGTGAGCACCGGAAGGTGCGGCTGGTCGAGGTCTTGAGGTACTTGGTCATATCGATTTCGGGGTGCTCCCGCTCCAGCGCCTTGCGGTCGAGGGTGGTGCGGGTCTGGCTGGCCCAGCTGATGGAGTACCCGGGGCAGATGGCCTTGCTCCGATTGCCCATGGTGGCCATCAGCGCCTGCTTGATAGCGTCGGCTTGGGTGTCCAGCTCCTTGGCCCGCGCCTTGAGGGCCAGGTAGGCCGCCACGTCTGGCACCATGTTTGAGAGGTCTGCCTTGTCAGGGTCATCGGCGGCCTGGTACAGGTTTCCAAGGGTTGCGGTGGTGCTGGCAGAGCCATCGGTCGGGGGCATCTGGCGGGGGATGATGTAGGCTTCCCACCAGTCCTTCGCGGCATCCCGTACCGCCTGAAGCTCGTCGGGCGAGACATATACCATGGACTCGCACCACTCGGGGCAGGTATCGTTGGGGTCGGTGGTCATCATATAGATGTATACTCCCCTTCCGAGCACCACCGCGCACAGATACCATCTAGTCCATCCGGTCACGGCCAGGTAACTGACGCATTGGGCATAATAGCTCTCGGGATAGCAGCCTCCCTTGTACCGACCTTCGCTGAGCGCCGATGCCGTTTTACACTCCAGGCCGCTCTGCTCGCCGAGAACACGGCGGTCGATGTTGGCACTCAGGTGGTGCTCGTTATCGCGCAAGAGGTAGTTGTAAGCCTGCACCTTCTTGCCAGAGACCTCTGCGAAGCGCTGAGCAACGTACCCTTCAAGGTCCCTTCCGATACGCATCGCCTCATTATCCTCGGTCCCCTCGATGAGCCCGAGCTTGTCGGCCCAGACATTGACAGCGGAGCGGTAGGCGTTGAGACCGAGGATGGCACCCATGTCGCTGCCGCCCAGTGCCAGCTTGCGCTCGGCCAGCCAGGCCTCCCTCGACATCCCGGCAGTCGGGATGCGCTCGATGGTGTTGGTGTTACTCATAGTAGTCACCTCCCATGGCGCTCTCCCGGAGCCACTCCAGGTAGGCGTTGTGCTGCTCGACTGCGTAATCGTAGGCGTCCCGCTCAGACATACAGCAATCGCATCCGAGCGCTTCGCCATCGCCATTGAGAGTGATGGTATCGCACAAGGAGCCGCAGATGGGGCAGCGGGCGCTCTCCGGGTCGTCTCCCACATTGGCGGCGTAGTCGACGATGTCGACGTCGCGGGTACAGGCATCGCACCCGACGATGTCTCCGGTCTGGTCATACATCAGCGTGTCGCACAGCCTGTGGCACACGGGGCACCGGGCATCGAGGTCAGCCTGCATGGGCATGCCCCCGTAGGGGTTGTGTCCCAAAATATTAGTAGTGGTCATGTTATCCTCCTTCATTGGGCACCGCCATCGTGGCGGCGTCTGAACTGTTGGTGGTGGTGGTGAGGCCGACCATATGGCGGCAGGCTACCTTCTCGCCGTGGCCGGCCTCAATGTGGGCGATGATGTACCACTCGGCGGGCACACCTCGTTGGATGGCTGCGCGGATTGCCTGCCGTGAGATGCCAAGGACACGTGCCCATTGTGCATGGGTCAGGGAGACGCCCGCGACGGTAATACGGCGGTTGCTGCGGCGGTTGTTGGCTTGTTCGCGAGGGGTGGCCCACCGGCAGTTGTCCGGGGTGTAATCGCCATCGTTGTTGATGCGGTCGATACTCAGACCCCTGGCGTAACCGCTGGCCATTGCCCAGGCCCAAAATGCGTCATAGGTACTCCAATCATCGCAGACGCTGATGCCTCGCGCCCCGTAGTCGATATAGTGCTGGTCGGTCGGGTCGTAGCATCTGGCCTGCATGTTGTGCCACACGCAATAGATGCGGTGGTCAAACGGGGCCTTGGTCTCCTTTGCGGCGGCGGTGGCGGCCTCAGCCATCGGCATCCTCCCCCTGGGGCGAGAAGAGCACCCCCAGCTGGGCCGGGTCGCTGATGCCCAGCAGGCCCATGACCTCCCAGGCCTCGTCAATCGTCCACGAGTACTTGCCCCGCATCCTGTTGCTCACCGAGGTGGGGCTAATCCCCAGGGCATCGGCCAGTTCCGCGTGTTCCCACCCAGCGCTCAAGAGTGCGGCGCGAAGCTTACGATGGCGGAGCCGACCACTACTGTTGGTCTTGCTTGCTTTATTCATTTGTCAAGGTACAGGTCCTTTCCCCCACCGGCCCAACCTGACCGGTGGGCTGTTGACGAGCCTGTCCTGTATACGGTATAATAGGTGTCAGGCATCGTCAGTTGCGAGTAGGTACGTGGGGTATCTTGCTGTGCTAGGGTGGTGCTTCTGTCCTCGGAGGGCTGCAACCCTCCGAGGGCTTCTTCATGCCGCCGCCCCGCGAAGCTGTCGGGGTGGGTGGTGGCCTTCGCCGCATCGGGCTGCTGGTTTCGGCCGCACGGTCTCGCCCGGGGGGCGTCCGTGCCGTTTGGGGCCCCTCGATGGGGCAGCGGGTTGCGTGGGTTGTGTCATTTTATTTGCAACGCTGTATCTCGTTGACAATATGCATGATACACCGATTCCGCGTCCGTGTCAACCCCACACGACAAAGATGGAATAAAAACTTACAAAGTTGGGCAAAACTGATACGCAACTGGTACAAAAATGGAATGAATTAAGAAGCTGGAATAGGATGGTGTGTCGACTATAAAAGCAATATTATTTCACTAGATTTGATACAAACGAACGCTATATATTAAGATGTAAGCAACAGTTGCATTTCTTGCTAGAATATGGTATAATATACACGTAGAAGGAGACCGAATCATGAAACAATACTTTTGGCCCCGCCTACAGGACACCATGGTTGATAGGGGCGTTACACAGGCTGAGCTGCTACACCTCTGCGAGCCCATAGCGGAGGCAACCGGCGTCAATATAACTCGGAGCAACATCTCGCGGTATTGCCGCGGGCTGTCGATTCCACGCGATGACAAGATGGCTGTTCTGGCCGCCGCACTTGATGTTGACCCCAGCTGGCTTTCTGGGGACATCCCGGATACACAGCGGGATGGATATCCAGGGCAACATACGCACCATGATATATATGGGGCCCTGTGGCACTTGGCGGAAGTCGCAGAAAACGATATACGTGCCGGAGGAACCGGATGCACCACATATTGCACAGATATGGACCAAAACAGCGCATATGTCGTAACAGTATCCCACACTCACCCTGTAACATCGGAGCAAGTGGAACTAATGATGCAGTCTGTAAACTCTGTCATCGAGTGTAGCTCTAGGCGCGATATAGTTCTTCTGGCAAAGGTTGCGCGGGCTATTGCGGTTGGTGGCGTGGAGAAGGAAATGCTCAAAAGGATATTCCCAGTGTGGGACGACTTCAATAGAAAAACCCCACCCCGGAAACCCAAAAAAAATGAAGAATAGCTCTCCGCGCGGACATACTCCCTGTGGATTGTCCGATTTTTCCGCCGATTTGGCCCAGAAACCTTTGATTTCTAAGGATTCCGTCAATGTTAAAAATCAGAGCTTGACAAATGCCAAAAATAATGTTATAGAATTCCGTGTCCGACAGCAAAAAGAAAAGGTCGCTTTCTTTTGAAAAGCGGCCAAAAAATAAGCGGTAGACTTACAACGTTGTAAGTTTTGGAGGTTAAATAGTCATGTTAGAGCTTAATATTTCATCCAAAAATAAAATATCTTTTTTAAAGCCTCGGGTTAACGGCCCGGGGCTTTGACATTCCCTGCGCTACAAGTGAGATTTGTCCGTGTACTTACAACGTTACGAGTATACATTATTATATATAAGGTAGGTGGATGCAAAATGAAAAGTGAAAGAAGGGCACAGGCGGCATGGGTAGAGAGCCGCCAGCGCTGGCAAATTAACGTTCAGGCGGATGGGGAGCGGCGGACGTTTACCTCCTCCCGCCCTGGCCCCCGTGGGCGGGTCGAGGTAGAGAAAAAGGCGGATGCGTGGCTGTCCGGGCAGGCTGTGGGTGAAAATATCAGGATGGAGGCATTGGCCAAACAATACCTAGAGAGTGTAGAGGCGGCTTGCTCAACGTCGCATTATAACCAGCAGGAGCAACTCTGCCGCTTACATATTCTGCCCATAATTGGCCGCAAAAAGGTGGCAAAGCTCACCGAGAACGACCTCCAGGCGGTCATCAACAGGGGCTACAAAGACGGCCTGTCCAAGAAGACGTTGGGTAATTTGCGAAGCTGTCTGACCGCCATGATTAAGTATGCCAGGCGCAGCAAATATACAGACCTCCGCCCGGAAGACCTCGTAATCCCGGCCAGCGCAAAGCGGTCAAATAAAGAAATTTTGTCGCCAGAAGATGTCAAAAAGCTCTTTGAAATCAGCACAACTCTGTGGCGAAACAAGGAAATACCGGACTGGCTAATCCACGCTTACAGAGTTCAGGTGCTGACCGGTTTGAGGCCCGGTGAGCTTATCGGATTGCGATGGGATGACATCCGGGATGGGGTCATCCACGTTCGTCGCTCAGTCAATATTTATGGAGAAACCACGGCCGGCAAAAATGAAAACGCAATCAGAAGCATCGTTGTTTCGAGCCTGGTTGCCACCGAGCTGAAGGCTCAAAGGCAGCAGCTCGTTGACGCTGGATACCCGCTGGAATTGGTCTTCCCGAGCCGCACCACAGAAAAAATCTCCGCCACAATGAATATTATGTTGCATTCCGCAGATATCAGGTGTATAATAAATTTGACCCGGTAATCAGCCCATACGAGCTCAGGCATACCTACGTTTCCGTCAACGACGAGATGCCAACGGGCCTCAAAAAACAGGTGGTTGGTCACAGTCGGAGCATGGATACCGAGGGAATTTATGGGCATAAAAAAGCCGGCGATATGCGTCGGGCCGCCGAATATTCCGATGCGGCTTTTGCCAAAATTTTAGGTTCTGATGGACGGAGCGATGGTGCGGTCTGAGGTACACGCAGGTACACGTTTTAGTACACGTTTTCAGATGAGCGGTATAAAATCGGTACACACTGAGTTGCAACTTTGCAGGCCGAAACCCGTGGAGATGAACTATGTTGCACACGATTTGCGGCATATTTCAGACCGCTTTCTGGTTCGATTCCCTTCACCTGCTCCAACTTGCATTGACAAAAAAGATGCAGACAAAAATCCCGCACTGAAGTGCGGGATTTTTGCACACAAAGCAGAAAAATAAGAGTAATCAGAAACAATAACCGCATATTGGAAAAATCAGAGAGCGTAAAATAAAAATAACGTGCCGGAGATGCAAATCCGCCGAATTTGGGGATTTCAGGAAACACACGAGACTCGAACTCCCAAGCACTCAAAAAGCGAAGAAGGCCGCCCGCTGTCCTGCCAAGCATTGGTAAGGACGGCGGGCGGCTTTTTCGTTCTATCAACTGTTCACATTGGTGCTTATGCTTACTTTGTCCCTCAATCGTTGTTGGTAATGGTAATAGCTTTCTCAATGCCTTTCGACTATACTTGCCTTGCAATCAGCGGAAAGGAGAATAGCACCATGCCAGCTACAAGAAACCTTTGTGCGCAACTGCCCCTGGACCTGCA
>Ga0073907_1001588_pt1 | contig 28271 bp, 22 predicted proteins | sample GluameincwithD2O_FD_65483 | JGI IMG/M metagenome (GOLD analysis project Ga0073907, IMG submission 65483) | Mouse cecum microbial communities from Vienna, Austria - Glucosamine amended microcosms incubated with D2O | ecosystem: Host-associated > Mammals > Digestive system > Large intestine >... | reverse complement strand
TCTGATATTTTCTGGAATGAGGGGCGGATCAGCAATCTAATGCGGAAGGTAGATGCCGTAACTGTTGCTGCCGGTTTGGCTTATCTGCCGACTCTGGCTGACAAACAATAAAAAATCCAACTACATCATGTGGCTATGGATCTCATAATGGGATTCATGGCCTTTCGATTTCGAAAGAAAAGCTATACCAACAGCGTGCTGCATTTTCGGTGGTATTATGCATTTGTAGACAGCACTGCGCAGTCAATGCGAAAAAGGTTGGAAAAATAATTTGCCGTTTATGTCTCCCTCAATTCGCCGTCCAACATCATGACCGGCATTACGTGGATAAGCAAGGAATCCATCTTTTCTGATCTGAATAATCTGGAAGTGATCACGACCACATCAAAGAAGTACTGCACCGCATTTGGGTTTACAGAAGAGGAAGTTAAGATAGCGCTTGCACAATATTCCCTCCCAGATAAACTTGACAGGGTTCGCTACTGGTATAATGGTTTCTGCTTCGGTAACAGAAAAGACATCTATAATCCATGGTCGATCACCAAGTATCTGGATACCGGAAAGTTCGGCGCCTACTGGGCTAATACCAGCTCGAACAGCCTGATCGGGAAATTTATTCAAGAAGGAGTCCAGGATGTGAAGGTGGCAATGGAAGACCTTCTTACAGGCAAAACCATAGAAACCATCATCGACGAAGAGATTGTATTTGAACAGTTAGAAGAAAGCAGTGAAGCAATCTGGAGCCTGCTTCTGGCATCCGGTTACCTGAAAGTGGATCAAGTATCGGAAACCGATGATGAGGAAGACAACATCTATCGGCTGTCTGTGACGAATCTTGAAGTCCGAAAAACTTTCCGCCGCATAATCCAAAGCTGGTTTAAAAATTCTTCTGCCCGGTATAATGATTTTATAAGGGCGCTTCTTGCCAATAATATCGGATATATGAACCAGTACATGAATCAGATGACCGAATCCGTATTCAGCTTTTTCGACACCGGGAAACATCCCTCAGAGCAGACAGAACCAGAACGCTTCTACCATGGTTTCGTTCTGGGACTGATCGCGGATGCCGGACTTGACTACACGATCACCTCAAATAGAGAAAGCGGGCTTGGACGCTATGATGTGATCATGGAACCCAATAATGAGCAGCTCGATGCTTATGTATTCGAGTTTAAAGTAAAGGAACCCGGTTCGCAGAATACCCTGGAAGAAACCGTCCAGAGTGCATTAGATCAAATTGATGAAAAGAAATATGATGCAATACTGATCGCAAAAGGCATTTCAAAAGACCGGATCCGGCACTATGGGTTTGCATTTGAAGGGAAGAAGGTTCTAATTGGCTGAATTAAATGAATGCCCCATCCAGACAATTCAGGAGTTTCATTTCTGTCCGGATGGGACGTGTCTACTTTAGGATCACAGCAAAAATCTACACCCTGCATGCATAATGTTAAGCCGGTTCTCTGCCGGCTGGCATGCAGCATGATACATGAAATACAGCGTCTCCAACGTCTCTGCTATATATCCGATATACCGGTCCGCCCGGTCCTTCCCTCTCGGAACACTAAGCTCCTCCACCCTGCTAAGGATCGGAAACAGCCACTCGCAATACTCTGCTAATACCCCTTTCCTTGCCAGAATGATATTGTAGTTATAAAGATACTTTTGTTCTAACACAGAGGGAAAGGCTTTGCTATATTCCGGCTGTAATTCCCAAACCGCCCTTCGCACCGCCTTCCAGTCCTCTTCCTTCAGGTATCTTCTGTGATGCTCTTCTATATCCGGTTCATACGGCATCGGGTAGGGCAGGACCACATCCACGCCATTGTCCACAAGCCGCAGCACATCATCCTCTGTAAATTCTAGGATCCTTCTATAATGTGACAAACCGTAATATGCATTTCCTGTACTACCGGATGGAGCGCTTCCCGGTCTGGCAGATGAACCGCCTCCCAGACCGCCTGACGGACGCTCCTCCGCTCTGTCTGACGGATGAACCCCTATTCCGTCAGCCGGACAGCGCAGACGGTTTTTCCAGATCCAGTAGAGCGCCGTGAGTTCCGAATAATTCCCGTTCTTTGCAGAAATATTTTCTCCGTCGCAGTCCAGGATATTGGCAACACGCCTGGGGCTTAATACCGCGCCTACCTGGATCGGCGTGATCCATTCCGGCAGTCCATAGCGGGCAGACAACTCCTTGTCCTTATGAAACTTCGCCATAAATACATGCATATTGGCTCTGTGATACCCGACGGGAAGCGCACGAAGCGGCATAAAATCCTTTTCCCTAGCACAATAACAGTGCATAAGCTCCGACCATCTCGAAGAGGTCAAACGCACATGGCAGAAGAAGCCGTGGCTCTCCAGGCTTGTCTCAATCTCAGGCATCATATTCTCCGGCGTTGCGATCAGGATCTCCAGATCCTCTTTTTCCTCTGTCGACAGAGCATTTGCAAATGTCTCTAACTCCAAGACCGGAACACCGGACAGATATTCTGCATTATCCCCTCTTTCCGTAACCAGAAAACAGCGGATGTTTCTGATCGGATAGAGATTATGTATTGCTTCGTAGGCGCCAAGGGCTGTGCCTTGGGCGCCGAATATGACTAAGTCCATACCTGCTTTTATCCCCTTTCTCCCGCTGCGACGCCGCATCATCTATGTTGCGCCAGATCGTACATTTCTTCCAGTTTCTTTGCAGCCGCCCGGATCTCATACCCTGCGAGGGCGATTTCTCTGTCCCATCCGGCTCTTTGATCAGAACTGTCACAGCCAAGGATCTCTCTCGCCCACCGCCCCTCCTCCAACGGAAGAAATGTCACCAGCTCCGTCAGCTTCACTTCCTCTGTCACCGTATCTGCAACCAGGCATCTTATCCCCGCTGTCTGCGCTTCTATTACCGATATCGGCAGTCCCTCGAACCTGGACGGCAGGCAGAATACATCCATCGCCTGCAGATAATCTTCCACATTCTCTTTCCACCCCAGAAGATGCACCCGTTCCGCGATTCCTAATGTGTGAATGCATTCTGTCAACCGTGAAAGCAGCTCTCCTTCACCAAGACATAGCAGATGCAGCCTGCTGTCTTCTCTGCATGCCTCTGCAAATGCCCGGATCAGAAATTCCTGATTTTTCTGGTATGCATATCTGCCGATATTCCCTACAACAAGCTTGTCCCGAAGCCCTAACTGCTCCCGAATCTGTTCCCTTCTCTCCGGCTGATACCGATACTTTTCCGTATCTATCGCATTGGGCATGATCCGGATTTGTTCTCTTGGGATCGCTTCTCCATACAGCCAGTCTGCCGCCGGCCGGGAACATGCCCACACATCCGTTGCATAGTCCATGGAAAACTCCCTTTTAAACGACTCATGCGTCCGGATCCGCTCTTCCCGCTCTCCGGGTGTTCCTTCGTCAATCCCTGCACTGTGGGAATGCACGATCACTCTCGGGATCCCCTGTTCCATGGCAATCTCTTCAATCATAAATCCTCTCCAGGAACTGGTATGCAGATGCAGGATGTCAAATCCATTGTCAAGTATCCGCCCGATCTCCTGGCGAAACGCTTTTGCACCGTCCCGCTGGACCCCCTCCAATTCATATACTTCGAATCCATATTTTCTGTATTCCGGCGTCTGCCGCAGCTTCTTTGCCCCTTTTGTCAGGAACGCAGACCGAAAACGCCCGCCGTCCATATACTTCATATGGCTGAATATGTAACGATACACCCCGTTATTGACATCCGGCGGCGTCATATGTAGTATCTTTATCATAAAACCTCCTGCAACTTTTCCCGTCACACTCCCTACAGCAACGCGTCTCTTCCGGTGTTCTTGTCTCCATTCTCCGCGTCATCCAACACCATTTCACGAAGTTCCGGAATGTCAACCCGAGAATCATCCGCACCCATCAACTGCAGGACTCCGTCACAGAAATCCACCTCCGGCGTCTTTCCCGTAAGACGGTACAGAATCTCTGCAAACTGCCGGGAGTATTCCACGATCCCCTCATGGATCTCCCTGATACAACAAAGCTGCCCCTCCGTCCGTCTCTCATCCTCATATACCGGCTGACACGCATCTGAAAATCCCAGAAACGAAGGCTCATATGACGTCAGGATACACTCCAGGAAATCACACAATCCAAAGATCCGCCTGTCCGAATCCAGTGCATTTCTCTCTTTATAAAAGCTCTCGACCTTCAGCGCCTCTTTCCCCGGATCCCCGCTGTCGCTTTTCTGCACATATAAACCGTGTAACTCTCTGCCGGCAAGCTGTTCCAAATGATACTGACAGGTTCCTCTTGACATAAAGTCAAAAAAATAAATCTGTTCATATCCTTCGCTGTCCCCCTGCGGTTCCATGCTCCCATCTGCCTTCCTGACCAAATGCAGCTCTTCCAGATATTCTTGATAACGTTTTCTTTGTACACTATTTCCCGGTTCTTCCAACGACATGACCGCCTGCCTTGATATCAGCAAATATTGGCTCTTCGGCAGCCCGCGCATTCGGAACATCTCTGCCATCATCCGGTACAGCTGCTCCAACAGCCACCCGTCCCTTGCGGAAAATAACACGGCTGCTCTGCGTCCATCTTTATCCTCCTTCACCCTTCCCAACATCCAGGTTAAGACCGAGACAACCAACGGCGCAAGAAATACATATCCAAAATCTCTGCTTCGCCCTATCCTCGGTCTTCCTTCTGACCGATGCAGCGCAAAAGGATCATTAAAAACTTCAGACATCAGAAGCCCCAGCATGACCCGGCTCTCAAGTCCTCCCAGATATACAAGCAGCCCTGCATAAGCCGAGAGTTCCATCATCCGTAACGGTGACAGGATAAGGTAAGCGTCCATCCCATTCTCTCGTGCCGCCTCCCCGTCTGCCGCCGGATGATCTCCGATATGCAGATATGCGCTCCCGGTGGGCGCCTGCTCTTTCATTTTCCCAAACAGCCCCTCTTGCTTCGTCGTCTTATGATCACAGGAAACCAATAACCCGTCATACCGCGTGATGCCGAACCGGCGGAGTATATCCGTCAAGATCTCCCCCGGCAAATACATATCCGATACCAGGTAAACCAGTTTCCCCTTATCCGCACAATAGTCCAGACACTCCAACATCTGTCTGCGCGGAGTCAATACTTGCCGCTCTTTCTCAATCTCCCTTGCCTTAAGAGATTCCATTTCCTCCGATGAAAGAAGCGGATTATTTGCCTTCATCCTCCGGTATATCTCATGAATGTCCGGCTCTCCGGTTTCTGACAATTCCTGCTGCGCACGTTTCCGCTCAACAGAAAAAACAAATGGATACCGCTCTTCATATTCAAGATCCAGAAGGGTGAATACATCCGACGGCTCATATACCTTTCTGGTCAGCAAGGTATCAAAGATATCAAACGAGATCACATCATGCCGGTCGATCTCACCCAGTAATTCTTCATAAGATTTATTAAAATACGGCGAACTGCATGTATTTTTCCTTGCCTTATCAGCGATATCATTTCCCTCTATATCCAGAATCCGTACTGCGTGTTTCTCGCTCCATTGCCGGATCCTTTTGTAAATGATCGTATGGACCGCAGGCCTTGCTGCCACTACAACCAAACGGATTCCTGCCGCTGTTACTTCCTCTTCTGACATCACAGGCTTCCCCCATAAGGTCTCTCCCGTTCTGGACACATCCATCAAGCCTTCGATCGGATAATCCTTACAGGATGAGATCACGGCTTCTGCGTGAATCCCCGTGCCGTAGATCACCATTTTCTTCGCGGGATCCGGTGTATAATTCTCTCTGAAAATCCTTACCGTCCTCGCCTGTTCCTCTAACACAGCATACCCCTTTCCAAATCTCTTATTTATAGCTCTTCAAAAATCTACTTCCTTACATCATTCTTTTCATATACACAGGTAGTTTGTAATGTAGTACCCTTCCAAAAGCTTTCTTACCTGCGTCTGATTCTTCTTATTCAGGCAGAGCACAACACCGCAGTCCTTCGATACGGCAATCTCTCCTGCAATCTCCGACAGATATCTGACTTGCACGCCGTCCCACTCTTCCGGCTTTACCTGCCCGTCAGACACGATATATGCCTCCACATCGGCAATCAATTCCCCGTATCTTCTCGCCAGAAATCCCGTACCATAGATGAATATCCGGTGATATTTCCCGCAGAATTCCCGCAGAGCCGCATGGGAAATCTTCTTTTTCATCTCAACAAAATCCGTGAATTCCCCGTACTGGTTTCTAACCTGCTCTGCTATCCCGTTCAGGTAATATTGGAGATTCACCCCGTTCATTGCTGCATAATCCGTACTCTCCACGATCCCCGCGTAACAGCCCGCATCCTGTGCCAGAAAACTCCACAGATACGGCAGTTCCCGAAGGACATTCTCTTCCATCTTCTCTTGATCCGTACACATCTTCAAATGATCCCTGACCTTGTTTAAGATCCTTTTGCGGATCCAGAGGCTCTCAGATACCCGAAACGGCGGCAGTTCTTCCGAAATCTGGCATTGCAGGCGCAATCTGTAAGCAATAGACTGCACTGCTTCAAACCTTCCGTTCCATCCCTTCCCGAGTTCTCCAAAATGTTCGGCAAAATTCGGTCTCGGCGGCATCAGGGCTCCCAGCCTTGGCTCTTGTTCAAAACGTCTCAGGATCGCCGATACGTGATCTGAACTTTTCGCCAGATTTTCCCAGATATGATAGAAATAGGACTTGTTGGTACAGCTCGGTCTTGCTTCCGACGTCATATCTGTATCATGGAGAACACAGATATACTCGTACTTTTCTATGCCCTCAAACCACTTGTCCAGCCGCCGCAATTTATTCTTTCCTGCCGAAGATTCTACGCCGCTCTGCTCTATATCTTGCTTCGCTTCGTCCTGCTCCAGTTCTTCACACATGAAACCTTGTCTCTGGTAAACATCCTTTAGTATACTGTTGCAAGCCGCTATTTTAATATCAAAATTCCGTCCCAGCTCACGCAGATATTCCACAACATACGCAACGGCGCTTTCGTGGGATGCCGCTACCAAGATCAGCGTATCTTCCCTTCGCCTTGATTCTTCTGGAGCAATGATGTATTGAAGATGAAGGCTTCTGTGCAGGTCTGCCATATTCAGCGTGCGGATGATATTTTCCCAGATCAGATCTGCGTCATAGTCCGTTTCCCTGTCTATGTAGTCAATGGCAAGACGCAGGTTTTCCTGTGTCTGCGTATCCAGGGATTCGTCTGCGATCTGCTGCTTTTTCAGGAATGGGAAGTTTCGCTTTTTTATAAGTTCGTATGGAATCTTCCGAAACTGTGCATAGTTATTTTCCAGATTCTCTGAATCATTTGCCTGGATATCGGCAAGAACGTCATAAGTGTACCCCAATCCGGAAAACCAGGAAGTAAACTGCATCTCATACTTCCGGACCGCCTCATTGTACGATGTATAATAAGGCATATCCTCCCAGTATTTTCTAAAATGGATGCTGTGCAGCATCCTTGAACGGAATACAAAGAAAAATGACTGTATATGCTCCGGGAAATAATCAAATCCTTCTTTCCGGAATTCGGCATGTTTCGCTAATCCCCAGAAGTCAACCGGCTTTTTATCCATTTCCTCGAAAATGCTTTTCATAGGACGAAACGGACCGAACATGGAATCGTTTACTAACACCAATTCATCGAAAGCGAGTACCTTGTCCCATCCGATCCGATGACACAATGCATCCTTGTAGCCGCCCGCGTCAAAACCGATATTTTCACGGTAAAATAGGGTGTCGGCGTAGGTTTCGAGGAGTTCTTTTCCTTTTGCTATGGTCGGTGTGTTGCATATTACCGCGAGATAGTCTGTACAGGTTTTTAGTTCCTTTAACATATATCCGATATATTGATCTGCAATCTGTTGTTTGTCGTATGTAAGATAAATGCATATACGTTTCATATTTTCACCACAATTTTCCTTTTTTCAACACCGTAGCCCAGAAGCATCTTCTCAACTTCTTTTGCTATGGTCTCCTTCTCTATTGCAATGATGATATAGTCATAATCTTGACTGCTAATCCCGTCCACAGATCCCACCGGCAGCCCGGATAATTGATATCTCTTATAATCCCGGTCTACCCATGCAACCAACTCTGCATATTTCCCCGACTGCAGACACTTCCAATATGACTTCCCCATTATTCCGGCGCCATATAAAATAACCTTGCTGTTTTTCGGTATCTTTTCATATGGGAACACATGCGTAATGCTGTTCAAATTCATATCATACACATCTTTCACGACATCCAGCAAAAAGTGTTTCACATACGCATTAATTTGATTCTCCATGATTAATTCTAAACCACATACTTTAAGATTATTCCTAAGATTCATTTTCAATCGGTATATCTTGTCAAAGGAGTCCAAGCCATAAGATACACGCATCGAATGGTCATGCTGTCTGTAATGATACCAGGCGCTGTTCATGATTCGAATCTTGTCGGCACACACCGCATAATAATATGTGATCGCCCCGTCCTCGCCTAATGTTAATTCCGGATCTATTGATCCTATTACTTTATTCAACAGCACAGAATGAAATAATTTGTTACATACAGATGCGGTGATTCCCTGTCTTTCGTTTACCAGATCAGACATTAACCGCGGAAAGATTTCATTTTGGATCGCCTCTTTTTCATAGATCCCCTCTTCGATCTTATCGTATAAGAATTCTTTTCTGTTTTCCCATTCCCATATCATTCCTGAAGTGATCATATCAGCCTTTTCATTTTTATAAGCCGCTATCATATATTCATACATATTGGGATCGATCCAGTCATCTCCATCAACGAATGAAATCAAATTCCCCTTTGCCAGTTCAACACCCTGGCGCCTTGCAGCGACCAAGCCGGCATTCTTTTTGTGAACAACCTGTATTCGCTCGTCTTTATCGGCATATGCGTCGCAAATATTGCCGGAATTGTCCAACGATCCATCATCAATCAATATAATCTGTAAATTTCTATAAGTCTGATTCATGATACTCTCAACACACTGGTCTATATATGCTTCCACATTATAAATCGTGACGATCACTGTCAGTAAAACTTGCTCCCTCGTCATCCTGATCATCCTTTTCAAAAATATTCTCCCGGCTTTTCCCAGAAGATTTTCTGCTCAATGACTCCCCTTTGCATCAAGGATTTCTTTATATCCATTCCTTGTTTTTCATCCTTAACCGCAATGATAATTACATCATAAGATACAGCAAAGACACTCTCCGCACTTATCACTTTGGCGTAATCAAATACATATTTCCAATGATTAGAATCTACCCATGCAGCGATCCGACAGCCTTCATACTTGCTGATCTGGGCGAAGTAATCCTGACCGACCTCTCCCGCTCCAAAAATAACAACCCTTTTCCCTATAAATGGTGCCATATCTTTTATGTAAAAATGTAAAACGGGTACTTTCTTTCGCTCATCTCTTTGGATCACATATATCATGCGGTTTTTCAAATATCCATATACACTTTCCTTAATATTGCCTAAAACCTCATATTCTTCTAACGTTTTCACAATCTGGCTCCACAACCCAATCTCTTTCATCATACTGTCATGATAATTTAGATGTGACAATGAATTCTCTGATACCACGTAATGGTACGCCGCACATTTATACAGTGCGATATCTTTACATTCTAAGATACATCTGCATAAACAGAGCAGGTCTTCTCCATACTGCTGTTCATTCGAGAGTTTCCCATAACACCTTTGTATGAATTCCGCTTTAAAAAGTTTAGACCATATACTAGAGGAAAGATTCCATTCATTCGCCTCATTTAGCACATTATTTTCTAAAAACCTTATCTTATCCGTACGATCTGACAACTCTACAATCTGATCCTTAAAATTGCAAACTACCTTTTTGCTGTTGTTTCTCTCTTCTACATACCCGGAATGCACAAAATCAGCGCCTGTCTCAACTATTACACGCAGCAAACCTATATACAGATCCGGTTCAATATAATCATCTGCATCGACAAAACCGATGTAAGTGCCTTTTGCTAGTTTCATTCCAAACTTCCTTGCTATTACCGATCCCCCATTCTCTATATGGTGAACCTGCACACGTTTATCCTGTGCTGCAAATTTTTCACAAACTTCCGCACTTCCATCTGTAGAGCCGTCATTGACTAGTATAATCTGCAGATTTTGCCACTCTTGTCCTACAACGCTGGAAACACATCGGAACAAAGTTTTTTCCGCATTATATACTGGAATAATAATACTGATCATCTTTGACTCTGCCAAGCCTGTCTCCCTCACTCTTCCTCCAATTTACAATCTGCATTCGAAAGAACTTCTTCTATCGAAACCAATCTACAGGAGTAAATTTCTTTTAACTGTTCCTTTATCTGTGTATACTGCATAAATGGTGTAACTACAATTGCATCTGCCGCTTCTATTGCCCTCCCAGGTTCCACAGTTTCTAAACCTTCTACTATTACATCCTTATTCCTGTCCATAATACAGACCACTTCTATGCCGCTTTCCTTTAATTCCCGACAAAGATGTCTACCAAATATTCCCCCGCCATATACTACAATCCTTTTCATCCCCTTTTTAGACAAAAAGTTTTCAACAGAAATTCCTCTTTCCCGCAATGTCATCCACAGATCAAGCATCAATTTGTACTTTTTTTCTTGTTCATACAACTCTGAAGAAATTACCCTTTTATTCTCCGTAAAATGCCGGGTCTTCTTTATCGCGTCTGTTTCTTCGTCTGTCAGGTATCCAAGCCCCTTCATTCTCTCTGCCATTTCAATAACAGAACGGTTCATTTCGTCCCAATTTCCTGAGGTATTGGTATCTGAAATCAGATGCCAATATAGAACCTTATCCTGCACCCTCATTCTTCTCCTTCGCCAAAACATCATCATCCACAGTAAATAGTCATTCGCCCCGTTATTGCCCAAAATCTGCTCCGCCCATTCAGACGGAATCGCATCCCTCCTCAACAAAACTTGTCCCGGCGCCACAATCTGATTAAACCCCTTCTTATAATTACTCTCATCTACAACTTTCTTAAGCTCTGACACACCCCTATAGATTAAATTACTATAATTCTTTCCATTACAAATGACCGCATCGTAATCCTTAAGCGCTTTGATCTGCTCTCTCAGATACACCGGACTGATTTCATCATCCTGATCCAGAAAAAGGATATAATCGCCTTTTGAGTTTAAATATCCCCGGACTCTGGAATAATGTATTCCAAAGTTCTGTTCATTTTCAATAATACTCCAAGCAATCTTCCCCTTCCGACCTTCAATCTCCAACGTTTTTTCCGGATAATCATTTACAAAGACTGCATTTACCTCTATCTTTTCTACTTGATTTACTGTCTCCCAATTCTCTTCCAACATATGGATTATCTTAGGGATATAAGAATTCCCTTTGAAAACAGGTACAATCACGCTTACTATCTTCATCTTGCCGGCTCCTCAACAATATTACTTTTTATATAATCCCGATATTTAATGTCGCCGCATCACAAACCGTTATATGCTTTCTTACCTGATCCAACAGCCGCTTTTGAATTTCTATATTCTTTAATTCTTTGTCCGTCTCTGCCAGATACAATTCCACACCGCCGTCCGCATAGACTGCAAGCTTATACCCGTCTTCAAAAACAAAAACTTCAAACGCCTTCAGCCCTTGCTCATAATGAACTTTCTTATACAGATAACGAAAATCAGGATTATATATTTCTGAACGCAAAACTTTGACGAACCGTTTCTTTTCCGGCAAATATTTTTTGCGCTTCATCAACATATCTACAATATTATTCAGTTCCATGATTGAAATCAGGCGCCCGTCTGTCTCTGCTTCTATGACAGGATATCCAACTGCAAGAGGTACTTGAATCAAGTCTTCATGAAACGTATATTTTGTATTTTCTATATCCATAAGCTCTGTTTCTCTGCCCAAGAGAATATTTCCGTGATCGGCATACAAGACAATACCACAATGCAGCCCGTCTATTAAAGGCACTATCGTGTCGTCCAAATATCTTAGCGCATCTTTCTGTTGCTTTTCATAATCCGCCTGAATCCTGGCTCCGTTTTTTTCCAAATAATCAAACAAAATACTGGTCCCTTCCCCCACAATTTTTTCCATGGTATAAGGGTTAGGATAGGCAAAATGACTTTCATATAAAATATGTATATAGAATAAGCCGTTTTGTTCATCCGCTGCATCTAATAAAAAATCCCATAATTTTTCGGTTGCAGTCTGTGAGTATGCCGTTATATGCACTTCATCATCCACAATATAATCCGTACCGTCTGTGTAAAAAAATATCTTTCGTTTCTGCTTTTTTGCCTCCCGGATAAATCTGCACTTATCCCCTGGAATCTGATTCCGCTCAAAATATCCGGTCCGCAGGTCGTCATTTTCGCTGTATGCCGGAATCAGGCTTTCATAAGTAGATGTAGAGACTGAATATGCATTGTCGAAATAATACATCCGCTCACAAATATAATTCGTAAGATTCTTCATGTTCTGCCTTGTTACGTCTTTCCTCCGCAGTCCGTCAATACATAACATGACTACATTGTTCTCATGGATTTTTCCGGTTCCTTCCAACTGCAATTCGTAGATATCTTCCAAACTTCCTAACAGCATTTTTCCCCATTCATCCTCAGATTCACGAATTAGCTTTTCAGTATATCGGATTGCAGACTTAAAATCTTTGATCTCTATATAACTCTTTATAATATTTTTTAATACTGTCTGGCGGGATGGATTGTCATTAAGTTCGTTGAGGTTCCTCTGCTGCTGGTTCAACTTCCTATATTTGCTGTATGGATGCTCCCTGTCATAATAATCCCTTTCCAGATGAATTCCTTTTTTTTCAAGTTCTTCATAAATATCCAGATATTTGATTCCTCCAAAATTTGCTTTTAACCTGTCTGTGATTTCATCTTTATATTTTCGGCTAGAAATAATCACTCCGTCAATCTGTGCGTCCACAATCTTAGATTCTTCAATAATTTCAAATCCGCTGTTTTCCCCGCCCGCGATTCCATTGTCGATGATATACCTTACTTTTTTTAATTCAAACATGAAATCTGACATCAACATTTTCGTGTGCTTCCCATAGCACCAGATTGCCGGTCTGTCACACTTCTCCACAAATCTGTATATCATTTTTTTCAATATCAGATTTAACTCCACGTCGGCGATAGGGCAATCCATGCGGCACTGCTTACACAATGCCTTGTATTTCTCTTCTAAAAGCTTCTTCATATTATCTGCCCTCCCCGTCTAATCCTCATTTCTTATCAATCCGTTTCATCTATTACAGAATCAAATAAGTTTTCAACCTGTTCTATATAATGCGTTAATCCAAAACGCTTCAGTGATTCATTACACGCACTTCTTATCTCTTCTTGTTTCTTTTTCAGCAGTTCACACACTGCGCTTACCGCATCTTCATCTGTTTTGACAACCCGTCCACACTGCTGATGGTTCGACAGTTCTTCCGCTCCTCCCACGCAAGAAGCCACAAACGCTTTTCCAAGCACAATACTCTCTAACAGGCACATACTAAAACCTTCTGATTTTGAAAGCAGGCAAACCACGTCACATTGCCTGATAATGGGATATGGATTCTGCTGATATCCTAACAGATGGACAAATTCTATGAGCCCATATTCGTCTGTTTTTTGGATGATCCTTGCCTGTTCCTCTCCCTGCCCTATGTAATATAGATGAATACGCATACCTCTTTCGTGTATCATATGAAGTACATGGACTAACCGCACCGGATCTTTCCGCGCTTCCAGCCTTCCTACAAAAACAATAGACGGACCTTCGATGATTAGTTCCGTACTTTCCAAAGATTTTTCTCGGATTATATCCGTATCCGCACCATTATATATCTTTACGATTTTATCTTCATGCTCTGGAAACAAATCACGAAGTGACCTCTCCGTATTATCACTGATTGCCACAATTTTTCTCACATTATAAAAGGCTGTATCCTGCCTTCTTCTTTCTCTTTGCATATTTTTTTCTGCAAGATCATAGACGTCACTGTGTATCCAGGCAATATTCTTCGTCCCCTTCGGGAGCAAAAATGTGGGAATCTGGTAATTAAACGAAATATACAGGTCATATCCCTTCTCTATATACGCATCAATTAATACCTCCGGCGTATGGTATAGCTGATAAGTCTTAGAACGTTTCTCAGGCGTCTCTACAGCCTCGATACATGGCAAAACATGGATTCCGTCCCTGACTGGTTCCGTCTTGATCTCTGCATGGTGGAATTCTATAATACTGATATCATATTTATCCGAGTTCAGGTGGTTTACGATTGTTGTCAGGAGCGATTCGGCTCCGCCCCCGTAAGTGTAGGACCAGATAATAAATAATAATTTCTTTTTCACCACTTGCCTCTTTCAACTAATAACATTTCACTTAGTTCCCTATACATATACGAAATGGACAATAATAATTTTTAATATTTTCCTCTTCTAATTGCTCTGCAATCTGACTCCAAATACATGGATTAATTCCTATCACAATAGCTGCATTATTTAACTCAGGTATAAGCTCATTAAAAACATGGATGTCTTTTCCCCGATATGTTCTTTCACATTCTTGACCATTAGAAACAATAAAACCTTGGTACTGAATATTATATCTCTCAAACTTCCTTGCAATAATACCTGCATATTTTCCTGCTCCCATTATAAATATCTTCTGATTTTCTTTACAATAATTTTGAAGCTCCTCCCCTATAAAGTCATTTTCATACAGCAGCGAATAAATACGAATGATCTCATCTATATAGATATGAAATTTATATTTCGTTTCTTTATCACATTCTTTGCAAACATTAATAAATTCCTCCTGCGGTCTCCCTGAATAAGAATTAATTATGCCATCTACAAAGCCTTGCAATCTTTCAATTACATATTTTTCATATATTTTGCCTGTATAACGATTGTATTGTTCCAAAAATGAAACCAAGCCAATACAATGAATAAAATATTTCTTTTTATCCTGATACAAGCCTTCATCATAAGAACCCTTATGTCTAAATCTATATACGGACATGATTCTATCAAAATAATGAACGATCCCTTTGCTTAAACAATATAATTCTATCGGGTAATCTGCTATCCCTGTTTGCAGGAAAAAACCATCTATTTCTGCTATTTCTTTTCTATATACTATAGATGCAGTCGGCATATGCCCATAAATCTGCAAAATTACTTGTTCTGCCGTTAAATCCTCCTCTTTTCTGAAAGGATTTTTTGCTTTAACCTCAGAACTTTCATAATCAATAACAACAGCATTATGCAGTGTCATAATGCACTCAGAATGTTTTTCCATATAATCAATTTGCATTTGCAGCTTATTGGAATCTATCCAATAATCATCTCCCTCACAAAATGCAATATATTTTCCTCTACAATTTTTTCTCTGGATTTTTTGCGCCCACTCGATACTAGGTAAATTTTTTTTATACTGATTTTCAGCTTGATAAATCCCATGTATCATTGTCGGATATTTAATTTCATATTCCCTAATAATACTGGCAGTATTATCTGTTGATGCATCATCATGTATAATAATCTCATATTCAAAATTTGTATGTTGATTTATAAATCCTTCAATTGCATCTCTTATATACGGTGCATGATTATATGTGATACACCATATTGATACCATAATATTTTTATCCATTTTTATTTCCTTACTAAACCTCAAATATGTATGCTGCTAATTCGTTCTTTGCCATATTGAATTAATATAATTACAAAACGCAAGCTCATATCCTCTATTTTTCATATATTCTACAAGTTTTTTATTGGGCTTTCCAACTTCACTGCAGATAATTTCCGGTCGGTATAAATCCAGGTCTATGGATTCCAATGCACTCCTATCATATCCTTCTAAGTCTATTGAAAGAACTACCGTATTGTCTTGCATTGCCAACACCTGATTCATAGAAATAGCCTCTAACATTATTTCTTCTTTAACCTTTCCATTATTTAGCTTGATGTTCTCTACATCCATAGAAGAAAGCGACGGTATATCAGAAATATAAAAAGGCACTTTCCCTTCTGTATTACTTATAACTTTATTCAAAACCTTTTGGTTTTTTCGGATCACTTTAATTAAATTGGTACTTTCTGGGTTGGCATCGACAAGTATCCCCTTTGCACCAGACAGATGTAAAAAATATGTATGATTATTTTCAAAAGGATTATCTACACCAACCTCTATATAATTTGCCGATTCTGGTGAAATTCCCTTTTCTTTCAACAAATTGTATATCACATAATCTTCTCCCGCTTGCCCAAAAGTAAATTGAGCATTATAACTATTAAAATAATCTTCTTTCCGTAATTTTTCTTCCCAGACTATAATTTTCGCACTGTCCACTCCATATTTCTCAACTAAATCATTTACAATCTCTCGATAATAAATACTTGTTACAATAACAAAATCATATGTTTTCTCTAACAACTCCAATGGAGAAATATACTCTCTAAAAACATTTTCATATTTTTCATTGCGGTCACAATATCCTACTATATTATATAATTCTTCTATTCTTTTTCCTTTATTACAAACCTTTTCAAAATATTTTCCTAAACCATATACTATTACATTAAATTTCATTGTTATTCACCATCCAATCTTCCCGTTTAGCTTCTTGTCCTGTAACACACCACGAAAACATTCTTTTATCCGTACAATATTTACAAAAATTATTAGGATATAAGAATTTCCCCAAAATATCCCATCCATTTTCACATCCATCTAACAAATCAAATGAATTTTCAATTACATCCTTTTTAGCTATCTCATACTTTAAAAAATCTTTATTTTCATATAATAATATTGCAGATGGACATGGATACAAGCGTTTATTCCTAAGAAAAAAGCATGATTTACTAATACAATCATAAAATGTTTTTTCTATATTTTCTGCATTATCATTTGGCATTGACCTTAATACAGCAAAAAATTCATTTATTTCCGATCCTATATTAATTTTTACATGATTTTCCTGTGCAAAGCATAATATTTTTTCTATCCTATCTCTCGTAGGCGGATACTGCGATATATCTATCACTGCATTGCATTCTCTTATTGTATTTACTATATTTTTACTTATTTTTTCCATTATCAGACCATTCGTAACAATTCTAATGTCTGAGTAAGGAAAAGCTTTTTTTGCTTCATAAATAAACAAATCTAAATTTAAATTTAAAAAGGGCTCTCCTCCCATTAAACGAATCACTTTTATATTTGAAAACTTTTTTGACAACCCATACAATGATTTTCTAAAATCATCAATATTAGAAAATTCTTTACTCTTAACAATATTAGAAAAATGACCACATCCCTTACATTTCAAATTACAAAAATCTGTAACATGATATTCCAGATAAGGCAAACAGGGTTTATAATATTTAATATGCCTAATATACTTCATTAAATATCCGTTTTTATTCAATATTGGTAATTTCCCCTCGAACACCTCACCTGGCACTATATAAATATTATTAAATTGTTTATTAAGCAAGGATACAACCATTCCCTGAGCTGTAAATATCTCAGCTGCAACTATTACAATCTCATCTCCACAAAGATTTTTTTTAAATTCATCTACACTTACAATAGGCACGCCAAATTTATGCTTATTTAAATACACAGAGTCATTGTCAATAAATAGAGTGACTCTTATTTTTGCATTTTTGCTCTCCTGTATTTTTTGTGCTACATATTCTCCTCGTTTTCCTGCTCCGTATATAGTTACCTTCATTCAATTCCCCTCACAATATTCCAAATTTCCATATTTCCTTTTTCTTTCCTACTCTTATGATCATTTTCTCCATCTTTTTTATTAACAATCAAATTTATATATGCTTGTAAATTTATATTATTTCCACCCGATATTTTTATACCACTCAGAACTTTTTTTTCAACATCTATTTTCAATAACATATTGCCCAAACATGGATAAAGCATAATAATATTTTCTAGCTTATAATATCTGTTAAAAATACACCCAATATCAACATCTAAATATTGTAATCTCCAGTCATCCGGAAACAAAAGTCTCTCTTCTCCAAATTTACCAACTAATACAATTTTTTTCTCAAAAGCAGGAATTAACAAAAAATAGTCTTGGTGAACTAATACATGTCTATATGGAAACTTAACATTTCCATTACACCTATAAATAAGAGTTTTATATCCATTCTGGATATTTAAACACCATATATTTCCCACCCAAGTAAGAAGCAATAGCTTATCTTTATCATATACAACAATATCAACTATCTTTTTTTCATCTTCTGGAAACGAAATTATGCTATATTGATAATTATTTAAATTATATTTCATAATAAAACTCCCAGAATAATTTGTTAGATATACAAATTCTTCTATTTTACAACCTTGGTCAAATCTGTCCCTTGAATTTAGTATTTCATATTTAGAATATTCTTCTACCCATTTTCTATCACACGAAAACTCTTCCTTTTCAATATCGAAAATACAAATCTCATCACATACATGTGGAAACATAAAAATTTTTTTATCATAAATTAACGCCGCTCTAAATTTAGCTATTTGGGGGATTAAAGAATTAGGTAGTTTATAATAGGAAATTCCCAAAGTAACCGTATTTAGCTTTACTAAATAGTTCGAAAACCATGGAATAAAAAACACAAACTCTTTGTAGTCTAAAACTTGATTAAATAGCTTATTGTCCAAAAGATCTGCATTCTCAAATAAGCCCAAAAATTCCGCTTTGCCTGTTTGTGCATTCACTCTATAATAGCCATTCCATTCTAATGCAGTTACCCAAAAATAGCCATTTATATATGCTGCATCAAGAAAATGCAAAGGTATTCTTCCTATTTTCTCTTCTATGTATGTTATATAAGACATTTCTATAATTCTCCCGCAATTACATTAGCCGTTCTATTTACTGTTCTTCTCTTTTATCTGTATATCCTACCATTTTTCTATTCAACTAAATTTTACAGACTATCAACATCCCAAGGCACAACTCTGGATAATCTTTTCCTACTTCCAGATAACCTCTGATAATCTTCTCATTTAAATTTAACTCCAACATCTGTGCCGTTGTAATAGGTTTCAAAAAAAGTCCTTCTTCACAAACTATTTCTAACCCCGCATTTATAATCTCCTCTCTTAAAGCAGCTAACGTATAATACCTCTTATGTCCTGCTTTCCTATCATGTTCCGATAATTGACAGATATCTTCTAAAATCCCTGCCGAAACTCCTACTCGCCTATTAAGAGTTTCTGCATTTGGAACTGTTATAAATATTCGCCCATCTGGGTTTAAAAAGTGTTTATATTTTTTATTATCATTTGAGGATCATCTACATGTTCTAAGACAAATCCTAATATAATTACATCAAATCTTTCTTCCGTAGTCCACTTTTCAAAATATGTTTCAATAATTTCCGCCTCACTATCCGGAAATTCTTTTTTAAAGCGGTTGATAATCAACCCGTCGCCTTCTAAGACAATATATTTATTAAATTGTTTTGTAAAAGCTTCCACTGTGTAGTCATTTCCTATTCCTAATTCCAAGCACTTTTTATTAACCCCCCCCCCCTAAAATTTTTATAATTCGTTCTGGATAATAATGCATCATAAGGCTATTATCAAATTCATAAATATTTCTTCTGTCATATACTTCTATATTATGAGTAATCATTCTTTCTCCGTCCCTTACCTACTTAATTTTTATTATCATATGTGTAAAATCCTCTTCCAGTCTTTATTCCAAGCCACCCTCCTCTCACCATCTTTTTTAACAATGGATGTGGACGATATTTGGAATCTCCAGTCTCCTTTTGCAACACTTCCATAATTGCAAGGCATATGTCTAATCCTATAAAATCTCCTAACTGTAACGGTCCCATTGGATGGTTCGCCCCCAACTTCATCGCTTTATCTATCTCTTCTACTGCCGCTATCCCATCTGCATACAATCCAACAGCCTCATTTATCATGGGAATCAATACCCTATTTACTATAAACCCGACATTCTCCTTTACAACAATTGGCTTTTTATCTAAATCCTTAGCGAGTCGAATTGCTCTATCGATTATATCTTTCTCTGTATTTAAACCAGGAGTAATTTCAACTAAATCCATAACTGCAGCCGGATTAAAAAAATGCATACCTATAACCGCTTGTAACACATTTGTTCCAATTTCAGTAATAGAAAGAGAAGATGTGTTTGTTACAAACATACAATCTGGTTTACAAATATCCTGCATTTTCAGGAAAAGATTTTTTTTCGCAATTAAATTTTCAGGTATTGATTCAATTAACACATCACATTCCTTACAGTCTTCAAAGACGCCAATTTTTATTTTAGAAATTATATATTCAGCAGCTTCTAGGTTTATTTTCCCTCTATTTACGCGTTCCTTTAATTTATTCTCTAAGCGTTCTTTTCCCGATCTGGCAGATTCTATATTCGAACTGCAAAGGATTAAATCATATTTCGTTTTTTCCGCAAAAGTCTGAGCTATACCTACCCCCATTGTTCCTGCGCCAATTATTCCTATTTTCAATTATTTTCACATCTCCTAACTAAAGCTGAGCAACCCATTCCTCCACCGATACATAACGCTGCCATTCCTAATTTTGCATTTCTTTTTTTCATTGCATGCAGAAGCGTCACAAGAATTCTACATCCCGAAGCCCCTACCGGGTGCCCAAGCGCAATAGCACCCCCATTTACATTTAATTTTTCCATTGGAATCTGCAACTCATTTGCAACAACTAAAGCCTGAACTGCAAATGCCTCATTTACTTCTATCAAATCTATATCATTTATATCCATATTCAACATTTTTAAAAGCTTATTCGTAGATTTAATTGGTCCAGTTCCCATAATTGCCGGATCTACTCCACTCAAACACCCACCAACCCATTCTGCCATAGGCTTGACTCCTAATTCTCTAACTTTATCTTCACTCATCAAGATTACCGTAGCCGCACCATCGTTTATACCAGAAGAATTACCTGCAGTAACAAGACCATTTTCAATAAATACTCCTTTTAATTTAGATAAATCTTTCATGCCGATTCCTTTTCTTGGACCTTCATCTTCTGAAACGATAATTTCCGTCTTCTGATTTTCCAACTTTATAGGGAAAATTTCATCTTTAAATAAATTATTTTCTATGGCATCGCAAGCCTTCTTTTGAGAATTTAGAGCGAATTCATCCATACTCTTTCTTGTTATATTCCATTGCTTAGCCAAATTTTCTGCCGTAACTCCCATATGATAATCATTCAATGCGTCCCAAAGCGAATCATTAACCATAGTATCCACAATATCGCTTTTTCTCATAGGACTTCCCATGTGATAACCATATCTTCCCTTCATGATAGCAAACGGCGCTTTAGACATACTCTCCATTCCACCGGCTATTACAACATCTGCATCTCCCGTTTGAATAAGCCTTGCTGCTGTATTAACACTATTGAGACCTGACCCACACACAACATTTAAAGTTTCTGCTGTTGAAGTATACGGTAAACCGGCTTTTAAAGCTGCCTGCCGCGCTACATTCTGCCCTAGCCCTGCCTGAATAACGCATCCCATATATACATGTTCTATCAATTCACCTGGCACTCCCGAGCGCCTTATTGATTCTTTAATTGATATTGCACCAAGTTCTACAGCAGATATCCCGCTTAGCACACCGCCCATTTTCCCAATTGGAGTCCTTCCTGCACCAAGTAAATATACCTTTCTCAATTCCATACCTCACTATTTTTATTTCCAATATCCTTTTTTTTCTATTAAATTGTAGTAATCTTCTGCCAATACACCGGCAATCACTAAATTCCTATATGCTCCATGCTTGTACACATAATCACGCCTTATCCCTTCTGCTGTCCATCCAAGCTTTGTATACATATTTATTGACGCTATATTATCCTCAAACCAACTTCCATCAAGGCGATGGAGTCCCAACTCATCAAATGCATATCGCATAATTGCCATAACTGCGTCTGTACCAGTGCCTTTAGATCGGCACTTTCCATTTTTCAGCTTAATACCATGTGTCGCATTTCGGTTTTTCCAGTCTATATCCGTTAATGTTGCTATACCAACTGCACCATCTTCCTCTGTTTCAATTACAAACCTAAAATTTTTCTGATCAGAATAATTTTTAATGTACCACTGTTCCTGTGCATATTCCGATACTGGAAATGCCCATCCGACGACCAAATTTTCTATCTCAGGGTCATTAAACATTGATTTAACCAGATCGCAATCTGTTTTTTCCATCGCTCTTAATACAACTTTATTTCCGTATATATTCACGCTTACATTACTCCCTTTTAATTTATACAAGTTTACAATACAGTTTACTTATCAATAGTAATAAATTTATGTAATAGCTTATTTATAACGTATTCTTTGGAATTAAACATTATTGTATCAATAATAGATAAATTAGCCTGAAATTCATTATCTAATTGTTTATAAACAATATTATCTGATTTCAGAAACTTTAATTTTATCCCCATGTTTTTAAATTCTTCGTAAGAATATAATTTTCGCCCACCAAAAGCATTGTAATATTCCGTCGCACCTAATATTTTACATATATCTAAAATTTTATCTTTTCCCTTTAATTCATTATTTTTATTTAAAGAAGAAGAAATAATAATTTCTGTTTTAATATTAAGATAATCACAAATAGTATAAATAGAATTTTCAATATACAATGCAAGATTATCATTTTTATAGCCTAGTATACTTTCTAAAATAGGGAAAACTTGATCGAAATATGGAGCTTTTTTGTAAGCATATTCAATAGTTCTCATCTTTTTTGTAATTAATTTAGGATTCAAGTCAATCTGAATTTCATTGATTTTCTTATTCTGACTTGCTCCCACCATTGAAATATTAAAATACTTCGGCGCACCTTCAACTAAAATTCTATTTCGATTGATCCATCCTCTATTTATATAATTTACGTCATCATAAATAACATATTTATCCACTTCATTTAGCAACTGCCAATATCCTATATATGGGAGGAAATATGGTTGCATTATCCCAATTTTCATGCATATAATTTCCTTTTTATCTCTTTAAAAATCGTATGATTTTTTCAATAACTTCTAGCTTCAGTTCTTCATATAATGGCAATACCAAAACACTTTCTGAAAGCTTCCTTGCACATTTTAAATCTACATTTCTAAATTCATCCCCAAAACAGACTTGATCCGAAGTAAGAGGATAAAAATACTTTCTTGTATATATTCCATTCATTTTCAAATATTCATACAATTCATTTCTGGTCATAAAATAATCATTTTCTACAAAAACAGGAAAATATGTATAACTTTGAGTCGCATGAATATTCTTTTCTAAACATCTCAGCCCTTTTATTTTTTTTATAGCCTGATTATAATATTCGTATTGTTTTTTCCTTTTTTTTATAGAAAAATCAATATTTTCTAAATTACATAGTCCCATAATAGCGCAAAACTCATTCATTTTAGCATTGACGCCCACTTCTGTTATTAATTCTTCGCCCCGTATACCAAAATTTTTCAAATCATATAACTTATCATAAAATTCTTGTTCTGAAAAAGCCACCGCCCCGCCTTCAACTGTATTAAACACCTTTGTTGCATGAAAACTGAACACGGAAGCATCACCATAATTGCCAATCCCTTTTTCTTTATACCTAACACCAAACGCATGTGCCGCGTCATAAATAACTTTTAAATTATATTTATCCGCAATTTGCTGAATCTTTTCAACATTGCAAATATTACCATATACATGTACTGGTATTATTGCGACAGTCTGTTCTGTTATCATATCCTCTATTTTATTTTCATCAATTGTCCCATCTTCAGCTTTTATATCACAAAAAATGGGTTTAAGACGATTCCGAATAATCGCATGTGTTGTAGAAATAAAAGTAAATGGTGTGGTAATCACTTCTGAACCTTCGGGGAAACCCATCGCTTGTATCGTTAATTCTAATGCCATATGTCCATTTACCATTAAAGATATATTGGGTACGTCCAAATACTCCTTCAAACTCTGTTCCAGTTTCTGATGATATTTTCCCATATTAGTGAGCCAATGACTCTCCCATAAAGGTTTGATTGCTTCAATATATCGTTCATACGATGGCATTGATGATTGTGTAACATATATTCTTTCTTTTTCCATTTTTTCAATTAACCTGATATAATTGATTAAGTAGATATATTTCTCCCAAAACATATCTACTTAATCACTAATTATCTATTCATTTCTTGATTTACTAGTATACTTTTATGCGGAAGGAATATTAATGTTTACCGTTATAGTTGTGCCATCTGTCAATGAAAGATGCGCTTTTCCAGTTACTCCACGTAAAGAGGCAAGCCATGTTTCACCAAGCTGACACGTCAAAGAACCTCCATTTGCTGAATCATACGAATCTTCGTTCCACGTTACAGGCGCATCATTCACATGATATGGTCCACCATTAGCATTTTCAATGGTTAAAGAATCATAATTTTGTTCTGGTGTAAGACCTGTAATAGTAATTAATCCTGCATCACTAACAGTCATTTGCGGTCCAGTCACTGTAGGATCCTCAATACTCCAAACTACGCTTACTACCGGCGGTTCCTCTGTCAAACCAGCCCATTCTCCCTTAGGATTGCATGTACCTGTAAGCTGGAAGGAATATTCTTCAAATCCAGTAGCATCAGTTTTTAATTGTTTTACATACTTGCCATCAACATACTTGGTTTCATATGCGCCATCTAATGCCGCAATTGTGGAAGTAAGTTCTACACCATCTGCAGTAACAGCAGTATCGCTGTTGTTCGTATCGCTATCTTTCAGCGCAAGATAAAGACCTGCAGAAGTATCATCAGCGTCAAATGTACCACTTGAAGCCATGGTAATACCACTTACCTCTGCAACAGATGCTTTTACAGTAATATCTACATCCATTGTACTCTTATTTACTGCTTTAATCGCATCACTTGTAGCACTATAGGTTGCTGGATCTCCTTCTGTTGTTGCCGCGTTAGCAAAAAATACTGTAGCGCCATCCGCAAAAGTTGCTCCACCGTATTTTTCTGCTTCGGTAGCCTTAATTACACCGGTAGGATCCAAAATATAGTCAAACGTTGTACCAGAATCTGTTGGCAGCACCACATCAAAAACATCAGACTTCTCTACAACATCCAACGAACCAGAACCACTTCCGCTTCCTTCTGCCGCAAATGCTACTACAGAACTTCCCATAACCATCGACACTGCCAATCCGGCAGCCAAAATCTTCTTATAATTCCTCATAGTTACCTCCTCATAATTTAAAAATATTTTTCACTATACACTAACAGGATTTTCCAGGCTTTACTGCCCAATGTTAATTGTCAACGTCAGTTTTACCGTACTCATGCTCTCGTCATTTTCATCAAGCAGATAATATGTAACCAGACAATCATAAGTCCCTGCTGGCAGATTGCTGTCTAATGTAATATTTTCCAGATGGCTCCCTACCGGCAGTATCGGCGATTCGAAAATCGTTTCTTCGGTGTCTGTACGTGTAACATCAAAGTAGACCGAATTCGTATTTGCTTCTGCATTTTCTACATACGCATTATCCGATGGGGCGTCCCCACTCGTAAAATTCCATGTAGAATTCATTTTCACCTCATAGGAACCTGCCGGAACGGGATCTTCTAACTGCTCAAGAACCTCGTCCACATTATCTTCATTAACAACAACGTTGCGTCTGACTGGCTCTTCCTTCTTCCCTAGCAGCAGATAGATCACAACTCCCAGCAGCGCCGCAATCACTACAATGCATACTGCAACAGCAATTTTCCCTCCTTTCCTACCTTTATTATTCTCCTTCTGTTCTGACACTTTACAAAACCTCCCATCAGCATAAGCTGATTATTGTAAATTTCAGTTTTATACATAGCGAGCCGCCAGATACTTATTGCGGAACAATTAATCAAACTGAAACATTACAATCTACACTTCATTAGCTATGCATTTAATTAAATAAAATACATATACTTTATTTTTCACTTTTAATATTACAAATCTATTTATATATTAATAAGGCATATAAACTTATAAATATCTCTCAACCTTATCCTTATATCCTAATCCAACCGATTCTTCGCCTGATTAGTTTTAATAAGATATATTGGTCATCCCGCCCTCCGGCAGATGATGCAGATCTCTCTGCTTCGCTCCCTGCTACATCATGATATGGCAACCATGCCTCATGTTCGCAAGGTCCTGGCATATCCAATACACGGTTCTCAAGGTTTCCCCTTTTCCCGCCTTCTAACGCCGTCTTAGTGTCTAACGCATTGATCTTTATCAGTTTGGCAAGTTGTCCTGCCTGACTATGATATAAATGCACCAACACACATTTTATATAACAGACATCACGTCCGCTTTATCATGAACCCGCCTCTTAGTCCTCAGGATCGTCTGCAAGACAGGACATTCCCCCTATCCTCAACAATCCCTTCCGGTAAAACCCCGGCTCATCACCAGAGCTTATCTAAATGGCTGTTCTTATGATCCCTTTTATTACCTGGGCAAGCCCCGCAGCGCTCCGCCGCCCTGCCCGCGCTTCTTCACATTCCGCGCCGTATTCACTTTTTCTTCCATCTCATACCCACAAACCGGACAGCCAAACATTCCTTCCGCCTTCGTCCCGATCGCTCCGCACTCACTGCACTCATTGCTGATATCTTTCCCCAGCACTTCCACGATCTCAACCGACTGCTCCTTACACTTCTGCATCAATCGCTTTCGGATATATCCTCTCTGCCACTGACCGACCGTATAATTAATCTTCTTATTATATCCGCCCGCCTGCGGTTTCGGAAGTTTCACAATATAAACCACCTTCGGCTTCTCATCTCTTAAGAACCGGTTCAGTTCCTGATTAATATAACTGTGCAGCTGTTCCTCCAGCCTCCGTTTCTTCGCGTGATATTTCTTACGCCCCGGATTATCCTCTCTATTCCGCCTGTATCTATTGGTCTGCACCCGAATCCATTCCGAATACTCCAACTGGTATCTCCCCAGTTCTTCTCCATACCGATGCCCTTCATCCGTCGTCATCATCGTATAAAGCCCCACGGCCAAGCCAACCTCACTCTGATAATCCTCATGCCTGTGAACAGTGACATTTACCGGAACCTTAATCTCGACACGGTTCTCCTCTGGATAAAGTTTCATACGCAGCTGGCATTTGTACTGGTTATGATCCGTCAGCGGTATAAAGACCCGCTTTCGCTTCTCCTTGATGGAAATGTAGATCCCATGATCCGCATAACGGTATGCCCTCTCTGTTATGGCAAATACATCTGCCGCGTCCGTATGCAGCTTCACATGGTTTTTCCGTATCTGCCTGCACAGATAGCGGTTCAGCCTGTCTGTATCCACCTGCTTTGCCAACTCGTAATACTGCTTCTGGATCCTTGCCGTCAGTTCAACCGGTTTCTGGTTTGACACCGCTTCGAACGCATTGTTGACTTTCAATAAGAAGCGAAGATAATGCTTCTCATCTTCTGTAAAGCCCTCATTCTTGTTCACCAACTTTACAATCTTGCTCTTCGTCCGCGTCCACTGGCTCTTGATATCTCCCAATGCGTCAAAGACGGCAAGATAGAAATAGACCGCCGGCAGCCCAAGCGTTTCCCGGTAACCGCTTGCTGTCATCTCATTCTGCACGGTATAACCCGGATAAAGCTTCGAGAGGCTTCCAATCCCGCCGAACCGGACATACACGTAGTTCTTAACCTTTCGGTAGTCCTCCGCAATATCCAGAAGCTTTTGCATCTCCTCATCCGGAATCGGCTCTTTATTGTATTGATGAACGGTCTTACATATCTTGTCTGGCGGCATCTTCATTCCCTCATCTGAAAGATTTCGCTTAAAATATCTCTGAGAACCTGGAATTTATAGCCGTTACGTCCAAAACTGACACAATTTACTGGCCCTATAGCACCTGCAAAGCCAGTAAATACGGGATTCTTTTGCCAAAACCCCATTATCAAAAAGTGTAGTTTTTCGTAATAATTTCCATGGAAAATTTTTTATGCAATTATAATAAAAAAATGGGATTAAGTTTATTGACTTATTGTCGATAGTATATTAGAATGGTTAAGAATTTACAGCAG
>Ga0073907_1001587_pt1 | contig 28276 bp, 19 predicted proteins | sample GluameincwithD2O_FD_65483 | JGI IMG/M metagenome (GOLD analysis project Ga0073907, IMG submission 65483) | Mouse cecum microbial communities from Vienna, Austria - Glucosamine amended microcosms incubated with D2O | ecosystem: Host-associated > Mammals > Digestive system > Large intestine >... | reverse complement strand
CTCACCCCCTATATCCCCGGCTGGGACAACCACGGTATGCCCATCGAGTCCGCCATCATCAAGCAGAACAAGCTCAACCGCAAGGCCATGTCCGTGCCCGAGTTCCGCACCGCCTGCCACGAGTTCGCCCAGCACTATGTGGATGTGCAGCGGGAGGGCTTCAAGCGCATGGGCGTGATCGGCGACTGGGAGAACCCCTATCTGACCATGGACCCGGGCTTTGAAGCCGAGGAGGTCAAGGTCTTTGGGGCCATGTACAAAAAGGGCTACATCTATAAGGGCCTGAAGCCCGTGTACTGGTGCCCCCACGACGAGACCGCCCTGGCCGAAGCGGAAATCGAGTACCAGGACGATCCCTGCACCACCGTCTACGTCAAGTTCCCCATGCACGAGGACCAGGGGAAGCTGGCCCACCTGGACGCCAATAAACTCTTCTTCGTAATCTGGACCACCACCATCTGGACCCTCCCCGGCAACCTGGCCATCGCCCTGAACCCCAGCGAGAGCTACGCCATCGTGAAGGCGGACAGCGGCGAACAGTATATTCTGGCCGAAGCTCTGGTGGAAAAGGTTATGAAGGTGGGCGGCGTTGAGCACTACGAGATCGTTGAGACCCACCCCGGCAGCTTCTTTGAGAACATGGAGGCGGACCATCCCTTCCTGCCCAAGACCTCACGGCTGGTGCTGGCGGACTACGTCACCATGGACAGCGGCACCGGCTGCGTCCACACCGCCCCCGGCTTCGGTGCGGACGACTACCAGACCTGCAAGCGCTACAATATGGACATGGTGGTCCCCGTGGACGACCGGGGCCGTCATACCGACTATGCGGGCAAATACGCCGGTTTGAAAACCGAAGAGTCCAACCCCGTGATTCTCGCCGACATGAGAGAGAGCGGGATGCTCTTTGCCTCTGAGGACATCGTCCACTCCTATCCCCACTGCTGGCGCTGCAAAAATCCCATCATCTTCCGGGCCACCCCCCAGTGGTTCTGCTCCGTGGACTCCTTCAAGGACGCCGCGATGGCCGCCTGCGACGATGTGCGATGGATTCCCGGCTGGGGCATCGACCGGATGAAGTCCATGATCCAGGAGCGCGCCGACTGGTGCATCAGCCGCCAGCGCCGCTGGGGTCTGCCCATCCCCGTGTTCTACTGCGCGGACTGCGGCAAGCCCATCTGTACCGACGAGACCATCGCCGCCGTATCCAAGCTGTTCGGCGGGAAAGGCTCCAACGCCTGGTATGAGACCGAGGCGGCGGACATTCTCCCCCAGGGCTTCAGCTGCCCCCACTGCGGCAAAGCCGCCGGGTTCACCAAGGAGGAGGACACCCTGGACGGCTGGTTCGATTCCGGCTCCACCCACTTCGCCTCCATGCAGAAGGACCAGGGCTTCTGGCCCGCCACCGTCTATATGGAGGGGTTGGACCAGTACCGCGGCTGGTTCCAGTCCTCCCTGCTCACCGCCGTGGGCGCGCTGGGCAAGGGCGCTCCCTTCAAGGAGTGCGTCACCCACGGCTGGACCGTAGACACCCAGGGCCGGGCGATGCACAAGTCCCTGGGCAACGGCGTGGACCCCGCCGACATTTTTAACAAGTACGGCGCGGACCTGATCCGCCTGTGGGCCGGTTCCGCCAACTACCACGTGGACGTATGCGGCTCCGAGGTGATTTTCAAGCAGCTCTCCCAGAATTACCTGAAATTCCGCAACACCGCCCGCTACTGCCTGGGCAACCTGGACGGCTTCGACCCCAACAACCTGGTGAAGCCGGAGGAGATGCAGGAGCTGGACCGCTGGGCCGTCACCAAGCTCAACCAGCTGACCGAGAAGTGCTTCGCCGCCTACGACAACTACGAGTTCCACGTGGTCTCCCACGCCATCAATGACTTCTGTGTGGTGGAGCTATCCTCCTTCTATCTGGACATCATCAAGGACCGGCTGTACTGCGAGGAGAAGGATGGGCTGAACCGCCGCTCCGCCCAGACCGCCCTGTTCCTGATTCTGGACACTATGACAAAACTCTTTGCCCCCATTCTGGCCTTCACCTGTGACGAAATCTGGTTGTCTATGCCCCATAAAGAGGGCGACGACCCCCGAAATGTGCTGCTCAACGAGATGAACAAGCCCTTCACCGAGTACGCCCTGGACGGGGACACGATGGCCGCCTGGAGCGGGCTGATTACCCTCCGGGACGCGGTGAACGCCGCGCTGGAGACCGCCCGGAACGAGAAGAAAATCGGCAAGAGTCTGGAGGCCAAGGTAACCATCCCCTCCGGCCGGATTGACGGAAGCCGGTTCGTGAGCATGGACGAGCTGGCCGACCTGCTGATTGTCTCCCAGGCGGAGGTATCCGGCGATGCGGCTGAGGTACGGGTGGAACCCGCCGCCGGCCAGAAGTGCGAGCGCTGCTGGAAGGTCCTGCCCACCGTGGGCGCCGACAGTAAGCACTCCACCCTCTGCCCCCGGTGCGCGAAGGTTATTTCCGCTCTGGAGCTGTAAAAAAATTCCCGGCGCTGTATGCGCCGGGAATTTTTTTGTGGTAAAATGAAGAAAAGGGGGGACGCCCATGAAATCCACCATATTATGGCTGGCCGGCCTGCTGTGTCTGCTGGCCGGATTCGGCACACCGGCCCCGGAACCGGGATACTGGCTTTATAACGGCAGTCTGCCGGTGCGCCGCTGCACGGAGGTGTGGGGCTACGAATACGAATGGATGAACGACCGGCAGAAGCAGGCCTTTGATCTGCTCTACGGGGAGTATTTCAGCGACGATGTGCGCCCGGACGGGCTGCAAAGCCGGTATTTCACCCTGCCCGCCCCTCTGACCACCGTGGAATTCAAAAACGTGGTCCATCTGTATGAGATGGCCACCGACTGCTACGGCTACCGGGCCTTCCGCTACACCTTCGGGGACGGGGAGGCGGCCTGCAAAAATCCCCTGTGCGTCCACAGGCTGCCAAATCGGGAGCTGCACGTCATGGTAACCGCGCTGGCATATGAAAACGAAGCGCTGAACCGCGCCTATGACCAGCAGATTGTCCTGGCGGACGCGCTCCTGTCCGGGATGGAGCCGGGGCTGTCTGAGGCGGAAAAATGCGAATACATCTTCCGGACCCTCTGCGCCCGCACGGCCTACTACACAGACCCAAACCAGGAATATACCAGCACCCCGGTGGACCTGAACGGGATTGAATGCAGCAGCTACAACCCGGCCTATCCCTTTGTCACCGCCTACGGCGCTCTGAAAAACGGCCTTGCAAATTGCAGCGGCTATGCCCTGGCTTTTGACCTGCTGGCCAAGCGGGCGGGGCTGACCTGCCTTGTGGTGCAGGGCTTTCAGGAGCAGGATACCCAGCGCATGGACGGCCACGCCTGGAACATGGTGCAGATCGACGGCAAGTGGTATCAGGTGGATGCGGCCCGGGGGGACCTTGCTGAGAGGGGGATCGACTGGTCCTGCTTCCTTTTTGGGGAGAGCTGCCCGTGGCACGCCCAGTATTCCGTACGAAACTACGGCCACCGGGCGGTGGAGCTGCCGGAATGCCAATGGGAGCCCTGCCCCTATACCCCCAAAGACCCTTAAAACAGCCCGGAAATCACGCCGTTTTCGTCCACGTCGATGCGCTCGGCGGCGGGGACCCTGGGCAGGCCGGGCATGGTCATAATGTCCCCGGTGAGGGCCACGATAAAGCCCGCTCCCGCGCACACCTTCAAATTCCGCACCGTCACCTCAAAGCCCCGGGGCGCGCCTAAAAGGGCCGGGTCGTCGGAGAAGGAATACTGGGTTTTCGCCATGCAGATGGGCAGATGGCCAAAGCCCAGCTCCGTGAGCTGCTTGGCCTGCTTTTTGGCGTTGGCGGTGAGGACCACCCGGTCCCCGTGGTAGATTTTTGTCACGATGGCGTTCATTTTCTCCTCGATGGACAGATCGTCCTCATAGGTGAACGCGAACCGGCTCGGTTCGCCGCACAGGCGGACCACTTCCCGGGCCAGCTCCTCCCCGCCGGCTCCGCCTTTGGCCCACACCTCGGACAGCGCCACGTTGACGCCCAGCTCCCGGCACTTTGCCCGCACCAGCTCCAGCTCCGCCTCCGTGTCCGTGGGGAAGGCGTTGACAGCCACCACGCAGGGGACGCCAAACACGTTTTTCACGTTGTCCACGTGCTGAAGCAGGTTGGGCAGGCCCCGCTCCAGCGCTTCCAGATTTTCCCGGTTCAGGTCCGCCTTGGCCACGCCGCCGTGGTATTTCAGCGCCCGGACCGTGGCCACTACCACAACGGCGGCAGGGGCAAGCCCCGCCTTGCGGCACTTGATATCGACAAATTTCTCCGCCCCCAGATCCGCGGCGAAGCCCGCCTCGGTGACGGTGTAGTCCGCCAGCTTCAGGGCCATCCGGGTGGCCATAATGGAGTTGCAGCCGTGAGCGATGTTGGCGAAGGGCCCGCCATGGATGAAAGCCGGGGTGCCCTCCAGCGTCTGGACCAGGTTGGGCTTCAGGGCGTCCTTCAAAAGGGCCGCCATAGCCCCTTCCGCCTTCAGGTCCCGGGCGGTGACGGGCTTGCCCTCGTAGGTATAGGCCACGATGATATCGCCCAGCCGCTTTTTCAGGTCCGGGATGGAGGAGGACAGGCACAGCACCGCCATAATTTCGCTGGCCACGGTGATCTCAAAGCCGTCCTCCCGGGGGACGCCCTGCATCCGGCCCCCCAGGCCGCAGACAATGTGCCGCAGCTGCCGGTCGTTCATGTCCACGGCCCGTTTCCAGGTAATCTGCTTGCCGTCGATGCCCAGGGCGTTGCCCTGCTGGATGTGGTTGTCCAGCATAGCGGCCAGCAGGTTGTTGGCCGCGCCGATGGCGTGGAAGTCCCCGGTGAAGTGGAGGTTGATGTCCTCCATGGGAATCACCTGGGCGTAGCCGCCCCCGGCTGCACCCCCCTTGATGCCGAACACCGGCCCCAGAGAGGGCTCCCGCAGGGCCACGTTGACCCGCTTGCCGATCCGGCTCAGACCGTCGGCCAGCCCCACAGAGGTGGTGGTTTTGCCCTCCCCGGCGGGGGTGGGGGTGATGGCGGTGACCAGAATCAGCTTGCCGTCGGGGGCGCTGGTCTCGTTGAGCAGCCGGTAGTCGATTTTTGCCTTGCTGCTGCCATAGAGCTCCAGATACTTTGCGTCTACGCCGGCCCGGGCGGCGATGTCCGCGATGGGCTGAGGGGTGTGCTCCTGGGCGATTTCAATGTCCGATTTCATTGCCATTTTTCTCTTCCTCCTGTGTATGAATAAATTCCAGATCTGCAATCAGTTTTTCCGCGCACCGCAGGGCGTCGTCCTTGCTCCGCAGGCGCAGGGCCAGATAGGGCTTTTCTCCGGCGGAGAAAAGCAGGCGGTTTTTGTAGTGCTCCAGGCCGCACAGCGCCCCCACCCGCCGCAGGTCAAATTTCGGCGCGGCGAAGAGCAGGCTGCCGTTTTTCTGAGAAATTTCTCCAATGCCCTGCCGGGCGGCCCGGTCCCGGAGCAGGGCCACGGAGATCAGGTTGTTCACCGCCCGGGGGGGCTCGCCGTAGCGGTCGATGAGCTCGTCCACCAGCTCGTCCGCCTCCTCCTCCCTCCGAATCCGGGCAATGCGCCGGTACAGGTCCATCCGCTGCTCCGGGGCGGGGACGTATTTTTCGGGGATGTTGGCGGATACGGCGAAGTCAGCGGCACACTCGCTCTGGGCGGGGAGCTCCTTGCCCTGCTCCGTGAGCACCGCCTCCTCCAGCAGCTTCAGATACATATCGTAGCCCACGCTGAGCATGAAGCCCGACTGCTCCGCCCCCAGCACGTTGCCCGCCCCCCGGATTTCCAGATCCCGCATGGCGATTTTGAACCCGGAGCCGAACTCGGCAAATTCCCGGATGGCGGACAGGCGCTTGGCGGAGACCTCCGTCAGGACCTTGCCCCGGCGGTAGGTCAGGTAGGCGAAGGCCCGGCGGCTGGACCGGCCCACCCGGCCCCGGAGCTGATGGAGCTGGGACAGGCCCATCCGGTCGGCGTTTTCAATAATCAGGGTGTTGGCGTTGGGCAGGTCGATGCCCGTCTCGATGATGGTGGTGCAGACCAGCACGTTAATTTCCCCGTCGGTCATGCGGCTCATTACGTTGTCGATGGCCTCCTGGCTCATGCGGCCGTGGGCCACCCCCACCGCCGCCCCCTCCCCCAGCATGGTTTGCAGCCGGGCGGCGGTGCGGTCGATGGTCTCAATCTGGTTGTGGAGGTAGTACACCTGCCCCCCCCGCTCCAGCTCCCGGCGCATGGCGTCCCCCAGAATGCCCCAGTCGTGCTCCAGCACATAGGTCTGTACCGGCCGGCGGCCGGTGGGGGGTTCCTCCAGGGTGGACATATCCCGGATGCCGGACATGGCCATGTTGAGGGTCCGGGGGATGGGGGTGGCGGACAGGGTGAGCACGTCCACCTGCCGGAAGTTTTCCTTCAGCTTTTCTTTGTGGGCCACCCCGAAGCGCTGTTCCTCGTCTACCACCAGCAGCCCCAGGTCCTTGAATTTCACATCTTTATTGAACAGCCGGTGGGTGCCGATCAGCAAATCCACCTGCCCCTCCTCCACCCGGCGCAGGGTCTCCTTCATCTGGGCGGGGGTGCGGAACCGGGACACCACATCCACGTTCACCGGGTACTGGGAGAACCGGCGCAGGGCGTTGAGGTAGTGCTGCCGGGCCAGCACGGTGGTGGGCACTAAAATGGCCGCCTGCTTGTTGTCCAGCACGCACTTCATAATGGCCCGGAAGGCCACCTCCGTTTTGCCATAGCCCACGTCGCCGCAGAGCAGCCGGTCCATGGGGATGGGGCGCTCCATGTCGCCCTTGATTTCCTCGATGCACCGCAGCTGGTCCTCGGTCTCCGCGTACTCAAACTGGCCCTCAAATTCCCGCTGCCAGGGGGAATCCGGGGAGAAGGCGAAGCCGGGCTGGCGCTGGCGCTGGGCGTAGAGCTGGACCAGCCCCTTGGCCAGATCCTTCACCGCCCGGCGGGCCTTGGTCTTGGCCTTTTCCCACTCGGTCCCCCCCAGACGGGACAGCTTTTTGGTCTCCTGGGCGTCCTCTCCGCCGCCGATGTATTTGGACACCAGATCCAGCTGGGTGGCCGGGACATACAGCACGTCGCTGCCGGCGTAGGCGATCTGGACATAGTCCTTCTGGACCCCGTCCACCTCCATCTTGGTCATGCCCACATAGCGGCCCACCCCGTGGTGCTCATGGACCACCAGATCCCCAGGGGACAGGTCCGCGTAAGACTTCAGCCTCTGGCGGCTGGAGGAATCCCGCCGGGGGCGGGCTTTTTTCACTGGGGCGGCGGAGCCCTCGGTAAGCAGGGCCAGCTTCAGGTCGGGCCACTCCATCCCGGCGGACAGTCCGCCGGTGGTGATAAGAATCTGGCCCGGACCGGGCATTTTCTCCAGCTTGAAGGTGACCGCGGAGCGGATCTTCTGTTCCCGCAGGGCGGCCTGCAAATGGAGGGCCCTCTGGTTTCCGGCGGTGAGCACCACGCAGCCGAAGCCGTTTTTCTGATAATCCGCCAAATCCTGTACCGCCGTGTCCAGATTGGCGGAAAAGCTGGGCAGCTGCTTGACCAGGGCGGACAGGATGGCCCGGGGGGGAACCGGGTAGCCCGAGCGGCTGAAGGAGTCCAGATAGACCAGGGGCCACCGGGTAAGTCCCTCCATCAGCCGGGGGAAGGGGAGGGTAAGCTCCCCGCAGTCCCCGTCCAGCTCCCCCCGTTCCAGCAGGGTGGTTATGTCCTCGTCCATCTGCCACTGCCAGCTCCGGGCCCGCTCCGCCACCCGGCTGCTCTCGCACAGCAGCACACAGGCCTCCGGAGGCAGGTAGTCCGCCGCCGTGGCCATTTGGGGGCAGATTTTGGGCAGGTAGCGGTCTGCGGCAAAGGGACCCTCCGCCGCGGGCAGAGAGGCCAGCCCCCCGGGAGCCAGATGGGGCAGGCTCTCGGCGGCGGGGAGGATGGACGTACGCTCCACGTTGTGGGTCCGGCGCTGGGTGGCCGGGTCGAAGGTCCCCATGGCGTCCACCTCGTCCCCAAAGAAGTCGATGCGCACAGGCTGCTCCATCCCCGGGGAGAATACGTCCACAATGCCCCCCCGCATAGCAAACTGGCCCACCCCCTCCACCTGGTCGCAGCGGGTGTAGCCGGCGGCGGTGAGAAAGTCCGCCAGCCGACCGGGGTCGTAGTTCTGGCCGGGGGCCAGCTCCAGGCAGGCCCGGTCCAGGGTGGCCGGGTCCAGGGTGCGCTGGAGCAGGCTCTCAATGGTGGCCACCAGGAAGGGGGCCTCATTTTTTTGCAGCCGGGCGAACAGGGCCAGCCGCCGCTGCTCCCACTGGTGGGAGACGGTCATGCCGCTGTGGAAGTTGAAGGGCCGGGCGCACAGGATGGGGGCGGTCTGCCCGGTGAGGGCGGTCAGATCCTGGGCCAGCCGTTCGGCCTCCCCTTCGTCGGCGCACACCAGCACCACGGGGAACCCGGTTTCCCGGCCCAGGGCGGCGGCCAGACAGGCCCGGTGGATGGCGGACAGGCCGGACAGGGCGGCGGGACAGCGGCCGCTGTCGATTACGGCCAGCAGCTCTTGCAGCAGGGGGCCCTGGGCCAGCGCCTGGAGCAGCGGTTCCATGGCGGTCTCCTCCTCTCGAACATGATTTGGATTTAGTATACAGGAAATTCTTGCCCAGCGTCAAGGGGAAAAGAGGGAAAAGCGGCGTGTCGGATGACGCGCCGCTTTCAAAATGCCGGTCTTATTTTTGCTCTCCCTCGGGGAAGATAATCTTGTTCACGAAGAAGAAGATAATCATGGAGATGCCGCCGTTGAGGACGGTGGTGCCGATGTTATAGATGAAGTCAGGGACAAACAGGCCGGCCACCGCCACCCAGATGCAGTTGATGGAGTTGACAATGCAGTTGATGATGAGGAAAGCCACCACATACCAAGTGATCTGATAGGCCAGATTGCCCTTGCTGCGAAATACGAAATTGCGCTGGATGGGGAAGTTGATAATCTCGCCGATGGCCATGGCAATCATATAGGCGCAGAAGTAGCCCAGGCCCCCGTGCTCCACGTCGTAGCCGAAGATGTTCCACTTAAAGGTCTCGCCGAAGAGGGTCAGGGGGATGCCCGGCCAGCCGAAGTCGATGTGGGACAGGCTGGTGAAGGCGGCGGGCAGGAACTGCAAAATAAAGTATTTAAGCACCGTAATCAGGTTGCTTACGATGACGAACAGGCCGCCCTCCCGAATCCACTTGGCGGCGGCGGGGTGCTTTTGAGCAAAATCATTCCAGAATTTCATGGCGCAATCACTCCCATTTTTTTGCGGTTTTGTGCAGCTTGCCCGAGCGGGAGAAGCCGCCGATGACGGCCCCCGCGCCCTTGAAGAAATGGCCGTTGACCACGGTGAGAATCCCCTGGGCCATCTCCATAGTGCAGATGCCGCCGGTCATTTTCGCAATGGCCCGGAAGGGCATATTGTAGTTGAACATCAGGTTCAGGTTGGGCTCGCCCTTTTCGATGCTCTTGTTGAGGAAATGGGTCAAAATCTTATAGGCCAGCCGGGCCAGTCCGCTCTTGGCATAGTACATCTGGCACAGGGCGTCGTTCATCTCCAGGGTGCCGCTCCAGCTGCCGTCGGGGATGGGGCGGCCCAGAAGGGTCTCGAACTCCCGGTCGGACACGGCCTTGATTGTCCCGGCGCTGTAGCTGGGCAGGTCGGATTTGTTCCAGGGGATGGGGGCGCCACTGTCCGCCACGGCCACGCTGCCGGACAGCCTGATGTCCGCCACAGAGGCCCCGATCAAAATCTGATACTCGCCGCCCTCCACCTCAAACCGGTTGGTTTTTACGTTGAAGTAGCGGAACGCCTTGTCGTCCAGGGGGATGGTCACTGTCTTGCTCTCCCCGGCCTTTAAGAATACTTTCCGGAATCCCTTCAGCTCTTTCGCCGGACGGTATACCTGGCCGGAGGGCTTGGAGACATACAGCTGGGCGATCTCCGCGCCGTCCATCCGGCCGGTGTTTTTCAGGGTGAAGCGGACCTCCTCCTGGGAGACCTGCAAATCGGAATACGCAAAAGTGGTGTAGCTCAAACCGAATCCAAAGGGGAATAATACGGGGATATTCGCCGTTTCGTAATAGCGGTAGCCCACATACAGACCCTCACGGTACTCGGCGCTGCGCTGCTTGGAGGGGAAATAGGGGGCGGAGGGCACGTCCTCATACTTCAGCGGATAGCTCTCCGCCAGCTTGCCGCAGGGGTTCAGCTCCCCCAGAATGACCTTCAGCACGGAGGAGGCTCCCGCCTGGCCGCACAGATAGCCGTGGACCAGGGCCTTGCACTTGGGCAGCCAGGGCATTTCCACGGCGGACCCGGCGGACATCACCGCCACCACGTTGGAATTCACGGCGCTGACGGCCTCCAGCAGGTCGATCTGGCTCTGGGGCAGGCGCATATGGGTCCGGTCCAGGCCCTCGGACTCGCTGATCTCGTCCAGGCCGATGTACAGCAGGACAATTTCCGCCTTTTGGGCCAGCTCCACGGCCTTGCGCCGCAGCTCCGGGTCCCCGGGGCCGGAGCGGGGGTAGCCCGGCTCAAAGCCGGCCACGTTCAGGCCGAAGCTGCCAATCACGTCGATGGCGTTGTCCAGTCTAGTGGGGTTGACCACAGAGGAGCCGGCCCCCTGATACCGGGCCTTCTGGGCAAACTCCCCGATAACCGCCACCTGGGCTCCCTTTTGCAGGGGGAGGATGTCGTTTTCGTTCTTCAGCAGGACGATGGACTCTGCGCAGGCCCGGGCCGCCATTTCGTGGTGCTTCTCCACATCGAAGGGCTTGCCCTCCTGGTCGTGGATCGCCTTGGTGACCGGAAGGATTACATCCAGGATTTCATCCACCCGAATATCCAGCTGAGATTCGGAAATCCGGCCCGCCTGGACGGCCTGCATCAGCTCCAGGTCAGAGTCGCCGCCGGTGGTGGGCATCTCCAGATGGGAGCCCGCCCGGACTCCCTCCACGTGGTCGTTGGAGCCCCCCCAGTCGGAGACCACAAAGCCGTCAAAGCCCCACTCCTCCCGGAGGATCTCCTGTAACAGATGGTGGTTCTCGTTGGCATAGACCCCGTTGACCCGGTTGTAGGAGGACATGATGGAGCGGGTCCTGCCCTCTTTCACGGCGATTTCAAAGCCGGTGAGATAGATTTCCCGCAAGGTCCGCTCGTCCACCACTGAGTCGGAGGCCATCCGCCGCAGCTCCTGGGAGTTGCAGGCGAAGTGCTTGGGGCAGGCGGCCACGCCGTTGGCCTGGATGCCCCGGACGTACCCGGCGGCCATCTTCCCCGCCAGATAGGGGTCCTCGGAAAAGTACTCGAAGTTGCGGCCGCACAGGGGGCTGCGCTTGATGTTCAGGCCCGGCCCCAGCAGCACGCCCACCCCCTGGCTGGCGGCTTCCGTCCCCAGGTGGCGGCCGATCTCCTCCCCCAGCTCCGGATCCCAGGAGTTGGCGATGGCGGCGGCGGTGGGGAAGCAGGTGGCGGGCAGGGACGGATTCAGGCCCAGCTGATCCCCGGTGCCGTCCTGCCTGCGCACCCCGTGGGGGCCGTCGGACAGGGTCATACTGGGGATGTTCAGCCGCTGTACGCTTCGGGTCTGCCAAAAATCCTTTCCGGAGAGGAGATAACATTTTTCTTCCAGTGTCATCTGTTGGATTACATCTGCGTGTTTCAAGGGGATTCCCTCCTAAGCTATGATAAAGGTATTATAGCACGCAATTTTTCCCCCGGCGCATTGTCCCCGCAAACTGTCTGGTTTCGCGGCTAAATTGCATAAAGCATTATGCAAAAATAACAAAAAATGGGGGCTGATATTTGGCATTTCACCAGTTTTCAAGTTTTCTCTTGACTTGGACCCTACTCCATGTGGTAAAAAAAGAAACAAGTATTGTTTTGGAGGGATTTGAATGATTTACCGGAATTTTCAAACAGGGGAGCTGCCCCTGCTGGGGCTGGGATGTATGCGCCTGCCGGTGCTGGACGGGGACGACAGCAAAATCGACGAAGGAGCGGCCTTCGCCCTGGTGGACCGGGCCATGGAGCGGGGAATCCGGTACTATGACACCGCCTGGGGTTACCACGGCGGCAACTCGGAGCTGGCCATAGGCCGGGCCCTGAAACGCCATCCCCGGGAGAAGTTTTACCTGGCGGACAAGTTCCCCGGCTACGACCTGGCCAATATGGACAAGGTGGCGGAGATTTTCCCCAAGCAGCTGGAGAAATGCCAGGTGGATTATTTTGATTTCTACCTGTTCCATAATGTGTGCGAGATGAATATCGACGCTTATCTGGACCCCAAATACGGCGTCCACGACTATCTGCTTCGCCAGAAGGAGAGCGGGCGGATCCGGCACCTGGGCTTCTCCGCCCACGGCAGCACGGCGGTGATGGAGCGTTTTCTGGAGGCATATGGCAAGGATATGGAGTTCTGCCAGATTCAGCTGAACTATCTGGACTGGTCCTTCCAGGACGCGAAAGCCAAGGCAGAGCTGCTCCGGGCCTGGAATATCCCCATTTGGGTGATGGAGCCCCTCCGGGGCGGGCGGCTGGCCCAGCTGCCCGGCGAATATGCCGCCCGGCTCCAGGCCCTGCGGCCGGAGGAATCCGTTCCCGCCTGGGCGTTCCGCTTTCTCCAGAGCATCCCCGGTGTGGCTATGATTTTGTCCGGGATGTCCACGATGGAACAGCTGGAGGAAAACCTCCAGACCTTTGAGGCGGAACGGCCCCTCGACGGGAAGGAGACGGAGACCCTGCTGGCGGCGGCCGGCGAGATGCTGGCCCAAAAGCAGGTCCCCTGCACCGCCTGCCGCTATTGCGTGAGCCACTGTCCCCAGGGGCTGGATATCCCCTGGCTGCTGGGGCTGTACAACGAGCACAGCTTCACCGGCGGCGGGTTCCTGGCTCCCATGGCCCTGATGTCTCAGCCCAAGGAGAAGCATCCGGACGCCTGCGTGGGCTGCCGCAGCTGTGAGGCGGTGTGCCCCCAGCAGATCAAGATTTCCGAAGCCCTGGCGGATTTTGCCGGGCTGCTGTAAACGAAACTGCCCCTCTATGCCGGTGCATAGAGGGGCAGTTTTAATTGGACGACCAGATAAAATAAGACTGCAAAAACGCAGGAAGCTTGTGGAGACTTACGCCCCAGCAAACCACGGTCAAAACCAGCATAACGCCAATGGCCATATTGAGCTGCCAAATTGGAAATTTGAGTTCTGTCGCTTTGTTCAGGCTGAAAATGTAATGAATCAAAAGGTTGATTGCGTTCAGCAAAACAAACCCAAGCAGAAGAATGACGAGAACCAGCCGGTAAATGCTTACATCGGACATATTTTGCAGCACAGAGGTGGAAAATGTGAGCCCGGCAACGAATGAGACAATAATTGAGGCAAAAATGCCGAGAATTGTGATATATTCCCGCTGCATACCGTTGAATTCCCGGTACAGCTTATTATACAGCGCTTTTTTCGTTTCCTGTATATTTTTCGCGTGTATTTGCGTTGTCTGTTCCACCTGCTGAAACGCCAGATGAAAATGATCCCATAATCGGATTACGAGGCTTTGAATGGATTCCGGGACAGGTGAGTGGCTCTCCATTGTATACTCCAGGAGCCTGTCCAGGTTTGTAGTTGTGTTTCCCCGGTCCTCTTCCGACAAATGATAGACGGAGTTTGTTAATACAGAATATATAATCCGCCCGTTTGAGGCCGGATAAGCCTTGAGAATTTCGATTGTGCTTTGGGGATCATAAGAATCCGACTGGACGCACAAAGACATACAAACCTCATCCACTATTTTACAGCTCTTGTCGAAGGCCGTTTTGGTGGAACCTCTGGGCTGTGGAATCTCTTTTTGAGACTTGATCAGTTGTTTTGGGCTACTCATTTGCTTCAAAATACTCCCGTATTGATCGTTTTGAAATTTTGTTGCGCATATGCGGCTCGTAGGCGTCCTGCCAAGGCTTCTGGTCATGGGTCAACGTGACCAAATCAGAAGCGGAGTAGTCTGCAAATTCGTCCACAACTTCCTCAATTATTTTCCGGTCTTTTTTGGGGAGGGAATGATCCGAATAGGAATTCTTCTTCACGGACCATATATTTCGGTCGTCTTCGTACTCGTAGTAATCCCGGACCGGCGGAATATGATTTGCTCCATAAAATTTAAATTCGTGGTACACCTCTGGAACAACCGGGCCGAAATTCCAGGCCTCAATCCGCTCCGGAAAGCACGGCTTATGGGAATCGGTAAAAGCAAGGTAGTAGGCCTGCGTAAAATACAACAGCTTTTGCAGCTTCAGATTTGAAATATGATAGTCCTTTTTGTTGCTGTAGTTAATGATATATCTGGCGACATCCAATGCGGAGTGCATCCTAATCCACCTCCATTCTCTAAATATCTCTACATCTTCAGTATAGCATAAAATGTCATTTTAGTGCAAGGTTTTTCACAGCAGCACAAGTCCAATCTGGAACACCAGGAAGGCAGCAAGGTAGGCGCATCCCATCTGCCAGCCGATGGAAAAGGCGGTCCACTTGGGGCTGTTCATCTCCTTGGCCAGGGTGGACACCGCCGCCACACAGGGGACATACAGCAGAATGAACGCCAGAAAGGCGAAGGCCGACAGGGGAGTGAAGCCCGCCATGGCCGCGGCCACTTCGGCGCTGGCGGCGGTGAGGGAGAAGCCGTAGAACATGGACAGAGAGGTAACCACCATTTCCTTGGCAATCAGGCCCGTCAGCAGGGCCACCGCCGCCTGCCAGTGTCCAAAGCCCAGGGGGGCGAACAGGGGGGCGATCCAGGTGCCGATGGTCCCCAGCATGGACAGGGAGGCGTCCTCCACCATGCGCAGCCGGAAGTCGAAGCTCTGGAGCAGCCACAGCACCACGGACAAAAACAGGATCAGCGTCCCGGCCTTGACTAAAAACCCCTTCACCTTCTGCCACACGTGCAGCAGCATATTCCCCAAAGAGGGCAGGCGGTAGGGGGGCAGCTCCAGCACAAAGGGGGCGGGTTCTCCGGCGAACAGGGTCCGCTTAAACAGCAGGCCCGACAAAATCCCCGTGACCATTCCGATCACATACAGCCCAAAGACCACCAGTCCCGCCCAGGGGCCGAAAAAGGCGGCGGCGATCATGCCGTACACCGGCAGCTTGGCGGAGCAGGACATAAAGGGGATGAGCAGGATGGTCATGCGCCGGTCCTTCTCGTTCTCCATGGTCCGGGCGCCCATAATGGCGGGCACCGAGCACCCAAAGCCCATGAGCATGGGAATAAAGGCCTTGCCGCTCAGGCCGAAGCGCCGCAGCAGCCGGTCCATAATAAAGGCCGCCCGGGACATATAGCCCGAGTCCTCCAGAAAGGAGAGAAACAGGAACAGCAGGGCAATCTGGGGCAGAAAGGACAGCACCCCGCCCACCCCGGCAATAATTCCGTCGCAGATCAGGCTGATCAGCACCGGGGAGACCCCGGCGGCGGCCATAGCGCCGTTCAGCCGCAGGGAGAACCAGTCCAGTCCCGCCGCCACCCCGTCCTGGAGCCAGGAGCCGAAGGGGCCGAAGGTAATCAAAAACACCGCCAGCATGGCGCACAGAAACAGGGGCAGGGCAAAAATCCGGTGGGTGACCACCTTGTCGATGGCCTCGGTGCGGGTGGTCTCCCGGCTGGGCCGGCCCCGCTTCAGGCAGGCGGACACCACCCGCTCGATGTACTGATAGCGGCTGTCGGCAATCAGGGTTTCCCGGTCCCCCAGATCGCTGGATTCCTCATAGGTTCTGGCGATGTTTTCCGTCCTCCGGGCCGTGTCCGGGGGGAGGTCCAGGGCCTTGGCCACCAGCTCATCCCCCTCCAGCAGCTTGATGGAGGCCCAGTGGGCGGGCAGGCCCACGGCGTAGGCCCGGTCATGAATCAGCTCGCCAATCTGGTGGTGGATGTCGTGGGTAAAGCCGTCGTAGAGGTCGTCGGGCTCCAGGGTGTAGCCCAGATGGATCTGCCGGTGGGCGGTGTGGAGCAGCTGCTCCACGCCCTGGCCGGTTTTGGCGGTGATGGGGATAACCGGCACCCCCAGCTCCTTGGACAGCCGGTCCGCGTCGATGTGGTCCCCCCGGCGCTCCACCTCGTCCATGAAGTTGAGGGCCAGCACCGTGGGCCGCTCCAGCTCCAGCAGCTGGATGGTAAGATACAGATTGCGCTCCAGATTGGTGGCGTCCACAATGTCGATGATGCAGTCGGGGGCATCCCGGATAATAAAATCCCGGGTGACGATCTCCTCCATGGAGTAGGGGGACAGGGAATAGATGCCCGGCAGATCCACGATGGTCAGCTCATGGTCGTTGACCCGGGCGGTCCCCTCCTTTTTCTCCACGGTGACCCCGGGCCAGTTGCCCACGTATTGATTGGAGCCGGTGAGAGCGTTGAAGAGGGTGGTTTTGCCGCAGTTGGGATTGCCCGCCAGGGCCAGACGGATGGGGCGGCTGTCGTGGGCGCTGGGGTCGTAGGCCCGGGTGTGGGCGTCCAGCTCGTGGGCGTGAGCCCGGCGCTGGCGCTTCAAAACCTCCGGGTCGGGGATGTGCTGGGTCCGGGCCCGCCGGGCGGCACCCCCCGCCCGGTCGGGACGGCCCATCTGAATCTGGGCCGCGTCCGCCCGGCGCAGGGACAGCTCATAGCCCCGCAGGCTGACCTCCAGAGGGTCCCCCAGGGGGGCGATCTTGGTGACTTTTACCAGAGTGCCGGGGGTGAGGCCCATGTCGGTCAGCCGGTGCTTCACCGCGCCGGACTGGTTGCCCACCCGCAAAATGGTCCCGCTCTCTCCCGGGGCCAGGTCATACAGCGTTTTTGCTTGTTGTTCGTCCATATAAAGGGGTTCCTCCTGTGCTTTGCTGTTTCTTAAAAAATATTGTACCCCTTCTTTCTCCGCTTGTAAAGAGGGCCGGGGGTGTTGTATAATAAAACAAAACAACAGGATTAGGAGGATTGGAATGAAACAGCTGATTTTTCTGTGGGGTCTGCTGATCCTGCTGGCCGGCTGCGCCGGCGCGCCTTCGGAGCCGGAGGTCCCTGAGATTCAGCCGGTCAATCAGGGTATGGCGTGCGCGGCGGCCAGCCAGATTATGGAGTCCTTTGTGGACGGCCCCACCGCTCCCATCGTATACCCGGAGGAATACGGCGGCGGCTACATCGCGGAGGACTTTTATCTGTATATCTGCCTGACGGACAATTCTGCCCAAATGCGGGAAAAATACCGTTCCATTGTAGAGGCGCCGGAGATCCTGCGCTTTACGGAGGTGAACTATTCCTTGAACGACCTGCGTGAACTCCAGGATGCGCTGACCGATGAGCGGTGGAGGGAATACGGCTTTACGGGGATTGGCGTAGATGAAATCGGAAATCAAGTCAATGTTTGCATTGAGGACCTGAGCAGGGCGGAGGAGCTTCGTCCCTTGATGGTGGATTCCCTCTCCCCGGAGCTCCGGGCGCGGTTCCCGGAGCCGCCCCTCATATTTGAGGAGATGGGACCGATCATTCTTTGCTAAATCTCCCCCTCTTTCTTTGCGATTGACATTATCTGAACTCTTTACTATAATGTAAGGCACGATTTTGAAACCAAAAGGAGCGATTTTGAATATGAGCGACCAGCGTGTGTATAACTTTGCGGCGGGCCCCTCCACCATGCCCCTGTCCGTCCTGGAGCGGGCGGGCGCGGAGATCACCAATTACCACGGCAGCGGTATGTCCGTGATGGAGATGAGCCACCGCTCCAAGATGTTCGACGAGATTCACCAGCAGGCCAAGGCCAAGCTGCGCCGGCTGATGAACGTGCCGGAGGGGTACAGCGTCCTCTTTTTGCAGACCGGCGCCTCCGGGCAGTTCTCCATGATCCCCCTGAACCTGATGGGGGAGAACGGCAGGGCCGACTACGCCGTCACCGGTAATTTTTCGGAAATTGCCGCGAAAGAGGCCCGAAAATACGGGACTGTCCAGATTGCCGCCTCCTCGGCGGACAAAAATCACACCTGCATCCCCACCCAGCAGGAGCTGAAGCTGGACCCGTCGGCCCGCTACTTCTATTACTGCGCCAACAACACCATCTTCGGCACCGAATGGCAGTACGTTCCGGAGACGGGGGACGTCCCCCTGGTGTGCGATATGTCCTCGGATATTCTGTCCCGGCCGGTGGACGTGTCCAAATACGGCCTGATTTATGCCGGGGCCCAGAAAAATATGGCTCCCGCCGGGCTGACGGTGGTGATTATCCGGGAGGATCTGGCGGGCCATGCGCTGCCCTTCACCCCCCTGATGATGGACTACAAAACCATGATTGACAAGGATTCCATGTACAACACCCCCCCCTGCTGGTGCATCTATATGCTGGGGCTGATGCTGGACTGGGTGGAGGAGCAGGGGGGCGCCGCCGGGATGGAGAAGCTGCGCACCGCCCGGTCGGGGATGCTCTACGAGACCATCGACCAGTCCCGGCTGTTCACCGCCCCCGCCCTGCCCGGGTCCCGGTCGGGGATGAACGTGTCCTTCCGGACCCAGAGTGAGGAATTGGACGGGAAATTCGTCCGGGAGGCGGCTGAGGCGGGCTTCGTGAACCTGAAGGGCCACCGGAAAACCGGCGGAATGCGGGCCTCGGTCTACAACGCCATGCCCGTGGAGGGCGTGGAAAAGCTGTGCGACTTTATCCGGGCCTTTGACAAAAACAACTGACTTTTAGAGGGTATTGCATCATGTATCGGATTAAAACGCTCAATAAAATTTCCAGCGTGGGCCTGAACCAGCTGGACAAGACCCGCTTTCAGGTGGGTCCCGACGTAAAGCTTGAGGACGGCATTCTGGTGCGTTCCGCCCCCATGCACGACTATGAATTCCCCGACACCCTCCGGGCCATCGCCCGGGCCGGGGCGGGCACCAACAACATCCCCATCGACCGGTGCAGCGAAAACGGCATTGTGGTGTTCAACACCCCCGGGGCCAACGCCAACGCGGTGAAGGAGCTGGTGCTGGCCGCTATGCTCATCGCCTCCCGGGACGTGCTGGGGGGCGCGGAGTGGGTCCAGGAGCAGGTCCACACCCCCGGGGTGGATGTGGCCGCCGCCGTGGAGAAGGGCAAGGCCGCCTTCGCCGGACCGGAGATTTACCGGAAAACCATCGGCGTCATCGGTCTGGGGGCCATCGGGGCGCTGGTGTGCAACATTGCCCTGGATATGGGCATGGATGTGTACGGCTTCGACCCGTTTTTGTCTGTGGACGCCGCCCTGCGGCTGGACCGGCACGTCCATGTGGTCAAGGACGTATCCGAGCTGTACCGGGTATCCGACTACATCACCATCCACATCCCCTACACCAGCAGTACCAAGGATTTCATCGCCGCGGAGGCCATCAGCAAGATGAAGGGCGGCGTGCGGGTGCTGAATCTGGCCCGGGGAGGGCTGGTCAACGAGGAGGACATGATCGAGGCACTGGAGACCGGCCGGGTGGCCAAGTATGTCACCGACTTCCCCAACGCCCGGATCGCCACTGTCCACAACGTAATCGCCCTGCCCCATCTGGGGGCCTCCACTCCGGAGAGTGAGGACAACTGCGCCGTGATGGCCGCCGACCAGCTGCGGGACTACCTGATTAACGGCAACATCCGCAACTCGGTCAACCTGCCCAACGTGAGTCAGGAGCGCTCCGGCATCGCCCGGATCTGCGTGATTCACCAGAACATCCCCGCTATGCTCACCCGTATTACCACGATTTTGTCTCAGGACAGCATCAATGTGGAAAATTTGACCAACAAATCCCGCCAGGAGTACGCCTACACCATGGTGGACGTAAACACCCGCATTACCGACCAGGTGGCCGACGAGCTGCGGGCCGTCCCCGGGGTGATCCGGGTGCGGGTTTTGAACCACTGACCCGGCAAAAAGAGAGCCAGCGTGTGCTGGCTCTCTTTTCTCTAGCGCACTGTGCCGGCCAGGGCGGCTCGCTCGTCCCCCTGCATCACCTCCCAATTTGTTTTTCGGAGGGCCGTCACAAGAGAACATTTATCAGGGGGATTTCACCCAAAAGATGAAATCCCCCTGATAAATGGAAATTTACTGAAAAACAGTCCGTTATCTTGTCTTCAAGCGTTCCAAGACCCAGAAAGTGATCGGCTTAAAAATAGTATAAAGGCCATAGCCCAGCACTCCGCCGATCAAATTCGTAATCAGGTCTGTGATGTCCGAGGTGCGGTCGAAGAACGGCTGTAAGAGTTCGATCCCCAAGCTCATCAAGAAGCAGAAAAACACTGTCACGCCAAGATTGGCTCTTTTGCCCCGGGTCAGAGGAAATAGAAAACCGAAGGGGAGTGTCATGATAACATTCAAGACCACTTGCCTGAAAAAATCTCCTCTTCCCAAAGAAACGTCAATAAACGGCACCAGATTCATAGGCATATAGGGATGATCCAGCATAAATGGGATGGATGCGATCATCGGCATCATGGTAAAAAAGAGTACCAACGAGAGATAGGCGTACATGAGCGTGTTGACAAGTAGGACGTCTTTGCCCTGAGGCCTCCACTTCCTAAAAAAGACGAAAGCATACAGGAGCATCAACGCTGTAAAATCTACTACATATTTTATCAAGTATTTCATTGCGGCACTTCTTTCCACTTACAGCACTATCTGAATTTTTGTTTGCCGAATTGGCATGAGCAAAGTATACCATCATCGCAGACAGCTTGCAATCCTCTTTTATAGGCGTTGACAGTAGTAGTTACACAATACATCTCACTATAATAATTGCGCCGGGGCCCCAAAAGGTTTCAAACGCAGCAACATTTTGTGCATCAGGGCCGATAGCCCTTGTTTTTCCCCGATTCATTTGCTATAATAATCAAATACTGTTTCCCTGAGATGAAATTTTCCAACGCTGGGAGGCGATTGTTTTCGTGAACCGAAAAATCAGCCAGCTGCTCCAGCAGCGGGTGCAGCTCTATTTTATCTGCCTGGCCCTGTTCGCCCTGGTCAGCGCGGTGTTTAACCTTTGGGTGGCCGCCGCCGAGGGGCTGATTGTGGTTCTGCTGGGCCTTTACTACCAGCGCACCAGCCGCCGCCGGAAAAAAGAGATTGTCAAGTATATTGAAAATATCACCGGTACTGTGGACGTTGCCAGCAAGGACACCATGAAAAACTCCCCCTTGCCCATGGTCATCTTCCGGCTGGAGAGCGACGACGTAATCTGGACCAACGAGCGTTTTTTGCAGCTGTCCAAGGGGCGGGAGCACCTGTTCGACGCCAAGCTGTCCGCCCTGGTGCCCGGCTTCGACCCCCACTGGCTTATGGAGGGCAAAACCCAGTGTCCCACTGAGGTGGAGTACAACGGGGGGCGTTTTCTGGTGTTCGGCCATCTGGTGCGTACCGGCGACAAGAGCGGCGGCTTTCTGGCCACCACCTACTGGGTGGACGTGACGGAATTTGCCCAGCTGCGGGACCAGTACAAGGCGTCCCGGCCGGTGGCCGCGGTTCTGATGGTGGACAACTACGAGGATCTGATGAAAAACCTCACCGAGACCGCCCGGTCCGGCCTGCTGTCCGAGATTGACGAGCGGATCGACGCCTGGGTGTCCTCCACCGGGGGGATTTTGCACAAGTACGAGCGGGACCGGTATCTGTTCGTCTTTGAAACCCAGTTTTTGCAGCGGTTTATTGACAAAAAATTTGAAATTCTGGACGCGGTCCACAGCCTCACCAACCCCAGCGGCATCGCCGCCACCCTGTCCATCGGCGTGGGCGTGGGGGCGGAGACCTTCCAGGAGCTGATGCAGTACGCCAACCTGTCCATCGAGATGGCCCTGTCCCGGGGAGGGGATCAGGCGGTCATCCGCAATCCCCTCACCTTCGAGTTCTACGGCGGGCGGTCCAAGGAGACCGAGAAGCGGACCAAGGTGAAAAGCCGGGTGATGGCCAACGCCCTGTCCGCTCTGGTGGCCGACGCCTCCCGGGTGTTTGTCATGGGCCACAAGGCCGCGGACAACGACGCGGTGGGCGCCGCCGCAGGCATCTGCGCCATCGCCCGGAAAAAGGGTGTGCGGGCCAATATCATCCAGGAGTTGGGGGGCTACCCCGGCAAGGGGCTGGCGGACCGGCTGTTTGGCAACAAGGAGTATGAGGAGTGCTTCCTCAGCCCCCAGGAGGCCCTGGTCATGCTGGATTCCCAGTCCCTGGTGGTGGTGGTGGACACCAACCGTCCGGAGCAGGTGGTGTCCCTGGAGGTATTGCAGGCCGCCAACCGGGTGGCGGTGATCGACCACCACCGCCGCGCGGCCACCTATATTGAGGGGGCGGCTTTGAATTACCACGAGCCCTACGCCTCCTCCGCCAGCGAGCTGGTTACGGAGCTCTTGCAGTATATCATGGAGCCGGCGGACCTGCTGCGGGTGGAGGCGGAGGCCCTGCTGGCGGGCATCGTGCTGGACACCAAAAATTTCACCATGCGCACCGGCGGACGGACCTTCGAGTCTGCGGCCTTCCTGCGCCGGTCCGGGGCGGATACCGCCGAGGTAAAAAAGCTGTTCCAGAACGACCTGGCGGGGACGATCGCAAAATACGACATCATTCAAAACGCCAAGCTCTACCGCAATCAGATTGCCATCGCCGTGGTGGACCACACGGTGGGCCGGGTGGTGGCCGCCCAGGCCGCTGACGAGCTTTTGAACATCACCGGCATCGACACCTCCTTTGTCCTCTACCCGGACGACACAACCGGCCGGATTGTGATTTCCGCCCGGTCCATGGGGGACACCAACGTGCAAATGATTGTAGAGCCTCTGGGGGGCGGGGGCAACGCCGCCGCCGCCGGGGGGCAGATTCCCGGCAAGAGCTTAGAGCAGGTAGCGCAGGAGCTTACCCTCTCCATCGACCGGTATCTGGAGGACTGAGCATGAAGCAAGTACGCACTTTTTTGGCGCTTTTGCTGGTGGCGGCGCTGCTGGCCGGCTGCCAGAAGCAAACTCCATCGGCCTCCCAGGCGGTTGAGCCCCCCGTTGCGGAGCCGCCCTTGGCCGGACAGTTTCAGCAACAGCCGGTCCCCGATTTTTTGGACCAGGAGCAGCAGCAGATTTTCCTCCACGGGTTCTGTGCCGCGGGCTGCTTCCTGTTGGGGTGCTCCACCTGGGGCGTGGAGGAGTTCCCCCTTGCCGACGGGAGCCAGCCTCATCTTGCGGACAGCGAAGAGGTGGAGCTGGACGGGCGGACGTATGTCGTTGCCCAGGGGCGCTATCGCCAGTGGGCGGATTTTCAGGCCATGCTGGACGCACTGTTCACCCCGGAGTATCAGCAGGAGCTGATTGACCCGGCTTTCCCCCGATTCCGTTCCACCCAGGACGGGCTTATGTGCTTCATAGACGAATCCCGGGGCAGCGATCTGGAGTACGACTGGTGTGAAACGCCGGATTCCTACGAGCTGACCAGCCAGACGGAGGATGAAATCTGCTTTGATCTGATCGGCCACTATACCCGGCTGGACTATGAGGGCGATATGCCGGAGCCAATCAAGGACTATACCCAGCGCTTCCCCATCCGCATGGTGCGCACCCAGCAGGGCTGGCGGGTGGCGGAAATCCACGTGCCGTGGTAATCAAACGACATATAACAGAAAGGATTGATACAATATGAAGGTAATTTTACAGCAGGACGTGCGGGGCCAGGGCAAGAAGGGCCAGATGGTGGAGGTCTCCGATGGGTACGCCCGGAACTTCCTTCTGCCCAAAAAGCTGGCGGTCACCGCCACCCCTGAGAGCATCAACACCATGAAGCAGCAGGAGAAGGCCAAAAAGGCCCAGATGGCGGCGGAGAAGGCGGAGGCCGAGGCCGTGGCCAAGAAGCTGGAGGGCCTGATGGTAAAAATCAGCGCCAAGGCCGGCGAGGGCGGGCGGCTGTTCGGAGCCGTCACCACCAAGGAAATCTCCGAGGCCCTGTCCGCCCAGCACGGGCTGAACATCGCCAAGACCAAAATCGTGCTGGAGGACCCCATCAAGTCCTGCGGCAGCTACTCCCTCAAGTGCAAGCTGGGCCACGAGGTCACCGGCGTGGTGAACGTACTGGTGGTGGAGGGGTAACCCTCCACGCGTGACCTGTGAGAAAAGGAGGTCCCCATGGACGAAGAACTCTTAACCCGGCAGACGCCCCACAGCGTAGAGGCGGAGCAGGCTGTGCTGGGTTCCATGCTCATCGACGCCCGGTGCGTGCCCGAGGTCATCGACAAGCTGCGCCCCGACGACTTCTACCTGCGGCATAACCGGGAAATCTATGAGAGCATCTACTCCATGTTCAACTTCTCCCAGACCATCGACCCGGTCACCGTCCTGGAGGACATGAAGCAGAAGGGGACCTATGACGAAAACCAATCCCGAAACTATGTGCTCCAGCTGATGGACGCCACCCCCACCGCCGCCAACGTCAAGGAGTACATCAGTATTCTGCGGGACAAAACCCTGCTGCGCCGGGTGGCTGAGGCGGCGGGAGAGCTGGCGGCCCTGGCCCAGAGCGGCGGGACGGGGCAGGACGTGCTGGAGGCGGCGGAGCAGCGCATTTACGCCATCCGCCAGGGCCGGGCGTCCCGGGGGCTTACGCCCATCTCCGCCGTGCTCATCGATGTGTACGACCGGCTCACAGAGCTGGCCGCCAGCGACAAGGAGGTCCCGGGCCTGCTCACCGGCCTGCCGGATCTGGACCGGGCCATCTCGGGGCTCAACAAGTCCGACCTGATTCTGCTGGCCGCCCGGCCCGGCATGGGCAAGACCTCCATGGCGCTGAATATTTTGCTGGAGGCGGGCAAAAAATCCGGACAGAACGTGGCTTTTTTCTCCCTGGAAATGAGCCGGGAGCAGCTGGCTCTTCGGCTGATTTCCAGCGAGTGCTTTGTGGACAACAAAAAATTGGTCACCGGCCGGCTGTCTGAGAGCGACTGGGAAAAGGTGGCCGTGGCCGCCGACGCCCTGAGCCGCTCCAAAATCCTGATTGACGACGACTCCACCGTCACCGTGGCGGACATCAGCGCCAAGTGCCGCCGGGTGGAGAACCTGGGCCTGGTGGTCATTGACTATTTGCAGCTGATGCAGTCCGCCGGCGGACGATCCTACGGCGGGGAAAACCGCCAGCAGGTGGTGTCCGACATCTCCCGGTCCCTGAAGATTATGGCCAAGGAGCTCAACGTACCGGTGCTGTGTCTGAGCCAGCTCTCCCGCGCCAACGAGAGCCGCAGCGACAAGCGCCCCATGCTGTCCGACCTGCGGGAGTCCGGCGCCATTGAGCAGGATGCGGACATTGTCATGTTCCTTTACCGGGAGGGATATTATGAGAAGGAGAGCCCCAACCCCAATCTGGCCGAGTGCATCATTGCCAAAAACCGCCACGGCGAGACCGGGACAATTGAATTGCAGTGGCTGCCCGAGTACACCACCTTCTCCTCCATCGACGACCGGCACCAGGAGTATTAAACTATGCGGCTGATGGAGCGGGCGAACCGTCTGATCGACGAAAATGATCTGCTGCCCGGCCCGGGGGGACTGGTGCTGGCGGCGGTGTCCGGCGGGGCGGATTCGGTGTGCCTTCTGGACTGGCTGTACCATGTGCGGGACATACGGGGCTTCCGGCTGGCGGCGGCCCACTATAACCACAACCTGCGGGGGGACGAGTCCCGGCGGGACCAGGCGTTTGTCCAAACCCTCCTTGCGGACCAATACCCGGAGATTGCCTTGTTTGTCGGGGCGGGCGACGTGGCCGCCCAGGCGAAGCGGGCCGGCCGGGGGCTGGAGGACATGGGCCGGGAGCTGCGGTACGCCTTTTTGCAGAAAACCCTCCGGGATCTGGGGGGCGGGGTGATCGCCACGGCCCACAACGCCGACGACAACGTGGAGACCGTTTTGCTCCACCTGCTCCGGGGGAGCGGCCTGCGGGGGCTGACGGGCATCCCGCCCAAGCGGGACGGCATAATCCGCCCCCTGCTGACCACTACCCGGACGGAAATTCTGGAGTATCTCCGGGTCTACGGCCTGGCCCATGTGGAGGACAGCTCCAACGCCGACGACGCCTTCTCCCGGAACCATTTACGCAAAAATATCATTCCCCTGCTGCGGGAGATCGACCCCTGGCTGGAGGAGCGGGTGGGGGAGACCGCGGCGGTGCTGCGCCGGGAGGACGCGTACCTGGACGAGCTGGCCCGGCAGCGGGTGACCCATTCCGTACCGGAACTGCGGGCGCTGCCGGAGGCCCTGCTGCCCCGGGTATTGCAGCTGCTGGCCCAGCAGGCCAGTCCGGGGGTGGTGCTCACCCTGGAGCAGCGCCGGGCGGCGGCGGCGCTGGTGTTTGGGGAAAGTCCCTCCGCCCAAATTTCTCTGCCGGGTCATTTGACCGCCCGGAGAGAGTATCACTCTCTGCTGTTTGAGGTGCAGACGCAGGCCCGTCCCTGGGCGCCGGTTCCGCTGGAGTTGGGCGCCAATCCGGCAGGGGACTGCGTGCTGCAAGTATCCCTCTGGACGTATCAGGGGGAGAAACCGGGGAAAGACTGTTTTTACCTGCCTGTCGGGGACTATGCGGCGCGGCCCCGCAAAACCGGGGACGTGCTCAAGCGCCCTGGCCGGCCGGCCCGAACGGTCAAAAAGCTTATGATTGATGAAAAAATCCCCCGGCCCCGCCGGGACCGCCTGCCCGTTCTGGAGACGGAGGGCCGGCTGGCCGCCGCGGCGGAGCTGGGTCAGGACGAGCGCTTTCTGCCCCAAACGGGGGAGATTTGCTGGAAAATAGAAATTTAGAGAGGAGAATGCCCCATGCTGCTGGAGAAAGACATTCAAGAGGTATTGTTTACCCGGGAGGAGCTGGAAAAACGGGTGCGGGAGCTGGCCGCCCAGATCACCGCCGACTACCGGGGGAAGGAGATTCTCCTCATCAGCGTTCTGCGGGGGTCCTTCGTCTTTATGGCGGACCTGTGCCGGTTTATTGACCTGGACTGCACCGTGGACTTTATGGCCGTATCCTCCTACGGAAGCGGCACCTCCAGCACAGGACAGGTTCAGATTACCAAGGACCTGTCCGGGGACATCTCCGGCAAGCACGTGGTTGTGGTGGAGGACATTCTGGACTCGGGCAATACGCTGAGCTACCTGCTCAAGCTCCTGGAGCAGCGCAAGCCCGCCTCCATTCGCCTGTGCACCCTGCTGGATAAGCCCGAGCGCCGGACCAAGCCGGTGGAGGTGTCCTATTCCGGCTTTACCATTCCCGACGCCTTTGTGGTGGGCTACGGCCTGGATTACGACGAGCACTACCGCGGCCTGCCCTACATCGGTATTCTGAAACCGGAGGTCTACTCTTAATGCGACGATTCAATCGGGATTTGCCCCTCTACCTGCTGCTGGCTCTGGTTCTGGTGTTCACCTTCGGGGCTTTGCAGCGGGTGGATCAGGCCCCCAGCTATACCTACAGCCAAATCCGCACCCTCTTTTTGCAGGAGCGGGTGTCCGAGTTCCGGGTGAAGGACAATGTGCTCACCATGACCGTCCGGGGAGAAGGGGATACCCAGCACACCGTCCGCTACAACCTGGCGGATTTTTGGGTGTTTTACAATGATCTGCACGAGGTGATTGACCAGCAGGCTGCCCGGGGAGTGATTACCTCCTATGACTACGACGCGGGCTGGATCGAGCCCCCTTGGTTTGCCTATCTGCCCTATCTGCTGCTGATTGCCGCCATGGTGGGCTTCTGGTATATGACCTACCAGCGCCAGAGCGGCGGAACCGGCGGCGGAGGCGGGGGCGCCTCCCGCTTTGGCCACGCCCGGACCAAAACCCTCACCGACCAGAGCGTCCGGGTGACCTTTGACGACGTGGCCGGGGCCGACGAGGAGAAGGAGGAGCTGCGGGAGATTGTGGACTTTATGCGCGATCCCCAGAAGTACACGGCCCTGGGGGCGCGGATTCCCAAGGGCGTGCTTCTGGTGGGCCCGCCGGGCACCGGCAAAACGCTGATTGCCAAGGCGGTGGCCGGAGAGGCCGGGGTCCACTTTCTGTCCATCTCGGGCTCCGACTTTGTGGAGCTCTATGTTGGCGTGGGCGCGTCCCGGGTCCGGGACCTGTTCGACCAGGCCAAGAAGGACGCTCCGGCGATTGTATTCATCGACGAGATCGACGCGGTGGGCCGGCAGCGGGGCGCGGGCCTGGGCGGCGG